>JAEEGL013483685.1_pt1 | contig 14066 bp, 19 predicted proteins | sample 9134231 | NCBI WGS metagenome assembly JAEEGL01 (sample SAMN16246548, study PRJNA631951) | gut metagenome | biome: gut microbiome; feature: rumen; material: fiber-attached | host: Bos | place: Iran: Karaj | collected 2018-10
CCACGACCGCCACTGATGCCCGTACACGGGGCCCAGGTCGCCGTTTTCATCGGCCCACTCGTCCCAGATGCTCACGCCGTGGTCTTTGAGATACTTGATGTTGGTATCGCCGGCGATGAACCAGAGGAGCTCGTAGATGATGGACTTCAGGTGAACCTTTTTGGTGGTTAGCAGCGGAAAACCGTCCTGGAGGTTGAACCGCATCTGGTAGCCGAACAGGCTGGTGGTGCCGGTACCGGTCCGGTCTCCCTTGACCACGCCTTCCTCTTCGATATGCCGCAACAGGTCGAGATATTGTTTCATGATGCGAGAATTGAATTTTTAAGTTGAAATTACGAAAAGGGGCCATGCGCCGGGGCGGCACCTCATAACCACGGTGTCGCTTCCGGTGCAGGCCGTTTCTACGCATGGGGCGTATTATGCCGTCCGTTCTTCCTGCGGCAGCCGTAGGCGTCCTGCGGAAGCTTGCCGTATTTCTTTCGGAAGCTGTCCACGAAGGAGCCGTACGAGCCGAAGCCGGCGCGGTATGACGCCTCGAAAAAGGTGATGTCACTGTTCGAGAGCAGGCGCACGGCCTCGTTGACGCGATATTCGTTGATGAGGTCATAGAACGTCGTGCCGCCTTCGTGAAACGCCGCGTGGACGTGCTTGACGGGAACGCCGAGCATCCTGGCGAACAGCCCCAGAGAGAGTGTCGAGCTCTTCCAAGCCATGTCGGACGAAAGAACCTGGCGCATCCGCCTGTAGAGATCCTTGGCGTATCCATCGGGAAACGTTTGTTTCATGATACGTAAACGATGCGGTAGGTATTCTCCTCGAACTCGCGCTCCAGGCGGTCTCCGTGCTCGAGGGCGCGGACATCCGCCTCGGCTTCCGTGCTGGTGGGGCAGCGGAGGATCTCACTGCCGGAAGGATTGTGGATAATGGCGTACATGATATCTGGTTTTTTGGGTTTTTCCGTATGCCGTATTGTCAATCGGGATAAGATATTCGGGCCTCCAGGGCTGCCCGTATGTAGTCAGAGGCGCGGATGCCGCGGCTGTTATCGACGCCCCTGAGACGATAGGATACAACAAAGGCCGCAGCCGCCGTCAGAGGATCGGCCGATAACGGCCGGAACGTCATCCTGACATCAGTTTCCGTCTCTGCCGGTACCGTTATCGGAACCGTCTCCGCCAGCATTTCGCCTTTTTCATTGACAGCCGTTACCGTTATGGACAGTGTCGCGGGGAAAAAGTTCGACACCATGCCGGCTACCTCCAGCTGCCCGTTCTCGAGAGAGCTCCTCATGCCGGCTGGCAGCAGAACGGTATCCTCCCCGGTGACGTCCAATGCGTCGCCGAAGCACATCGGAACGATGACGGACGGGACGAACGCCACAGCCGGTACCTGTCCGGCCCGATACGTACCGCTGATTCCATCCACCCCAGCATTGAAGATGAAAGCCAACTCGTGAGTGCCGCTCACGAGAACGTCACGTATTTCACCGGAAGGGAAATCGAAGCGGGTTCTCCCCGCCTCTTCCAAAGAAGGCGGCTCCATAGTCAATCCGATACCCCGGACGTCGGCCACGTCGCGGGAATCCATCCTTGCGGCGATATCCGTCGTTGCGGTAAACGGCATCGGAAACTTGTTCTCAGCGATAACCGATATCCTCGTCGCGGCTCTGTCGAGGCCGAGGACATCGAGGCTTTTTCCGTCCGCCGCGGACGTCGCGGTCAATGTGGACAAGCTGACACGACTCTCCGCGGGCTTGAATGCAACGTCGAATTCTCCATCGATACCGTCGACAACAATCTTCCGTAACGTTATGGACACCCTAAGCATGCAGCATGCCGCTGCGGCAGCCATCTTCTCCCGGGTGGTACGAAGGCCGTCATGCGAAGCGCCGACCTTCACGACGGCTTCGACGTCCGCCTGCAGCCGCCTGGTCGCAGGATTATATTGCCCGCCAGAGACGGCAGCCGTTTCTGGATGGAATGCCCTCATAGCACAATATCCGTTCTCGGGCGTCAAAGCAGCTTCGAAGGCGAGTACGCCGCCAGCGGCATCTCGGAACCCGAATATCGACGACAGGTCCATGGCAACGGCGGCCTTTACAGTACCTGCAGTAAAATACGGATCCACGACAGACACCTCGACGTCGAAGGTGGAGTCATCGGTAAGGTATATCCTTCTGAGCGACGTCAATGTTTCGGGAAATCCGTCGAAGATGACAGTGGCACGCTGCGTCAGCCCGCCGCCGTTGAGCAGCGCCGGCAGCTGCCCAGAAAGGTCCACTGCATCGGCGTCCCCCACCGCCGGCTTCTCAAAAAGCGCGAACTCCGTGGTGAAAGGAACGCCGACGTAACGAGCGAACATCCTCTCTCCGGAAAACCCGTACAGAGGGTCGGCCTTCAGCTCGGCTTTCGGACCGGCCAGCGCGAGGTAATACGTCCCGTCCGCTGCCATGTCCAATTCGCCGAGGACCATATCGCCGAACAGATCCGCCGCGGTATGGCTTGCGGTCACGCCCAGCGGAAACGTCGCATCGCCACTCGGCTCTGGGGCGGGAACAGGATCCTCGCCGCAGGACGAAACGGCAAGCACCGCGGCAAATAAAAAGAAAAGTTTTTTCATAGCAAGTTCAGTGTTAGACGTTTCAGAAAGGACGTTTCAATGTCCCGGTTATCTTCCCGAACGGCAGCGACAGCGTAAACCGCAGCGGCGTCGCCGCTCCGTCGTCCGCCATTGCCAGCCGCATCACCTCCTTCCCGTCCTGCGCGAGCACGGCTTCTGTCGCAGGGTACGTGACGCCCTCGATTTTCACGTTGATCTTACGCCAAGCCGTCACCTTGAGAGGTATGGCGTCATGGTCAAGAATCAGACTGCCTGCCGAGGGCTTTTCGCCGCGGACACACTGCCGGCGAAGCCACCAGATCGTTCCGAGGAGATCCCGCGTCACGGACGTACCGTTGATTACGGAATCCCGTTCCGGCCGGGTGCTCTTGCGGACGTTGAGATGGAGCCGATGAGCCGCCGGCCAGTCGTAGTCGGCCTCCATCCAGTATTTCTTTTCTTTTCGAGTACAGGACGCCGCAACGGGCGTCATGTCCGCGTCGACCTTAAACACAGAGCCGTACCGGCAGTCGAGGGTGTACACCAAAGACGCTTTCGGCGTCGTCTTGAGTTCAGCGGAGACGGCATAGGACCCGATGTCTTCAGCTTCCCTCCCGTGAAATATCATCGTAGCTATGTCGCCGGGGACAATATTATGCCGAACGGAATATGCAAGGTTCTCTTCACCGTCGGGGAAGATCTTACCCTGCCCGTATGCCGCCGCGGCAATCAGCGTCGCCGCTGCGGCGAGAACAATGTTCCTGCGTTTCATGGCTCAGAGCGCCGCCCGGCGGAACGGATTCAAGCGAAGCAGGCGTTCACGCAGCGTCGGTGAAGTTTTCTTCCCGCCCTGGCGCGCGTTTTCAGGAGCAGGCACGTCCGCCGCGGGCTGCTCGCCTCTCTGAAGGGTGAAATAATCCTCCGGCCTGAGCCCGAGGAGATCCCACGGTGCCGCCATGGTGACGGTATCAAGCTCGACGCCGTGCTGCAGCTTCCCTCCCCTGTCCGCCTTGAAGGTATGAAGCAGGCCGTTCTTATGCACGAAGATGCGCAGGTACTGCCCGGATTTATCTTTGATGATCTCAGCCTCCGGGAACAGGGATACGATCTTGTCGCCGAGGGGCCGGCTGTCGGTTTTCCTGGTCGGATCGTTGCCGCGAAGGGCCCTTCCGCGGGCCGCGCAGTAAGTACGCCATTTCTCGATGCAGCGTTGACGGCTCTCAGGCGCAGCGGTCTCGGTAAGGATACCGGGCTTATTCATGCCCTCCGGCAGCACCGAGGGCTCATAGCGGTTTTTCGATACGATGGCGTCAGGGTGCTCGAGGATATATTTTCCCGGCACGTTCTTCATGTTGATGATGACGAGCGGCATGCCGCCGTCGCCGAATTCGAGCGCGAAGCAGGGATAGAAGACGGATATCTTGCCCGCCTCTTCCTGCACGAACACGGCCCTCACGGCGGTACAGAAACCGGGTACTTCGATCTTGGGCTTCGGAAACATTACGGGCCCGTCAATCAGGTTAATCTTCTGCCTCTTCTTGGAGGCCGGAATCTTGGCGTCCCCCTGGATACGGGAGACAAGCTCGGGAAAGTCCTTCTCAAGGACGATGTGCGGTTTGGTCTGCATAGCAATAAAGTAAAATAGTAAGGGTTGGAATGAGTGTCTTTCCATTTCCGCTCGATGGCGAGCATCTTTTCATAGTTCTTTACGATACGGAAGAACCGAGCAGTATTTGAAGGGCATTACAGGTTCCGAAACATATGCAACGAACACGAGACTGCCGGCAATAGCCGGTATTTGAAAGGCATTCACAGGGATGAAAACAAGCATCCATATAAAGCCAGCGCCGGCAATAGCCGGTATTTGAAGGGTTTTTACAGGCAGTCCGTTGGCCACAGCTTCACGGTTAATGCCGGCAATAGCCGGTATTTGAAGGGTTTTTACAGGATACTTTAGATGCGATTTTTCTTGCATCTTGCCGGCAATAGCCGGTATTTGAAGGGTTTTTACAGGGTACCACCACATAAGGGTCTGCGTTTCAAACACTTAAACATGTTTGACACACTTCTGAAAAACCGCGACATAATGGCCCCCGCCCATTATTTTATCATTTTTACCGAACCTGCCTTCTGCCGATATTCCGCCTGAGCTGCCTGATGGCCGCCCGATGGAAAGCCCGCCCTCCGGAAGACGCGCAGTACCGTTCAAGGACGACCGGCCGTACACCACGATCGAAGAGATCCAGGGCGCATTTGCTGACGCAGGCATCCGTATCGACGCCGCAGATATGCACCTCGCGTACGTTAAGATCCACAAGCTCCCTCAAAAAGCTCTCCGTAACGCAGGAGTACATCTCCTTCTCGATGATACGTACGCCTTCTTTTACGCTGAACGCCAGTGCCGTATTCTCATGGCCGCCCATCCCGTCCCATCCCAGAAACCGCCGGAACGGCGAACCGAACGGATTAGAAAAGCGCGTGGCGAAGACGATGTCGTAACCATACTGAAGCGCTTCAACTTTCGCGGGAACATCCCGGGTGTACCGATTAACGAATCCCCGCTGCACGTCCACGATAAGGAGCGCCGTATTCCCTCCGCCGGATGTCATTCCTTCTTGGGCTTCTTCTTGTCGTACATATTGGAAAGGGCTCCTTCCGCTTCGGCGAGGGCGTCGTCTACCGCGGAAGATCCCTTGATATCCTCGCCAACGATGCGGCAGATGTCACGGATGCCCATAAGGATGCCGGTGCAGTTCTGCTTCGTTTCGTCGTCCGAAGCGTTCTCGGCGACGGAATACGCCATCACCGCCATCTCCTCAAGGAGAGCTCCGACCTTGACGCTGGCCAGGCGGAGATGCAGGCTCGTCAGCGGGTTCATGCCTCGGCCCCTCCCTGAGGTACCACGTACGTGCCGCCTTCAAGGTCGATCTCACCGAAAGACCTCTCGTACTTGCCGATATTATCCTGAAGGGCGGCAAGCACCCGCTTGGCGTGCTCGGGCGTCATAATGACGCGGGAGACGACCTGTGCGCTGCTCATGCCGGGAAGGTTCTGTGCGAAGTCGAAGACAAACTCCTGCCGAGAGTGCGTAATCATCGCGAGGTTGCAATAGGTACCCTTCGCGACGGCAGGGTCGATGTTGATGTTGATTTTTTGGTTCTGGCTCATATGAAATCGGTTTTTATTCATTTATCTTGCGTACCAGCCGCCCCTGTGCCATAAGGCTTCCGAAGGACGGCCACTTGGAAAACTCGAAATCCTCGTCGTCCGCCGGGATAACTTCCAGCGTATAGGGATTGACCTTCGTGTGCAGGTCTTCGGGAACGCGGATTTCCGTTTCCCCATCCAGGACGAGCCACTCGGCATCATCCGGGCGTCTTCTCTCAGCGAACAGCATGTCAGTCGAGGATATATTCTTCAGCGACGTACCCGTCAAACCGATCCTTGGTCGCGGCGATCTGCCGGTCTACGTATTCAAGGACCTGCACAAGGTCCCGGTCTTTCCGCCTCAGCAGCTCGCAACAGAGGAATATGACCTCCCAGTTCCCACGGACGTTCTGCTGCCAGCCCTCAAGGAACTCCGCGAGCCGCGCTGCGGCCTTATCGTCGCCGGCGGCTCTCCACAGCTCAGCGGCGTTGCCGGAGATAACCCCTTCGGCATACGCTTTCGGCGTCCGCAGGATGGTTCCGATGATGCTCACGATCCGCACGTTCGCCGGAGCGGACCCGTCATCGAGGCCGCCAAAATAATCGCCCGCCCAGAACACCGTCCTGGAGACGTTGTTGAGACGGCCGTTATTAAACACGGTCGCCTGGTATTTGAACTCTTCAACGACACGCTGCCGCTCTTCGCGGCGGATGTCTTCAATCTTCTTGTTTGTCAGGATGTGTAGCATACTATACAACATTATCATAAACCGCTTTTAATGTCTGCGCCTCCCTCATCGCAGGAACCATCCACGGAGGCAATGCCCGAAGCCTTTTTCCTTTCGCAGAACTTCTTGGCCACGAGGAACACCGTCAGGGGTATCCCACCAGGCATGAAAAGGACGAGGAACGAATAAAGGAAAATCTTCCGCACTACCCTCCATACGGTTGCCCAGACGGTATCCTTATGCGGCATTTCCTCAACGAGACCCCGGATATGCTCCATTTTGCTTTTTCATTACTGAAGATCCCTGTGCATCCGCCTGTAGAGTTTCATGCCGGATACGAGCGGCGCGAAATCCGACTTCTGGATATGCGTAGCGCGTACGTAGCCTTCGCGTTCGACTCTAAACTCCAGGACGTGAGAGAGGAGGGGCTTTCGGTGCATGATGCGCACGGGCTCGAGCCTCCCCGTCGGAAGCGCCGGCGCAAGACAGCCATCCGTCTCCAGTGTGGATCCGACGGCGGCCCTCAGCAGGGACTGAATGTCGTCCATCGTCACCAGCGCCTCGCGGAGCGACATCCCGAGCGGCACGAACAGCTTGAACAGCGGATCGGCAAACACCTGCACGGTATCATCGCCGATACCGAGGGGCCCAACGCAGAGCCAATAGCAGTGGCGTCCGCCCACGGGGACGTCATAGACGCCGCATACGACGTTGCCGTCGTCATCTTCCTGCTGGGCAATCTCGATGACCTGCGGCGTCTGCGCCGCCGCCATCAAGACGACCGTCAACGAAAGGATAAGGGTGAGAAAATGTCTCATATGCTTTTGCTGTTGTTCCTATTCATAATAGACCGGTCTTACGGACAGCGCATAAGCCCTGTCCATGCCGTCATAGACCCGCGTTTGCGTTGTCACCGAGCCCCCGCTGACAGTGAACCGCAGGCAGAAGCTTTCCCGGCGCTGCACGTTCTTCCCCGGATGGAAGGTCCAGTATCCATTCATCACACCGCCGCCACGTACCGTCGCCGCGGTGAGATAATCCATATACCCTGCCGCCGGGACGTATGTCGTCCGCGTACGCCCCACGTTCGTGTAATAGAACACGCCGTCTTCCGTGGCGCTTTCATAGCCGTAGACCGCAAACGCCTCCCACGTGAAATCCGGCGGTACGCAGAAACGCCGCGGGCTGGGGTCATAGACCGTCTTATGCTGCGGCAACGACGCCGAGGGACTGTCGTAGGCGTTGTTCTTCGAGTCCCAGAGGTTATTGTAGTTGTTGATCGTCCAGTCGTAATACCGTTCCGTGAAGAACGAGCCCCGGTCATACATGATGTTCCCGGGATGCTTGATGGACTCGTGGACCATGCCGTCATTCTCATATACGGTCGTCACGCCGTCGCTCATCGGATCCTTGCGCCCCCACTGGTAATACGGGTTCCACCCCTTGAGGGACACCGTCTCCGTTTCGAGCTGCCGTACCGTCATCGTCTCCGACGCGACGCCGGCTTCCTCGGTGGACACGAACCTGACGCGTACCTCCCGTGGCGCATACCACTGCCCCTTGCCGGTATCTATCCAGCCGAGGTTGACAGGAAGGGCCCGATAATCCGTAACCCCGTATTCTATGGGGCACGTCGTCATCGCCTGGTCGGTGATCCATATCTGCCAGGACCAGCACACGTTGCCGGCGCCGTCAGCATTCGACATCGCCGCGAGGATCGCGTTGCCGGGCCTGATATTGTTCTCATCCACATGGAATACGAGATATCGCTCATCGCCGCCGCCCGTCTCGATGGTTAGGTTGTCTATCACGGCCGTTCCTGCGGCATCGCTCCACTTCCGCCCTTCCGTCACCGCCAACCCCGCCGATTCGTCCCAGCGGGTCCATTTTTCCCAATGGATGCGGGCTCCGCGGCTGCGCTGGGCCGTAAGCCACGGCTTCGTCGTCACGAGGTGAATTGCCGACTCGGTGCCGCCATGCAGCGGACAGATAAAATGATTCAGATGCCCCATACCGACCGACCCCTCATAGCTATCTTCCACGTGAGCGTCATTCTCGACGGCGTTGCCATATACCAGAGGTATCTTATAATAGCCGGGGGCGGAGATGACGTACGTGTTCGCCGTATAGCGGCCGGCTTCCATCTTCCTTGTCACGAAATCGTATTTCGACAGGTCGACCGCCGTCGCCGCGCTGCCGTTGTCCACGACGGTCACGCCGTCTTCGGCATAGACCTTCCCAGCGCGCAGGCGCTCTTCATGCGAGGTAACCTCCTGAGCCACGACGGCCCGTCTGAACGTCTTCTTCCGCCCCGTCGCCTCCTCGGCGACGTCATCGCTCGATGAAGGAAGCGTTGCAAGCCAGGCAAAGCGCGGATCCGTCGTCACGTCCGAGAGATCCAGCCACGCCTCTCCGCCCTCATCCCAGACCTGCGTCTTCCACGCGGCCGGACGCGCAGACATTCCCTCGACGGCGTAGCTCGTGACCGAAAACTCCTGAGCGGAGTACGCGCCATCATAGCCGTATTCGATTGCGCTCCGGTCCACGGACAGGACATATCCGCCGCCGAACGGCACGGGGACCGTCACCTCCTCCCAGTCGGTCATCGACACGCTCACGAAGACATCCCCGCCGGTAAACGTCAGGTCGTAGACATATTTCACTCCGGGCTCCATCGCCACGGCGGGCAGGCGGAACACTTGCTCAAGGTCAGCATCCACAGCCCCTCCCTCAGAGTCATATCCACCGTGCATGGTGTATTCTATCAGCAGGTCAGCCCCGCCCTCAACCCCGGACGGCGTCTGCGGAGGGACGAGAACCCCGGATGCGCCAACCGCCGCTGCAGCGGTGGTCAGGAACAACCCGCCGGACGGAGCATCCACGGCAATATCGCGGAGATCGCCGTCACCGACACCGCTCCAGGAGAACGACACCCCGTCGCTTCCAACGGCGGATGCCGTTACCGTTCCGCTGTGCCGTGCCTTACGCAGCGTAATGCCGCGCAGCGTAATGCCGAGATTCGCGGCCTCGTCAGAAATATCGCTATGGGCGGTAAACCGCATCTGAGCCAAAGCATGGCGCATCACCAGCGGTACCGCAGCGTGTTCGGCGCAGGAGCGCCCGCCGGCATAGCCAACGAGGATGTCGTCCTGTACGGCGCTGTTGTCGGGCATCACATATGTCAAAGACGCTGCCGTCAGGCCGCCGGTATGGGTCAAGGCGCCGCTTCCGGCGGACGAGAACCCAAGAAAGTCCATCGTTCCTCCAGACGGCCAATATTTTGGCGCCGCGGCCGTCCAATAAGAGGACGTCCTACTGAAGACCACGTCCGTGAAATAATCCGTTTTGACGGGCCCGACGGCATGGGCGGCAGAAAGGACGATCCGCCTCCCCTCAGGGAATACCGTCCCCTCTATGGGTTGTTTCGACGTGACCGCCACATGGGCCGTAAGAGTGATCATCCGCGTAGCAGAGGGACCGACATCGTCGGTGCAGCCAATGGCGGATGCGGCAAGTGCCGCCGCCAAGGCTATGACAATAGGTTTTCTTTTCATAGGTCAAAACCAGCTTTTCCCGCTGGAGGTATGGTTATTGATTTTCATTCGCCGTTGACGGAGCGGCAAAGAGCCTCAAGAGTTGCCGCACGGAAGATGACGGATTCTTTCCCGTTCTGTCCGGCACCGATGGCGAACCACGCTTCCGCCCCATCGTCGGTACAGATCGTCCTGATTGAATATCCCGTGCTGCTTATCTTGCGCACCACGCTTTCGACCTTCTTCTCTTTCTTCTTCGACATATCAAACATTCCTTATCTGGTCTTCGATATACTGCAGCTGGCGGCGGATATTGTTCCCCTCATGAACGAGGTTGTGGTTGAGTCGTTCGGACAGGTCGATCAGGTATGCCGCCCTGCGGGTCTTTACAGTCACAATGCGCTTCGCGTCCGTCGCCTTCAGCTTATCGAGGTCTTCTTCCATGACATCGTATATCTGGGCCACTTGCTCGGTGAGCAGCAGCTTGGCTACGGCGAAGATCTCTCCGCTGCGTGCGAGGTACGCATTCATCTTCGTCAGCCGCCCCGCAAGATCATCCGGAGCATCCATTCCGACCTCCTCTTTCGTGAAGGCGGTCATGGCGAGCGTCTCTTCGATGAGCTTCTCGATTGTTTCGGTATGGATCAGCATAGGGCTATCGTTTGACAGTATGTTTTACAGGGGCGGAATCCGCAGGCACCATCATCTCCGGGTTGTCGTAGACATTGCCGACGATCGTCATACCCCTGCAGTTCGCCGCAAGGTACCGCGGGCTGCTGCAGAGATGATATTTTCCGCGGGACCAGGCGTGCTCGGAGATACCGACGAACGCAGGAGAGTCCTGATCGCGCAGCACGGCGACATTGAACCCATCGGCATCCTTCAGGATATCCCCCTCGAAGATATCGGCACCACTCGAGTCCACAAGGCCCGTGCAGAGGCCCACCGTTTCCGGATCCACAGCCACAGCGGCTGCTCCACGCCGGACCGCCATGGTGCCGCATTGTGTATCCGCGACCAGGTCGCCGATTACGAACCGGTTGTCATCGAGACTCCGGCCTCGAAAAAGGTATTTCAGCATTCTTGAAAGTATAGGTTTTTATCTTTTCGTTTCAACCCTTATAGGGGTCAGTTTTACGGAATGTACACGACAGGTACGCTGCCGTCAAGGCAGTTTTTCAATAATAGCAGGCGACGCTTTTTGAGCATTTCCTGACGGGCTGCCGTCGAGGCAGTTTTGTATGTCTTTACAGGGCTCTCGCTCGACACTCTCACCGATCTTTTGCTGTCATTACAGACAGTTTTGTATGTCTTTACAGGCTGCGTGAAGGAAATCCCTATCATCTTCCAGCTGTCGTTACAGACAGTTTTGTATGTATTTACAGGTTCTCGATCGCCGGCAGGACAGTGAGATGGTGCTGTCGTTACAGACAGTTTTGTATGTCTTTACAGGCATGTCTTTAAGTATGTCGATGAGTACCTTGCTGTCATTACAGACAGTTTTGTATGCCTTTACAGGAATATGGTGCAGATCCGTTTGTTTTTAACGGCTGTCATCTCAGACAGTTTTATATGTCTTTACAGGCGATGACGAGGATGAAATCATCCTCGTGAAGCTGTCGTTACAGACAGTTTTGTATGTCTTTACAGGCCACACGATGCTGGCATCTTCTGTTGGCAGCTGTCGTTACAGACAGTTTTGCATGTCTTTACAGGCTGTCCCTGTGGGATGAGGTGGCTGCAGCGCTGTCGTTACAGACAGTTTTGTATGTCTTTACAGGAAAGAGTTCGATGAAGTTGTGGCTCGCGCCGCTGTCGTTACAGACAGTTTTGTATGTCTTTACAGGAGAACTACCTCATCAATAATCCCTGCGTGGGCTGTCGTTACAGACAGTTTTGTGTGTCTTTACAGGACTTCGGAAATTGGTTTCAATAGAGGACATGCTGCCATCGAGGCAGTTTTGTATGTCTTTACAGGGCGTGCGTGGTAAACATCGCTGTCATTACAGACAGTTTTGTATGTCTTTACAGGAGAACCCCCTCTGTGTCTACTACTGAAACGGCTGTCGTTACAGACAGTTTTGCATGTCTTTACAGGAGGCCGCGGCGGCCGTTGAAGTTCGCGAAGCAGTCGTTTCAGACAGTTTTGTATGTTTTTACAGGCGGGTACCGGATGCGGCACCGATGTTCTCGGCTGTCGTTACAGACAGTTTTGTATGTCTTTACAGGCGAAAAGGGGGTACGCGTACCTCGGGGTGGCTGTCATTACAGACAGTTTTGTATGTCTTTACAGGCGCTCCAAGACATCTATCTCCTCTGCGTTCAGCTGTCGTTACAGACAGTTTTGTATGTCTTTACAGGAGTCAGGTCTGGTATTATCCTCCCAATACCGCTGTCATTACAGACAGTTTTGTATATCTTTACTGGTTCAAGCAGTGACAACAACGAGGTGATCGTGCTGTCGTTACAGACAGTTTTGTATGTCTTTACAGGAGCACGGTGCGAAACAATGGCGTGCAGGTGGCTGTCTTTACAGACAGTTTTATATGTCTTTATAGGAAGAATAAGCTCGCGTCTATCTCGACAGATGCTGTCATCTCAGGCAGTTTTATATGTCTTTACAGGGCGGAACACCCTTGTGGGTGAGGTTCGTCATGCTGTCATTACAGACAGTTTTGTATGTCTTTACAGGAGTCCTCGCAACGGCAAAGAGCGTCTGGAAGGCTGTCGTTACAGACAGTTTTGTATATCTTTACAGGATACTTCTTGTTAACTTTTCGAGGTTACTGGCTGTCGTTACAGACAGTTTTGTATATCTTTACAGGCAAAGTGAAGACAATCTGCACACCACTCGCGCTGTCGTTACAGACAGTTTTGTATGTCTTTACAGGCGGCCTGCCACCTCGTGATTTCGTCCGGTAGCTGTCGTTACAGACAGTTTTGTATGTCTTTACAGGCGGGCGGCCGTACTGATGCTTCAGAACCGAGCTGTCATTACAGACAGTTTTGTATGTCTTTACAGGTTGTTTCCGTTACGGTCTCCGTCTCAGGTGGCTGTCGTTACAGACAGTTTTGTATATCTTTACAGGCGAGACGCATCTCGATATCGGCGATGAGACGGCTGTCGTTACAGACAGTTTTGTATGTCTTTACAGGATCGACCATTTCTCCTTTCTTGGCCTTCTCGCTGTCATTACAGACAGTTTTGTATGTCTTTACAGGTTCTCGATCGCCGGCAGGACAGTGAGATGGTGCTGTCGTCACAGACAGTTTTATATGTCTTTACAGGCGAATAATCCGCCTCAAATCGTTTTCATCGAGCTGTCATTACAGACAGTTTTGTATGTCTTTACAGGTATGAAAAAACCCCTAATGTATATGGTAAGCTGTCGTTACAGGCAGTTTTGTATGTCTTGCATCACCGAAGAAGAGAAACTGAAGCTCGCGCTGTCGTTACAGACAGTTTTGTGTGTCTTTACAGGCCAAACGATGCTGGCATCTTCTGTTGGCAGCTGTCGTCACAGACAGTTTTGTATATCTTTACAGGAGATCGACATTCATTGGAGCGGCAAGACATCAGCTCCGCAAGATGGCTGCCTCTTTACAGGTGCTACCCGGCGCATGGCTCATGCTGCCGTCGAGGCAGTTTTGTATGTTTTTACAGGCGGCTTTCATATTTGTCGAAGCAGTACTTTGCTGTCGCTACAGACAGTTTTGTATGCCTTTACAGGCCGGATTCTTCGTAAATTTGTTTGTCAATGGCTGTCATTACAGACAGTTTTGTATGTCTTTACAGGCGTCGCGGACCCGGTGATGATAGACGCCGAGGCTGTCGTTACAGACAGTTTTGTATGTCTTTACAGACGGATAGCTTTCGTCAATGAAACAACGATAGCTGTCGTTACAGACAGTTTTGTATATCCTTACAGGTTCGGGCGGGATGTTCGTGAGCTCCGTGCTGCTGTCGTTACAGACAGTTTTGTGTGTCTTTACAGGCACGGGGCGGTATTCCTTGCCCCGCGTCTCGCTGTCATTACAGACAGTTTTGTATGTCTTTACA
>JAEEGL013578965.1_pt1 | contig 14066 bp, 14 predicted proteins | sample 9134231 | NCBI WGS metagenome assembly JAEEGL01 (sample SAMN16246548, study PRJNA631951) | gut metagenome | biome: gut microbiome; feature: rumen; material: fiber-attached | host: Bos | place: Iran: Karaj | collected 2018-10
ACAGTACAACCCGGGGCCCCCGAAAAGTCCGACAGACTTTTTGGGGAGAGGAGGAGCAGCGAAAGATATGAAGCTTGTGACGACGAGGGGAATGAGGCATACGCCGAAGACAGACAAAACATAATAAACAATATCCTTATAAAAAACAGTTCCGCGGGTTGTCCCGCGGAACTTTAAAAAAACTTGTCTGTCTGTTTTTCGCTTAAATGCGTTTCACGGGCGGAGCAGTTAAGATGAAAACGGCGTATTCTTCGAGCGAAGACAGTACGAAGGTACGGCAAGCGAGAAAAGACGCCAAAGACAGACAATATATAATTACATAATTCCTTATACAAAAACAGTTCCGCGGGAAAAACTTCCCGCGGAACTTATAAAATACTTGTCTGTCTGTTTTTCGCTTAAATGCAAACGCCCGCTTAGTTTAATGCTGACTTTGCCTTCTCGGTAAGCGCTGTGAAAGCCGCCGGATCGGCAATAGCTATCTCTGAGAGCATCTTTCTGTTAAGAGTAACTCCCGCTTTCTTGAGACCGTTCATGAATGTTGAATAGTTCATGCCGTTCATCTTGCAGGCGGCGGAAATTCTGGTAATCCAGAGTTTTCTGAAATCTCTCTTCTTCTGCTTTCTGCCGATATATGCATAGTTGCCGCTCTTCATAACAGCCTGCTTCGCAGTCTTGAAGAGAGCGTGCTTTGAGCCGTAATAACCCTTGGCGAGTTTAAGAACTTTATTTCTTCTCTTGCGCGTCATTATTGCGCCTTTAATACGTGCCATATTATATTTCCTCCGTAATCAGTCGATATTATTTGTAAGGAACAAGTCTCTTGATCTGTCTGACATTGGTTTCGTCAGCAACAGAAACCTTGCGAAGATTTCTCTTGCGCTTGGTGCTCTTCTTGTTGAGAATATGTGACTTGTAAGCATGAGCACGCATGGGCTTACCGTTCTTTGAGATCTTGAAGCGCTTTTTGGCGCCGCTGTGTGTCTTGATCTTAGGCATAAATGTATCCTCCTGTAAATAATTTGTTACTTTGTCCCCTTGGGAGCCATAAACATAAGCATCTGTCTTCCCTCAAGCTTTGCCGGCTTTTCGATGTTGGCGCACTCCGCCAGCGCTTCCGCCGCCCTCTGCATGATGGTAAGACCTATTTCGGGATGAGCCATCTCACGGCCTCTGAATCTGATGGACACCTTCAGTTTGTTGCCTTCGGCAATGAACCTTTTGGCGTGATTGATTTTGGTGTCAAAGTCGTGAGTGTCAATGTTGAGAGAAAGACGGATTTCCTTTGTTTCGATAATCTTCTGGTTCTTTCTTGCCTCTTTCTCTTTCTTGGCTTTTTCAAACTTGAATTTGCCGTAATCCATGATTTTGCACACGGGCGGTTTCGCCATCGGCGCGATTTTAACAAGGTCGAGATTGCGCTCTTCCGCTATTTTGAGAGCTTCTTCAGCCGACATAATACCGAGCTGCTCGCCTTCATCGGAAATAAGTCTGACTTCCTTATCACGGATTTCCTCATTGATTTGCTGTTCCTGTTTGCTGATGCTAAGCACCTCCCAAAGAATTTAAAAGCGAGGCAGAATACTCCACCTCGCGTAAAATCAATGATACACGGAACCCCGCGTAAATATTGACCGACTCGGATAAATCCGGAAGGTGAGAGCTCTGCTCTTCTTTATTGCAGACGTATTTTAATACATAAATCCGCATTTGTCAAGCATTTTTTGCGCGGAATTATTTATTCGTTTGAAAAACAGTTTCACGGACATTCCCGTGAAACTGTTTGCGTAAGCTTTAAATGTCTTTTATCGCGTCCTTCATGGATTTGACAAACTCATAGACTTTGTCCGGCGCGTCTTTTCCGTATTCGGCGATAATATTGACGATTGCCGAGCCGACAATCACGCCGTCGGCAAAGGCGGCGTATTTCTTCGCCTGCTCCGGTGTGCCGATTCCGAAGCCGATGGCGACGGGGACATCTGTTTCTGATTTGATTGCTCCGGTAAGTTTTCTGAGGTCGGTATCGATTTCGCTGCGTACGCCTGTGACGCCGAGAGACGAAACCTCATATACAAAGCCCTCCGTGTTCTTTGCGATGGTCTTGATTCTCTCCTCGCTGGTCGGCGCGATAAGCGAAATGACGTCAATGCCGTATTTTGAAGCGACACTGCTCAGCTCGTCCTTTTCCTCAAACGGCAGGTCGGGGATAATAACTCCCGAAATACCGGCATTACGCGCCTTTTCGAGAAATCTGTCATAACCGTATCTGAAAAGCACGTTGAGATAAGTCATATAGGCAAGCGGAATATCGATTTTCCCCGAAATTTCCGCGGTCATCTCAAATACGTCGTCGGTCGTGACTTTGTTTGAAAGCGCTCTGATATTGGCGTTCTGAATTACGGGGCCTTCAGCGATCGGATCGGAAAACGGAATGCCGATTTCAACGAGGTCGCAGCCCGCCTGCGCCATTTTCAGTATTATTTCCTTTGTCGTGTCGAGTGTCGGGTCACCTGCCGTGATAAAGCCGACAAACGCCTTTCCGTGTGAGAAAGCATCGGATATTTTACTCATTTATCTCTCTCCCCCTGTATCTCGCTATCGCGGCAACGTCCTTGTCGCCTCTGCCCGAAAGATTGCAGATAATTATATCATCCTTACTCATTTCCGGGGCAATTTTCATAAGATGCGCCACGGCGTGAGCCGATTCAATCGCGCTGATTATTCCTTCCGTTCTCGCAATATATTCAAAAGCGTCAACCGCCTCGTCGTCGGTTACGGGAACATATTCCGCTCTGCCCGTGTCCTTGAGCCACGCGTGCTCGGGACCCACTCCGGGATAGTCAAGTCCCGCGGAAATCGAATAGACGGGCGCTATCTGACCGTATTCGTTCTGGCAGAAATAGGATTTCATACCGTGAAACACTCCGAGAGTTCCCGTAGCCATGGTCGCCGCGGTTTCGCCTGTGTCAACGCCTCTGCCCGCCGCTTCGCAGCCGATGAGTCTGACATCCTTGTCATTTATGAAATTGTAAAACATTCCCATCGCATTTGAGCCGCCGCCGACACACGCCATAACGGCGGTCGGAAGTCTGCCCTCGAGCTCGAGAATCTGCGCTCTCGCCTCGCGGCTGATAACCGACTGGAAGTCGCGCACTATCATGGGATAAGGATGAGGTCCCATAACGGAGCCGAGCACATAAAGAGTGTCGTCAACTCTCGACACCCATTCCTTGAACGCGTCGTTGACGGCGTCCTTGAGCGTCATTGTGCCCGTAGTCACGGGGTGAACCTTTGCTCCGAGCAGTTCCATTCTGTAACAGTTGAGCGCCTGGCGTTCGGTATCGACCTTTCCCATGAATATTTCACACTCAAGGCCCATAAGCGCTGCCGCCGTGGCTGTCGCGACACCGTGCTGACCCGCTCCGGTCTCGGCGATTACCCTGGTCTTGCCCATTCTTTTGGCGAGCAGACACTGACCGAGAACATTGTTGATTTTATGCGAGCCGGTATGATTCAGATCTTCGCGCTTGAAATATATCTTCGCTCCGCCGAGGTCCTTCGTCATATTCTCCGCATAGTAAAGAAGCGACGGTCTGCCCGCGTACTCCCTGTTGAGTTTATCAAGCTCAGCGACAAATTCCGGGTCATTCTTGTATTTTTCGTAAGCGTTTTCGAGCTTGATAATCTCGTTCATAAGCGTTTCGGGGATATACTGCCCGCCGTGAATTCCGTATCTGCCTTTACTCATATTCATAACTCCTGACTGTATTTATAAACTTTTTGATTTTACCGTAATCCTTTGCCCCGTCCGTTTCGACTCCTGAGGAAACATCGGCGGCAAAGGGATTTGTTTCATTCAGTGCCTGCGTGACGTTCTCCGCGTTGAGTCCGCCGGCTAGGAAAAACGGCTTTGCCGTTTCCGGGACAAGACTTCTGTCAAAAGCCGCTCCGTTACCGTACCCCGCGTCAAACAGGAAAAATTCAACCGTGTTCTCATACTCACTGACCCTGCCGAAACTGTCCGGCTTCAGCACTTTAATCACGGGAAACTCGATTTCACCGCATACGGCGGGGCTTTCATTTCCGTGAAGCTGAACATAATCGAGCTTCAGCTCCCGCGCAAGAGTGTTGACGGTATCGGCTGTTTCGTCAACAAACACCCCGACGGATTTTATATCACCGGAAAGAGCTTTTGTCAATAGCAAAGCGGTATCTTTTCCGATGCTTCTTTTAAAGCCCGCCGTCAGTATGAATCCGGCATAATCCGGCTTAAGTTCATTCAGATATTCAATATCCTTCGCGGTTCTGTTGCCGCAAATCTTAACTTTTACCATATTTAAGCTCCGAAAGCGCCGCCGCTCTGTCTTTGCTTCTCATAAGCGTTTCGCCTATCAGAACGGCAGATGTGCCGTTTCTTATAAGAATTTCAATATCCTCACGGGTTTTTATTCCGCTTTCCGAAACAAAAGCCACATTGTCGGGGATAAGCTTTCTGTATCTCGCTGAATTATTGACATCAACGCTGAAATCGTGAAGATTGCGGTTGTTGACTCCGATTATTCTCGCTCCCGCGTCAAGCGCGCTGCGGATTTCATCTCCGTCATGCGCCTCAACCAGAGCGGAAATTCCGAGCGTGTCGCAGATTGAGATATATTCTCTTATCGTATTCGTGTCAAGCAGGGCGCATATAAGAAGCACCGCCGACGCTCCGAGGATTTTCGCCTCATATATCTGATAATCGCAGACCGTGAAATCCTTACGCAGAACGGGTATTGTTACCTTTTCGGCAATTTGGCGCAGATATTCGTCTCTGCCGAGAAACCACTCGGGCTCCGTCAGGCAGGATATCGCGTCGGCTCCTGCTTTTTCATATTCTTCCGCGATTTCAAGGTAAGGAAAATCCTGCGCGATTATCCCCTTTGAAGGCGACGCTTTCTTGATTTCGCAGATGAAAGAAAGCCCCTCTTTTTTCAGCGCTTTTTCAAATTCAAAACTGCCTGCCGGTAAGGACAGCGCCTCTCTTTTTACCTCTTCCGCGGGTTTCCGGGCGATTATACCGGCGTATCTGCTTTTTGTATGCTCCGCGATTTTTTCAAGTACAGTTGACATATCAGCCACCGTTTGTCGTTCTGATGAAGCCGTTGAGAGTTTCAATCGCCTTGCCCGACGCCATAATCTTTTTCGCTTCTTCAATTCCTTCGGCAAGAGAGATACCGAGCTTTGCGACATAGATGCATGCGCCCGCGTTGAGAGCGACCGCAGTCTTCTGCGCTTCGGTTCCGCCGCCTGCAAGGATTTCCTTCGCTATTTCCGCGTTCTCCTGCGGAGTGCCGCCGAGCAGATCCTCTTTTCTGCATCTCGTGAATCCGAAATCTTCGGGGCATATTGTGTAATATTTGATTTCCGTTCCGCGGATTTCGGCAACCTTTGTTTCTCCGCACGCGCTGATTTCGTCAAGTCCGTCCGTGCCGTAAACCACCATAGCGTCGGTGATGTTGAGCTTTACGAGCGCCTTCGCGATTTTTTCAACATATTCCTCGCTGAAAACGCCGAGAAGCATTCTGTCCGCCTTGCCGGGATTGGTAAGAGGTCCGAGGATGTTGAAAACGGTTCTGATGCCTATTTCTTTTCTGACGGGGCCGACATACTTCATCGCGCTGTGATATTTCTGAGCGAAGAAGAAAACGATGTTGTTCTCCTTAAGCGATTTCTTCATCACCTCGGGCTCGCAGTCGATTCTGACTCCGAGCGCCTCAAGACAGTCGGCTGTGCCGCTCTTTGAAGACGCCGCCCTGTTGCCGTGCTTTGCGACGGTAACTCCGGCAGTTGCCGCGACAAGGGCGGAAACCGTTGAAATATTGAAAGAGTTCGATCTGTCTCCTCCGGTTCCCACTATATCGAGGGCGTGACCGCCGATATCAAACGCAAGCGCCTTGGAACGCATTCCCTCAGCCGCTCCGGCTATTTCCTCCTCGGTTTCGCCCTTCATCGCAAGCGCCGTGAGAAAGGCGGACGTCATTTCCGGATGAACGTCTCCACTCATTATTTCATCAATCGCCGACCTCGCCTCATCGTAGGTCAGATCCTTCTTTTCCGCAAGCTTCGCAAGTAATTCTTTAATCATTGCAATATTCTCCTTATACGATATTCAGAAAATTTTCTATTATACGCGGCCCGTAAGGGGTCATAACGGATTCGGGGTGAAACTGAAGTCCCCAGATGCTTTTTTCTTTATGCTTCACCGCCATTATCTCGCCGTCATCCGTTCTCGCCGTTATTTCAAGGCATCCGGGCATTGTTGACTCAACCGCCGCAAGAGAATGGTAACGCGCGACCGTGATTTTTCCGGGCAGACCGGCGAACAGCGGATCGTCTGTATTGACGGCGCACTCGCTCTGCTTGCCGTGCATAAGCTCTTTGGCGTAAGAAACCGTCGCGCCGTACGCCTCGCAGATTGACTGATGCCCGAGACAGACACCGAGTACCTTTGTCCCGTTTCCGCATTCCCTCGCTACATCTATGCAGACTCCGGCGTCGGCAGGCCTTTTGGGTCCCGGCGAAAGAACGATAAACTCGGGATTCAGCGCTTTTATCTGCTCAACGGTCATCTCATCGTTTCTGATGACTTTTATATCCGGATTGACAGAGCCGATAAGCTGATAAAGGTTATATGAAAAAGAATCGTAATTGTCAATCAGTAAAACCATTTTCATCCTCCCCCGCGGACTGCTCAACGGCTTTGACAACCGCCATCGCCTTGTTTATGCATTCACGGTGCTCCTTTTCGGGGTCGGAGTCCGCCACTATTCCGGCGCCCGAGCGCACATAAACCTTACCCTTTTTCTTATAAGCGAGCCGTATTGAGATACAGGTGTCAAGGTTGCCCGTGAAATCAATATATCCGATTGCTCCGCCGTAAATACCGCGCTTGTTGTTTTCAAGCTCGTTTATTATCTGCATCGCCCTTATCTTCGGCGCTCCCGAAAGAGTTCCTGCGGGAAGAACGGAATTCAGCGCGTCGAGAGCGCTTCTGTCATCCCGTATTGTCCCGGTGACTGTGGAGCCGATGTGCATAACGTGGCTGAATTTCAGTATGTTATGAAAGCTTTCAACTTTGACAGAGCCGAATTTGCTTATCTTTCCGAGGTCGTTTCTGCCGAGATCGACAAGCATATTGTGCTCGGCAAGCTCCTTTTCATCTTTAAGCAGCTCCCTTTCGAGCGCTTCATCCTCCGCGGCGGTTTTGCCTCTCGGCCTCGTTCCGGCGAGCGGATAGGTGAACAGGGTCTTGTTCTCGAGCTTCACGAGCGTTTCGGGAGACGCTCCGGCAATCTCGATATCGTCAGACGAAAACCAGAACATATACGGCGAGGGATTGATGTGACGCAGAATTTCATACGCTCTGAAAAGCGAGCCCTCCGCTTCGGCCTCAAGGCGGTTAGAAAGAACGACCTGGAAAATATCGCCCTCCCTGATATATCGCTTCGCCTTTTCGACCATCGCCCCGTACCCGGCGCCGTCAAAGAGCGGCGTAAACCCGGTTTTAAGTTTCAGCGGAGCGGGCTCCGCCATAGGCGCGGTGTCAATGAACTTCCTGATTCTTTTTATTTCCTCAATGCCTTCATAATAATTCTTTTCCGGATTATCGGTCATTATGTTGACGATAATTATCATTTTTTCCTCAAAGTTGTCAAACGCTATCAGCTTGTCAAACAGCATCAGGTCAACATCCTTGAAGTTTCCGTCATCCTCGGCGTCGAGGTCAAGCGTCTTCTCGCTGTATCTGACATAGTCGTAGCCGAAATATCCGACGAGTCCGCCCGAAAACGGGGGCAGCCCCTCAAGCTTCGGCGCTCTGTATCTGCTCAGCATTTCCCCGATGTATTTTTCGGGATTGCCGTCAATCTCCCTCACTCCGTTTTCATCGGAAATACGGATATGAAAATTCTTGCAGGTTATCTCAGCTTCGGGGTCAAACCCGATGAAAGTGTATCTGCCCATCCTGCCCGGGTCTTCGCGGGATTCGAGCATAAAGCAGTGGGAATATTCCGTTCTTATCTTTTTGACTATGCCGACGGGCGTGTAATTCATCGGCAGTTCCTCAGTCAGCGGAACGCAGGAATAATCCTTTGCGTATTCTTTTATTTCTTCAATACTTATCCTCATAAAACCTCCTGAATGCAAAAATCCCCGGCAGTTAATTTCTTAACTGCCGGGGACGAATAATCATTCGCGGTGCCACCCCGATTTACGGTGCTTTCACACTCGTACTCTCAGCGAGATACTGACATATCTCCGGCTACTGACGTAAGCCCTACGTTACAGAATACTCGGCATTGCCTTTCACTGTACCCTCAGCGGTCCATTTGACGCGCCGTTTATTGTCCCTTTCCAGCAACGGGACTCTCTGTAAATGCGTATCGCGCCTTTATCTCCGCCTCAACGGTTTGGATTAAATTATGGCTGTATTATATCACAAAAAAGCGGTTTGTCAATAGTAAATAAGTTAATTGATTGATTTTTTGCCCGATAAGGCAAATTATTTCGGAATAACAATTGCAATTTTTGTAACAATAGGTTAATATATAAGTTAATACATTATGATATTATAAACCAAATATATTTGCGGGAGAAATAATGATGAGATATGAAAATCTGCCGTGTCCGGTCTGCGGATCACACATGCATGAGGATGACGATATCGTCGTCTGTCCCGATTGCGCCACGCCGCAGCACCGTTCCTGCTGGATGGAAAACGGACACTGCGTTAACATTGAAAAGCACGGTACCGGCTTTGTCTGGACACCCGGAGCAAATTCAAGAAACCCCGACTTCAAAGCCGAGGGCACAAAGACCTGCCACATCTGCGGCACGGATAACGAACCCGACGCCGAATACTGCAAAGAATGCGGCGCCCTGCTCCCGGAGCCGGAAAAAGAAGCCGAACCCGTTGAGGAAAAACCCGCGGAGCCGGAAATAAACTGCCCCTACTGCGGGGAAACGATAAACGCGAGATACGCAATCTGCCCGCGCTGCGGCGCTCCGCTGCACCAGGCGCCTCACAATCCTTATAACAACCCCTACGCCTCGGCGGCGGGAGTCAACGAGTTTGAAATCATCGGCGGCCATACCGCGGGCGAGCTTTCAATGTATGTGAGAACAAATGTCTCAAAATACATTTCAAAGTTCAAAAACCTGGAGGGCGGAAAGGGCTTTTCGTTCAACTGGGCGGCGTTCATCTTCGGACCTCTCTGGTTCTTCTTCAGGAAGCTTTATAAAGAAGGCATACCCCTGCTGATTGTCAGCGCCTGTATCGGGCTGATATCATCGAGCGTCAGCGACACAATGGTCAATATATTCGGGCCCTACTCCGAACAGATAGAGCAGGGTACGCTCTCCTATGACGTCTTCACCAACCTGATGAACGAATTCACCCGTAAAAGCTTCTGGCCGATGGTCGCGACTCTGGGATTCCTTCTTCTGCTTCACATAATCTGCGCTCTCATAGCAAATAAAGTTTACTATAACAAAATTCTGCGGGATTTCGAAACACTCGGCAACGAAGTCAGCGATATCAATATGCGCAATCTCCTGATTTCACGCCGCGGCGGCGTTTCGATACTCAGCGGAATCTGCGGATATTTCACCTATCAGGTCATTATGGGAATATTTATAAATATTGCCGGATTCGCGGCAAATCATTTTTAACGGAGGAGTTTATGAAAGTCAGAAAAGCGATTATTCCCGCGGCGGGTCTCGGGACGAGAGTGCTCCCCGCCTCAAAGTCGGTCCCCAAGGAAATGCTCAACATCGTTGACAAGCCCGCCATTCAATATATCGTTGAGGAAGCGGCGGCATCGGGAATTGAGGACATTCTCATAATCACAAACCGCGGCAAGGGCGCGATAGAAGATCATTTCGACCATTCGTTCGAGCTCGAAACGCAGCTTGCGAAGAATCCCGCAAAGGCGGCTCTTTACGAGTCCGTGAAAAAATGCTCCGAAATCGCCAACATCTATTTCATCCGCCAGAAGGAAACCAAAGGTCTCGCCCACGCCATACTCGCGGGTAAATCCTTTGTCGGCAATGAGCCCTGCGCGGTTCTCTACGGCGATGATGTTATCATAAACTATGAAAATCCCGTCACGGCGCAGATGTGCCGTCTTTATGAAAAATACGGCAAAGGCATAGTCGGCGTCAAGGCGGTTCCCGAGGAGCTGATTCCTCTTTACTGCACGCTCGATGTTTCACCCGTTGAGGGAGAGGAACGGCTGATGAACTGCTATAAGATTATTGAAAAGCCGAAGCCCGAGCAGATTATGAGCCCCTATTCGATTCTCGGCAGAGTCATTCTTCCTCCCGAGGCGTTCGGAATGATTGAGGAAGGCATAAACAACACCCCTGCGGATAAAGAATTCTTCCTGACCGACGTCTTCACCGACCTCGGAAAGAACGGTAATCTCTTTGCCTACGATTTTGACGGCAAACGATATGACATGGGCAACAAGCTCGGCATTATGAAAGCCAACTGCGAAATCGCCCTCAGCCACCCCGAAATCGGCGCCGCTTTCGGAGAATACCTTAAGGAACTTGTAAAAACATTTTAACCATGATATTTACTCCGGCACGGAAAACAGTCCGCGCCGGAGATTTTGCTAAGTACAATTCCGTCTTTTTTTGTTGACACCGGTATCATTTTGCGGTAAAATATGCGTACACTGTCCGTCGGGATAAATCTGTTCGCCGGGTGAGAAAATGAAATCAGTCATAAAGTCAGTTTCGTTGATTCTTGCAGTCACAGCGCTCATAATGACAGCACCCGTATCCGCTTTCGCGGACTGGTACGATGAGGTATCCGGCGGCACTTATGTTGAAATTGAAGGCAGCAACTTCGTTGCCGACACATTCTGCGGAGTCGATGCCCTTTATAACGAAAACAACGCCTATTATCAGTGCAACGAACTGATTATGCGCTTTTACGCCGAGGCGTACGGACTCTCAGTTATGGCTTATGAAAACACCGGTCTGATTATGTCTTCAAGCGGTTACCGTTTTACTCAGGCGCAGACTCCGAAACCCGGTGACATAATTTATTCCCCCGCGAGATTCCGTAAAAACCGAAGCGACCACTGGGCAATTGTCAAAAGTTATTCCGGCGGAAAAATCACTATGTTTGAGCAGAACGTTGTCTGGGAAGGCAAGGCGGCGAAAAACAGGACCGTCAAATTTCCCTCGGATTATTACTATCTCTATACTCCGGTCGCGAAATTCGGATTTCCCGACCCCGTACTCAGGGGCGCTCCCGAAACCGTGACCGAAAGCACAGCCGTTACGACAACCAAAGTCACTACTGCAACGGCAACAACGACAAAAATCACGACTACAACGTCGGCAACAACAAAAGCCACAACCACGACGGCAACAACAGCCAAAGTCACAACCGCCGCCGAAACAGTTTCAACCGCGGCAGCAACTTCAACGACTGTAACAACAACAGAATCAACGACAGAATCCACAACAGAATCCGCAACCGTCACCGAAACGGAAACCACGGTACCGGTAACGGAAAGTACGGCGCCCGTAACGGAAACACAGGCAACTGTCACACTCACCGATGCCGAAACCGAACCCGAAGCGCCAACGGAAACCATACCCGAAACGGCAGAGCGGAATACCGCGAATTCTTTTTCATCGGGAAGAACTCCCGCCGTCATCGCCGTCGCGGCTCTTCTCGCTGCTGTCGCAGTCCTCTCCGCGCTTATTATCCGTAAAAGGAAAAAGTGATAATCCAAGTGCTGTAATTAAAGTACAGTATTTAAAAACCAAGTGAAGCGGTTTTCTTCTGAAACTCAACTTCACTTGTATACCCTGGGGTGTAAGAACCTTCACGCCGTGCGCGTGAAGAACCTTGTTACTCGCTCACGCTCGTAATATGCGTGCGCCACACCCCGAAACTTAAAAAAGTATATTTTCGGGGTGTAAGAACCTTCAAGCTGTGCGTGAAGAACCTTGTTACTCGCTTGCGCTCGTAATATGCGTGCGCCACACCCCGAAACTTAAAAAAGTATATTTTCGGGGTGTAGCGCAGGTGGTAGCGCGCGTGGTTTGGGACCACGAGGCCCAGAGTTCGAATCTCTGCACTCCGACCACATAAGGCTGATTATTTTGATAGAATAGTCAGTCTTCTTTTTATGCCTCAAAGCCCTTGTTTCAAGGGGCTTTGCAATTTTTAAGAGCCGCTCGGCTTGACAATTTCCCCGGGCGGCTCTTTTTCTGTTTGAGTTTTTTATTTCGGTGCTAAAAAGCTATCGTTGGACTTATGGGGTAATCGTTGAACTTATGGGTTATCGTTGGTTTATAGAAACCAAACCTATTCTTTGTTTACCTGAGGATGAGTCTTAAGTAATCTATTATAGAGTCTTTCAAATTCTTCATATGGTTTTTCTTCCTTGCTTACTTCTCTCGATGCTTTGATTATCGGCTCAATTTTCTTATAAAGATATATTATGTGCAGACCGCCTAATTTATCAAGCACTTTAAAATCATATACTTTCTCATTTATTCCGACAGCAAAATGTTCGCATCTGGCAATAAGCACTCGATAACCTGCATAAATTTCTTTATATTCCGGCTTGAATCTGTTTTCAACAGTATCCGTTATTTCATTTTTTGTAAAAGAAGCAAGTTTATCAAGCACTTCATTCTGAAGATTTGAGAATGCTTCTATCGTGTCACACTTTTTCTGCTGCTTTAATGAGTTAAAATAGGTAAATACCGAAAATGCGCCGGAGACCACCGAAAGAACAACGGCAATAATCGCAATTATATCGGAATTATTCATATTCCCTCCTCAAATATTTTGTTCATACTATATTTATTAATTATTATGTAATTAGTTTCCTATTGCTTCTTTCAATTATGGTTCCTTAGAAATATTTCTGATTTCTAAATAGTAATGCATAATATATCCGTAAATCCACTTGCGGTTCTCTCTATCATAATCTAATGTTACTTTTTCTGATTCACTTTCAATGTTAACCTCGATTGTTTTCTGTTCGGTTTTAATTAAATACAGATCCGGCAAATTGAAACTGCTACATAGATCTATGTATTCACCCTTATAGTAAAGGAGAAAGCTAGTGCTTGTAGTATAATGAGCAGGTTCATCATAGAAAACACCATTTACCCATTCATATCTACCTTGCGAATACCCATGGCTAATACTTTTCACAATAGCAAAATCGCCATAATATTGCACCGTGCTGGTATCATTAAACTTTTTTGATTTGCTATAAACACTGTTGCCATCGCTTGCATTATTAAACTTTCCGGTAACTGTGTTTTCTGTAGAACTACTTTGCGGGTTGGCATCAGGATGTTCAGTATAGTATCCTTCACAATTTTCGCTGTAATCGGTAGCATGGCATATTTCAATGTTTGGAACCTCAACTAAAGCTTGGAACAAATCAACTGCGATAGGGCAGTAACAAGTGAAGTCGCCTTCTATACATTTGTGGTATCCGAAATCTGCGCAGTCATAATATTTCTGTATAATTCCTAACGATTCTATGAATGATTCGATTGAATGTTGGCTTATGTAAGCATCAATTACATCTGCGTTTATTTTAGGCTTGTATCCATATTTTACAACAACATCTGATGCTGAAATTTTATCTTTTCCATCAAACAACGGCTCTATTACTTCTTTATACATTTGTTCTTTATCACGATAATATGTAGAGCTGTGTTTTCTCTTTTCATAAAATCCCACAGATGAACACTTCAAACCCATTATTGCTATATTTTTATCTATTATTTTTTCGGTTTTATCTGTGTGGTTTTCCATGTCGCTTCTCATTAAATCGATTGTCGTATAATAAATATCCGCTAACTCTTCGCTGCTATACTCCTTATGCTTTAATGAAGAATAATGTTTCAAAAAAAATAATGAAACTACAAAAGACAATAATAAAACCGCAATTAACGGAACAAAAATTATCTTTTTGTTTCTCTTGTTTGTTTCAGTTTCTTCGGTGTTATCATCCATAAGATCTTCGGTTTCTTCT
>JAEEGL013972368.1_pt1 | contig 14066 bp, 9 predicted proteins | sample 9134231 | NCBI WGS metagenome assembly JAEEGL01 (sample SAMN16246548, study PRJNA631951) | gut metagenome | biome: gut microbiome; feature: rumen; material: fiber-attached | host: Bos | place: Iran: Karaj | collected 2018-10
AGCTCTTCTCTGATCTCTATGGCCTTTTGATGACTTATTCTTTGGGCAGATTGACATTTCAGTAACACCTCCTTACAGTAACCGTATAAGAAACTGCCTGTGTTGTAGGCAATTGTTTACGTTTATTCATTAGCATACCTATGTAGTATATCTATAAGGTACGCATTTGTCAACATTTTTTTCTTTATAATATAAAGAACGAAAAAATTTACCCGTCAGGGACTTTATTATACATCAATAGTTCTCAATATGCATCTGTTTTATAAACCACATGATAGCCTTCGAAATCCTCTACAGTGTATGAATCATCTGCGCTGATCCTGGCCAGATCATTACTGGACAAAACAAAGACATCATCATAATAATCTGTATCTGTTATATCTTCAGGTAATTTGAAATCAAAATTTCCAAAGGCATCTGCCACTCTGAACTCTGCCAGTTCATCTCTGTACTCTACAGTTTCTATGTATTTATATGGATCATAATCAGTATAGTATAAAGCCAGCATAAACGGTGACGATAAACCGTCGTAAGTAGAATAAATATGATCATCATCCCCGGTTATCTCGTAAGCTCTTTTTATGGCTTCTCCATAGCCAGGCATGAAGATGCTTGTAGCATATACATTGTAATCCCTAAAATAATCCTTGGTAAAAGACAAAGCTCCTGCCAATAGGAAAATAAGCACAATTACAAACAGTCTTCCGGATTTGGAAATGATATGCTCCGCTCCCCTTATAAAGAAGTAGGCAAAAGGAATATAAATGAGGACCATTCTATTAGTATCCGGAACTACTATAATGCTAAGGACAACATTAGCCAGCACCAAAAGTCCAAATATCACATCCGAAAGTTCTTTGAATCTATCCTTAAAAGCAAGGATCAGTCCCAGAAAAGTAATAGGAAATGTAAATTTATAAAGCGTAGCATATCCCGGATAAAAATGTGCAAGCGTATGCTGCTCATCTCCTACAGATACAGACAAAATCACCGATGCAATATTAGATAAAAACTTGCCCGGAATTTCTGAAAATGCAACAAAAGCTTCTCCGGTCCTTGCCGATGTGAATCTGTTCACCGTAAAAAACTCAGTGTATACCTCCGGAAGACCAAAATAATTTACAAGGTAAAACCATATAAGCGGTGCAAAGACAATCATAAAAGCGCCAATGGAAATGGCAAGCTGAAAACCACTGATTTTCTTCGTTACAATATAATAAATACTGATTGTTACAAGAAAAAGTGGAATGACAATTGTCGCAGCACCATAACTGTACATGCATATCGCAAAAGCCGCTGAACTGATAGCATATAAAACGGTACTCTTTCTTTTGGTAGCTAAAGTAAACAAATATACCGCAAATATAAGGTTAAAAGGCATAATATTGCAGTCAAGGCTCCATCTTGAGAGAATCACGTGCCAAGGGCAGATTGAAAGAAAAAAAGCACCTAAAAGTGACAACTCATTTTTGAACTTATTGTTATCAAACAAAAGTCTAAGGGTCAGATAAAAGAATAATACAGTCAAAACACCACAAATAGCAGGTATCAGCCTGAGTTTAACAATTCCCGTACCAAAGAGCCGGATTGATAGTACATTCAGATAAATCAAAAGCGGGCTGCCACCGCCGCATCCCCAGGTTATAGGGTAGACAGGCCAGTGAAAACCATTTCTATCTATTCCGAAATTAGCAAGAATATAAGCCTCATATCCGATAGACGCCTCATCCTGCTGAAGCCCAAAAGGTATTCTTCCAAGTCCATACAACCTGAGCGCAGATGCTATGAGTAATATGAACACAAATAAAGCGTTTGCCATCTTGTCTGAAACAAACGCTTTACTATTTGTCTTTTTCCTGAAAATGATTGAAATAATAACGATAGCCAGAAAAGCTATGGTAGCAAAATAATTATAATAATCAATAATTCGCATTAAGAACTATCCCCAACACAATAAATAATCAAAGAGATTATAACACATTCTCATTTATTGCAATACTGGGAATACTTTTTAGGTGATATTCCTACGGATTTAGTAAAAGCCTTAAGAAAATTACTATAATCGCTAAAGCCGCATTTATCGCAGACTTCGCTGACACCGGTTCCTTCAGCAAGAAGCGACTTGGCAATTGATATTCGCCTTGCAGTCATATATTTATTGATGGTTGTTCCTGTTGCCGCCTTAAAAATCCTGCAAATGTAGGACTCACTGATATAAAAGTGCTTGGCAAGATCTCCAATGCTAATCGGATACTGTATATTATTGTTCAAATATGACAATATTGCATCAACCTGCTCATTATATGTAGCAGTTTTCTCTGTTGCCTTGTTATTCTTCTTGTCATTTATAATCTGATTGATCATAACAAAAAGCTCTGTAAAAGTCGCCCTTTCAAGAAGGTCATGTCCATAGCTGTTGCTGGTGATTATCTTATTAATAAAATAGAGAAATCTTCCCTGCTGTTCCTGTGTCAGATGCAGTTTATGCGAAAACTTATCTCCTCTGTCCTGAAAACAGGCATCAAGGTTAGTCTCCTCACTGGAAATACTGCGCATGTACTCAGGATCTATCATAATAACAATTCTCTCATGAAGCTCCTTATCAATCTGAGTAAGATAATGGGAATCAAACTGATTGATGAGAAAAAGATCTCCCGGTTCAATGTCATAAACCTTATTGTCTATAAGGAACTGCTTGCCGCCGGAAATAGAAAAATACACCTCATAGCAGTCATGAATATGCATCTCCATAGCCTTCTCATCTTTATATAAATGCGCAACGGAAAAGTATTTGTTCTCTATACTCTGCGCCATTGCTTCCTTGCAGGAATTCAGCTCTTTCATACAGTTAATCCTCCGCGTTCCATCCAAATAATAAAAACATCTTACATTATCACTTCAAAATTTTCAAGATTTTTATCTCTTTTTAAAAATATAAAGAATATTTTGATATTAAATTAACAAAAGTCTATTGAATAAAAAATCAGGCTAAAGGACAATCTGTCTTTTAGCCTGACTATATAAGTTCTATCTGAAACTATCAGTATCAATTATTTGCAAAGAGCATATGTATCACGCGCAATAGCAAGCTCTTCGTTTGTAGGAACAACAAGAAGTGTTACCTTACTGTCAGCTGTAGAAATCACCTTTTCTTCGCCGCGAACCTTGTTGGCTTCTGCGTCCATCTTGGCTCCGATAAAGCCAAGTCTGTCGCAAATAAGCTTACGAACAAATCCGCTGTTCTCACCAACACCGGCTGTAAAGCAGATAACATCTACTCCACCCATTGCTGCTGTATAAGAACCGATATACTTAACAACTCTGTATACAAATGCATCAACTGCACGTCTGGCACCAGCATGGCCCTCATTGTAACCGGCTTCAAGATCTCTGAAATCAGAAGAAAGATTATCAGAAAGACCAAATACACCTGACTTCTTGTTAAGAAGGTTAGTGACGTCTGCAACAGTTGAATTCTCTTTTTTCATAACAAATTCAACTACAGATGGATCGATGTCACCTGTTCTGGTTCCCATGATAAGTCCCTCAAGTGGAGTAAGGCCCATAGAAGTGTCTACACACTTACCACCATCAACAGCTGAAAGAGATGCACCGTTTCCGAGGTGGCAAACGATCATCTTAAGGTCAGCAGGATTCTTGCCAAGGATCTCAGCAGCACGCTTACTTACGAATGAGTGGCTTGTGCCGTGGAAACCATATCTTCTGATGCCATATTTCTCATAGTATGAATATGGAAGTCCGTAAAGGTAAGCTTCCTGAGGCATTGTCTGATGGAAAGCTGTATCAAATACTGCTACCATAGGAACGCCTGGCATAACCTTCTGACAAGCTCTGATACCAATAAGGTTTGCAGGATTATGGAGAGGAGCAAGATCACTTACATCCTCAATAGCCTTGATAACTTCGTCGTCAATAACAACTGACTTAGTAAACTTCTCTCCACCGTGAACGATACGATGACCAACTGCTCCGATTTCATCAAGAGAAACAACACCGTTCTCACTGTTAGTAAGAGCTTCGATTACAAGCTCGATAGCTCTGTTGTGATCCGGCATAGGCTCTACCTTGGTGATCTTGTCCTTGCCTGTTGGAGTATAGACAATCTGGCTGCCCTCAATACCAATTCTCTCGCAAAGTCCCTTGCAGATAACTGCCTCAGAATCAGAATCGATGAGCTGGAATTTTAGTGAAGAACTACCACAATTGATTACTAGAATTTTCATATATAACCTCTTTTCACTATATTAATATCTGACTTAATAATTTAGTGTCGTCATAATAATTGTATCAGTGTAAAATATATAAGCAAGGGAAAAATTGTACAAAAATAGGCAAAAACTGAAAGCGCTTACATTCACATGAAAACAATAGGTATAATAGCTGAATTTAACCCATTTCATAATGGTCACTTACATTTAATCGAATACTGCAGAAAAGAGCTGCATGCAGACTATATTGTTGTAGTAATGAGCGGTGATTTCGTTCAGCGTGGCACTCCGGCCTTTGTCTGCAAATTTGCACGAACAAAAATGGCTCTCTCCTGTGGAGCTGATCTTGTTTTAGAGCTTCCGGTCTACTATTCAACCGGAAGTGCAGAATTTTTTGCATCCGGAGCCGTTGCTTTATTAAATAAGCTCGGATGCGTGGATGAACTGGTATTTGGAAGTGAGTGCGGTGATATCGAGGTTCTTGATCTTATTGCAAATGTATTAGTTGAAGAGCCTGAACAGTTCAAAGACGAACTATCTGAGCATATCAAAAAAGGTGATTCTTACCCTGTAGCAAGGCAAAAAGCTCTTTTAAAATATATTTCCGGGTCAGCTTTACCAATAGAAAATCCCTGCGATATTGAAAGTCTCCTGTCCTCTCCCAATAATATTCTTGGGATAGAATATATAAAGGCATTAAAGGCGACAAACAGCAGTATTATTCCTGTCACCATAAAAAGAATAGGCGAAAGCTATAATTCTGCGAAGATAAACGCTCTTGCAAGTGCATCAGGAATAAGAAAATACATATGTGAAGAAGGGCTTAAAAAGGACTCGTTGCGCGATTCCATGCCAGAATCATGTCTTGATCTTTTAATAGAAAACTCGGAACGTTTTGCCGATATGAAACGTTACTCCGACCTTGTATATTACAAGCTTTTAGTAGAAAAAGAGAATGGCTACACAAGATACCTTGATGTAACTAATGATTTATCCAACAAAATAGTATCAAACCTTGAAAAATACGAAAATTTTGATCAGTTCTGTCTTTTGCTGAAGTCAAAAGACATTGCTTATTCGAGAATATGCCGATGTCTTACACATATTTTATTAAACATAACAACTGACAATATGAGCGAATATAAATCTGATCAATTCACCTCATATATCAGAGTCCTTGGCATGCGCCTTTATTCTTCTGCCCTAGTCAAAAGAATAAACGCATCCTGTGGAGGAAAAGCCATTACTAATATCAAAAATGCCCCAAAACAGCTGACAGAGCTTGAATATCAGCTGTTTAAAGAAACTATTATGGCTACTGAAATATATAATTCAATATGCCCAAAGAAGAATCCTAACGAGTACAGACTTAAGCAAATAATAATCTGACATTATAATATAGATTTGCCTTAACACAAATTTAAGAATTAACCCTTCAAGTGCGGATTGATGATTATTTATCAACGTGATACCATTAATGTGTATGTAAAATGTTATAAGTATAACTTTTTTCACATGTATATCCGCATTTTCGGAGGGCGCTAAATGGGACTTATCAAGCTTGAAAAAGGACAGGTACTTCACAAAGCAGGCACCGATACAGTTGAGACAATAGAAGTTGTTGTCAAAGGCAGCCTCAAAATATCCAATCAGTTCACTTCAATAGTCCTCACGGTAGGCGGATTTGTAGGGATTGTCGAAACTCCCGGTTCGACCTACAAATACAATATTGAGGCTTTAGAGGAGAGCTCTGTCTATTCATACCCCTTCGAATCCGAAGATGACATTCCAAATGTAGTAAGATCTAATCCTAAGATAGCACCTATACTCGCTGCTCAGTCCGTCGAAGTTGCTGTAAAATGCTGCGATGTTTATGATAAAGAATTTGAAGACGCAACTTCCGAGTACGACCAGATCATGACCGACTACACAGATTATCCAAATCTTTGTATCAAAGTCGGAGAAGTCCCAAAAGATTTCCCTGAAATCAAAGAAATCATCGCTCCTGAAAAGAGTGATTCAATAAATGAATGGGCTTTTTCATTTGTCAGAAGCCTTAAGAAAAATGAAGCTTCTTTAAAGAAGGCCTTCTACCCTGTAAGCCTTGATATAGCTACCGGTGTAGTTATGTGCACCTACAATATTTATACTAATATTTCAAAAGAATCGCAGCTTCTTGCAGAATACAGGAACACTATGAAAAAGAAGGCTGCCGCTTTTGCCACGACGATGAAAGCTATCCGGGCAAAATTAAACGACCTTGAAAACAACAACGGACTTGGTGAAGGATCAGTAACAGTAGTCAACGCTCTTAGTACTATCTTGCAGTACTCGGGGGTTGCTCCTGAGATTGCCATGAAATTCGAAGAACAACTATCTTCATTTAAAGCATTGAACAACAGATACGATTCAGCTGATGAAGCAAGAGCACTTAGAAGGAGTCTTGCAACTACCTTCTACGAAGTATATACACCAGCCTTTCTAAAAAGCATAAATGATAATAATATTCCTATGGAGTTAAAGATGTTCTTCATGTTTGGTTTTGTAGATGAAGAACTTGCAGGTGAACAATACACTTCTGCACTTTACAATATGGCCAAGTCTTATGTACCTGATCCCGAAGGAAAAGTTGTCACCTGCTACGAATGGCTGATCAAGATATACAATCTTGAAGTAGAACCTTCACGAAATGAATTTGATCAGGACTGGCCAACTTATCTGCGCGAGCAAAAGGTAAGCGGACAGCTCAATCAGGTTCAGGTTGATCTCATGACAGATGATCCCACCAGCCGACTTAATTTTGAAGTTCACAACCTCTTTGCCCTTGGAAACAGAATGACCTTTGGCAGAATCTCATCCTTTGTTCCTGTTTTTGATGCACAAAATGTACTGCGTCCGCTCGATATGGCGTACCAAACTGTATCCAAAGTCTATGAGTATTACACCAAGATCAGAGAAGTCGACTACGGAGTTTTTTGCAGAACAGCTCTTTATTCAAATCCCGAAATAGGTATCACTTCTCTCCACTATTCAGAAGACATTACTCCATACATGATATTGATGCCAAATGTCGGCTCAAGAGCATCTCTATGGCAGGAAATAGAGGGTAAAAACAGAAGAACTCCGGCAAGAATGCTGGTTTCAATCTTTAATACGGAGAACACCGAAGAGTGTATGATAAAGCTCTTCGGCGAATTCAGGTGGGAAATGTGCAAGACAGAACAGGGCATTCACTGGAATGATGTTACTGATCCATCTCTCACTTCCATGTATTGTGATTATCTTCAGTTCTACAAGAAGAACTCTGCCCTGTCATCCGACAATAAAGAAAAACTAAGGACTGACCTAAAAAAATACAGCAATAACTACAAAAATGTATTTATTGCTGATTATCTTGCTTATGTTAAATTTGAGGCAGCAGGTTCTCCAAGACTTAACAAGGTAGTAAGAGAAATCCTGTTTACCTTCTGTCCTTTTGCCAAAGAGCTCCGTGAAAAAGTCGCAGATAACCCTCAGTATACTGAGCTTATAAATCACTACAATTCCAGAACCGGCAATCTCACAAAGCCTGTTGTAAATATGATAAACAAGCTCAGAAAAGAGGATATCCCTGTGCCCGAGCCTCTTATGATACAGTATGAGCACCTAAAGAAATAAATCTTCTTCAGATATATTTCTTTTCAATATTCTGGATGAATTCTCGCGCAGCTACAGCATTGTCGGGCTTGGTATCTTCAAGTGTTGCATGAATAAAAGGCTTCTTTTCACATGCAAACTTAACTACGCAGTCATAGTTAATATCGCCAAGTCCGCATGCCATACTCTTAACACTGTCGCCTTCTACCACAGCATCCTTGAGATGTATCATGCAAATATCTTTCTCCAGAAGATCTATTGCTTCTTCAAATACTTCCTGTCTCTGATCAAAATTATCTGTCCACAGAAGATTTACCGGGTCAAAAATAATCTGCAGGTTAGGAGACTCGATCCTATCAAGAACCTCTCTTGCTCTCTTGGGGTTCCATACAATATGTCTGTAAACAGGCTCGATTGCTACAATAACACCCATTTTTTCCGCATAGTCAACTACAGGACGCAGATTTGTAATGAATGTTTCAAGAGCCTCCTGTGAATGACAAGCTTCTTTGTCGTAGTGGTAATCTGCATTAGGTGCTCCTGTCTCTGTACCTACCATTCCGGCACCCATAAGAGACGCAAATCTGATATGTGCCATGTACTTGTCCTGATTGGCCTTAAGAGCCGCAGCATCAGGGGTGGCCAGGTTAAGATAACAGCCAAGAACTGCCACATCAAGGTCAGCTCTTCTAAAAGCATCTCTCATGTACATCGCATATCCCGGAGTAAGTGCATTGGTGTTTGCTGTAAAGCCGGGAACCTTAGAAAGAGCAATATGAGTACAGGAAAAGCCCTGTCTCTTAATCTCTTCTAATCTCTCCTCAAAAGGAAGCTCTTTTGTATCATGAAATCTAATTCCTATCTGCATATTGTTTCCTTTCCGTGTAAGTAGGTGTATGGAAAGAGACGTACAAATTATTGTCAATTCCTCCTACTGCATACATTCCAACTAGAGCGCCGGTAAAGCGCTTACCTTTATCATACCCCTCATCACAGAGATAATAAACATTAGAAAGTGTAGAAAAAATAGTTAATTTTGAATTTGAACATCCTGATTCTGAGGACTCATCAAAAATAAAACCATAAGACAAGACGCGCTTAAGGTACTCTGTTTCCATTTTCAAATAAACTGCCTTTACTTTAACCGGCACTTCGCATCCGTAAGTTACCCTGTCTACAGTTCCTATATGTTCTCTTGAATATAAAACATTTTTGCCGTCCCTGTTAGTCAATCCAAACTCAAAGAAAGTATTTTCATCATAATAACCTGTTATTCCTGCAAATTGCCCATCCATTAGCTCCGGAATGTCCATTATTACAGAATAGTCAAAAGAAAAGTCTGTCTGCCTTCTAATCACTATATTTCTGCTATTTCTGTCGCTAAGAGGATATGAACTTGCATGAATTACAAATGATTGTCTGTCCTTTAATGCTTTCCCATCACAGTTTGCAGGATCATCGCAGATATACTTAATATCACCTTTATTGAAACTTCTGGTAGTCATGTAGTCAAATGGAAGTCCACATGGTGATATCGCTCTGTCATTATGAGCTTTAGCCAAAGGATCCGCTGATTGCAAAGCGCTACAGGATTCATACATGTCTTTTTCAGGAAAAGGCTTGATCTGCATACATGATGGTCCGCGCAGACAATTTACAATAGGCCAGCCGTCTTCAGTCCATGTCACAGGGTCAAGCGCAGTCTCTCTTCCCAAAATACTATATCCATCACCAATCTTCCTGCCGCATAGATAAACCATATACCACCGGCCATCCTGAGTTTCAACAAGATCTCCGTGACCGCACCTCTGGATAAGCGCATCCGGATCATCCTGTCTCATTATGGGATTATAAGGGCACGGTTCATAAACTCCCATCAGCTCTCTGCTACGAGCCACAGTTACTCTATGCCCAGGCCCCGTTCCACCTTCAGCCTGTAAAAGATAATAGTATCCATCTTTCTTGTAAATATGAGGACCTTCAGGAGCTCTTTTATTGCTTCCATAATATAAAAGTGTTGCATCAGAAATCTTCCTGGTCCCTGTCTTATCCAGTTCAAAAATTCTCGCTCCCCTATTTAGAAGCATGTATCTGCGGCCATCATCATCATTAAACAGACCCGGATCAATACCATCTTCATCGATAAAAACAGGCTCGGAATATGGTCCCTGAGGCTTGTCAGAGCATACTACCATTTGCCTTCTGTAAACAGGCCCTGTATCGTTAAGCCTATAAGTAGCTGCAATGTAGAACTTTCCATTGTAGTAAGAAATATCAGGGGCCCAATATCCCCTTCCACCATCAAGTTCATCAAGGCCAGCCCAATTAGGATCAGTAATTGCATGCCCAATTATCTCCCAATGTATCAGATCCTTCGAATGAGAAATGGGAATACATGGAAAAAAGATAAAGGACGAGTTGACCATATAGTAGTCATCGCCGACTCTGCATATTGATGGATCCGGATAAAAACCGCTTCTTATAGGATTTCGATAGAAATCTTCGTATCTGTGACTATATCTGTCTTCCAAGTATTTATCTATCTCTGCGTGGCCGTTTTCTCTTGCTATATCCCAAGGGGTTACAAGTTCTTCATCTCCACATAAAGGGTCAAGGCCGCACCTCTCCGTAAGATATCTGAACATCTCCAGATTTCCGGACATCGCAGCAAAATGCAAAGCTGTCCTGTGTCCTTTGGCAAACTCATTAAGACTTGCTCTCGAATATTCAACTATCCATTTAACAAGCTCAAAATCTCCATTTTGAGCAGCTTCATAGATACTCACTTTACCAACATCCATATCTATTGTCCTCTTAAATTTTTGTCACATCTACGCTTATAAAATCTGCATAGCCACAATTTTCTGCATCTGAAGAAGCCTTGTTTGTAATAGCAAAAATGCCTATTTTAGCACCAACCCAGGTATGATCTGAAGGAGTATACTGCACATTCAAATCTACGGCCTTTAAGAGGTCAGTGTCATCATTTAACTTAAGATAGATTCTAAGAACCGGTGCTTTTTCCTTATCATCAACATTTTTAAAGAACAGATCATCAGAGTTTTCAACATTATCATTGTCAAAAAGCATTGAAAATCTGATATTCTTAAGTCCTTCCTCTATAGAATAGCCATATTTCTTGCAGATATCACCAAAGCTATATTCTCCAATGACTCTCTCTTTTTTATCTAAGTCGCCGCCGTAAGACTCAATCACCTTGACCTCATAATCCTCATCTCCCCGTTCAAGATATGCTGCCATATATTGACCACCAGTCATGCAAACTCCGGTTCTGTCACCCGGCAAAAGACATGTCGCATCAACTTTTATATCTGCTTTGAACAAAGGATAAATGATCTTTTGAGTAAGTACATTTGCGCTTTTCCAGATAACAGGCTCTTTTTCACCTGATGGATTTAAAGCATTAAGTCTAAGCCCTCGTCTGCATCCGTGCTTAAATAGCTCTGACTCTTTATCTCTGGTCTCATGATGTTCCACAGTTCCATAGAAGCTTTCATTATGATTACCAAGCCACTGCCACATAAGCCCCGGAGTACCATCATAAAACAAGTCAGATGCCTCTAGATAAGCCGGTTCATCACTTATTCCTGTATCTGGCTTATCCATCTCATAGACAGGTTCTCCAACTCCATTATCATCAGCATTAACGCCAACAATCGGCCAACCGTTCTCCCAGTGAACCGGCTGAAGGTGACAGATTCTTCCATAAAGCCCTCTATCCTGAAAATGAATAAACCATTCATCCCCATTTACAGTATCTACAAGGCCGCCCTGGTGAGGTCCGTTAATAACCGTATTTCCGGTATGCATTACTTCTTTTATCTCATAAGGTCCATGAATGTCTCGGCTGCGCAAAACTACCTGATAGCCATATTTAACGCCGCCTGCAGGCGCCCAAATGTAATAGTATCCATCTCGTTTGTAGACCTTGGGTCCCTCGATTGTAACTGCAGGATTCTTGGGATCATTACCGTCGAATATAAAATGATCCTCTGAAATAGCTTTAAGTCCATCACTACTCATTTCAAAAATGCCGAGAATACTCTTAAATCCAATTCTGCTCTTAGCATATCCGTGAATAACATATGCCTTTCCATCATCATCCCAAAAAGGACATGAATCAATAAGCCCTTTTCCCTCCAGAATACATACAGGTTCTTCCCATTTTCCTAGAGGATCAGTAGTTCTAACAACATAGTATCCCTCATCCGGCATGCCATAATAAATATAAAACATTCCATCATGATATCTTATTGCCGGCGCCCATATGCCTTCTGAATGCCTTGGAATATTAAATCTTTCTTCAGCTATATTCTGAATTGCATAATTAACAAGTTTCCAATTAACAAGATCATGTGAAATCAGTATTGGAAGTCCCGGTGTGTAGTTAAAGCTACTGGCTGTCATATAGTAAGTATCTCCAACCCTGATCACATCCGGATCAGAATAATCCGCAAAAAGAATTGGGTTTCTGAATCTACCATTTTCTAAATCCGAATAGTTATTCATTATAACTCCTTAAGTCATATTCTATTAGTTTTGTATTAGCTCTTTTCCCAGGCAAAAGCCCTTGTAAAAGAAGTATTTTTAACCGTTGATTTCAATATTGTATGTTTCTTTTAAGTAATCTTTATCTGCTATAAGACTGCAATAGGGTTCAGATAACTTTTCAATCTCTTTGGCAATCATTCCGGCATATAGCATTGCCCCCTCATATTTAAGATGAGAATTATCTGTAAGTCCTTTTGGCAGCCAATCGTATATTCCAGGCTCCACATTCATATAATACTTTTTGGCCTCTTTTGGACCAATTTCCTGTAAAAATTCCCTGCTTCTGGAATAAAGATCAACTACAGGAACATCAAACTTCTCACCTGCTTCCTTCATACCAAGGACATATTCTTCATGTCCGGAAAACTTAAGTTTTCCCTCTTCATCAAAAAGTTTTCTCTCTACCGGCGTAATAAACAAAGGATAAGCCCCTTTATTTCTGGCAACGTTAACAAACTTTCCTAAATTTACAATATATTCTCCATGAGGATCGGTATATCTTGAAGGGTCGTTAATCTTCTCATCATTATGCCCAAATTGTATAAAAAGAAAATCTCCCTTTGTTATGTCGTTATATATTGGTGCAAGTCTGCTCTCATCTATAAAACTTTTCGTACTTCGTCCATTAAACGCATGATTACATACAACCACATCTGTTCTTGTGTATCTGTCAAAAGCCTGGGCTATCCCTGTTTGGGGAAATGTTACGTATTTATTAGATGCTGCGGTAGAATCTCCCGCCCAAAATATGTGTCTCATATATTAACCTCTCGTATATAACAAATTGATAACAAATTGATAGCAAATAGCACGATCACGCCTCTATAACAGATTGATTTATAAAGGAAATGCTGTGCTATTTTCTTAAAAAAAGAGAGAAATTCAAATCGAATTTCTCTCCTGTTATTATTTCAAAGTAATTATTACTTATTCCTTAACAGCTCCAACATTAACACCCTGTACGAAGTATTTCTGAAGGAATGGATATGCTGCCATGAAAGGAAGAATAGCAACAATAATCGCTGCATAATACAATGTATTCTGAGATACCTTGTATGCTGTAGTAGGTGTATCGCCATCCATGATCATTACTCTCAGTTTGTACTGGAAGTTAACCTGATCAGGGTTTGTAATATAAATCTGTACTGTGCTGTAATCATTCCATACAGTAACTGCATACATAAGACCGATAGATGCAAGAGCTGCCTTGGAAAGCGGAAGTACAATCTTGAAGAAGATTCCCATTGGTGAGCATCCATCAATCTTGGCTGCCTCAAACAGTGATTCAGGAATGCCTTCGAAGAAGTTCTTCATAAGTACAAGGTTATATACATTCATACCATGTTTGATAACAAGGATCCACATTGTATCTACAAGATGAAGCTGTCTCATAACAAGGTACTCAGGAATCATACCACCAGAGAAGATCATTGTGAAAAGGAGGAAAAATGAAAGTGCATTTCTTCCAGGCATATCTTTCTGAGTAAGTACATATCCACCAAGTGTTGAAAGAACAAGACCAAGTAATGTTCCAAGTACAGTTGTAATAACTGAATTAAGGAATGGTCTATAAAGTCTGACTGTTGTAAAAATTGTGAGGTATCCGTTAAATGTGAAGTCCTCTGGCCA
>JAEEGL014730510.1_pt1 | contig 14066 bp, 11 predicted proteins | sample 9134231 | NCBI WGS metagenome assembly JAEEGL01 (sample SAMN16246548, study PRJNA631951) | gut metagenome | biome: gut microbiome; feature: rumen; material: fiber-attached | host: Bos | place: Iran: Karaj | collected 2018-10
AGATAGACCGACATCGCACCGTCTTCCGTGACAGGGGTCCAGTCGCTGTCCGTACCGTCGGCATTCTCGGCAACGGTGACATCGAAGGTCACCTTGGCCGCCACACGCGACAGTCGGACCGTCTCGTTGACAGGCGTCGAACCCTGGGCATTCCCCAGCGTAATCTGCTTCTCCCCGGTCATCACAAAACTGCTCTGCGGGAAAGTTTCCCAGTTGGGGGCGGAAAGCAGGGTCGCCTTGATATCCGCCAAAGTCGTCCCGGCCACGAGGCAACGCTTTCCGCCCTGCGTCGTCTCCCCATTATAGGTCCCGGTAAAATTGGCGACAATGAAAACGCCGCAATGGGCGCCGGAGCCAAGCGTACCGAAAATCTGCTCGATATCGTTCGGGTTCGTCTGGAGAGAAACCCGGGATCCGACCTGCCTTGCTTCAATGACGTCCTTGGTGATCTCCCCGGTGGACTCGTTGTAGAAGAAGATATCGATAAAATCGGGGATGGCGTTCTCGTTCCAGGCGGCTATGCCGGGCTTTGTCGCCTTGGTCTGGATATCCTCGAGGACAAGGTCAAAGACGATTCCATCCTTGTCCTGGAAAGAATCCGGCTCCTTGACACAGCCGAGAAGCGCGAGGCCGGTGAGCATCAGGGCCAGGTAACTCCTTTTCTTCATTTTCTTATCCTTTAAGGCTCCCATATTAACTTGATATTCTTTCTGTTGAACTCGGAATTCGCATCGTGCCAGTCTCCGTTGAAGTACATCGAAATGTTGAAATACAACGTTTGGGTCGAGTTGGCCGTGGATGCCGGATTGATGCGGACCGTAAACTCGGTTTTTCCCAGCCCGGTCGGATCATTCAAAAGGTCGATATCCCCCGACGTGGGCGAAATGATAAAGTTTTCTGCCGCAGACATCGGATAAGCCGTTACCTGCCAGCGGCCCTGCGTCGGGGCCTCGATATAGAAGCGTCCCGTGATAACCTCGTTGCGGGTCGTAAACCGCATCGTCTTCGCAGACCACTCTTCCGCCGTAGGACCGACAGCCGAATCGCCCTCGCCCCGGTAGAAGACAAGGACGCCGTCGTGGGAACCGTCGACCGCGCGCGCGGAAATCGTATGGTCGGAATAGTCCCAGTCATATTCTTCATACTCCCAGGGGAGCACGGAGACCGTAAGGTCGATCGTGCTCTGCTTGAACTGGAGCATAAAGACATACTTCTTCCCGGCATCCATGCCGTCCGAATTCGTCTTGAAGATATTCTGGTTGCTCAGGATCACGCTGGCTGCCAGTTCGTCGGAGACGACATCGTTCGCGTCCTTGATGCAGTAAAACACATCCATTCTCGCGCGGTTGCCTACCGGCGTGGCCAGGTCGTTGAAAAGCTGCGGCCACATCAGCAGGAAATCGGACATCAGAATATCCTGCTCCGCATGATCGGGGTCATTGCTTCTGTCGGCGATTGCCAGTCCGTCGGGGGCGGAAGGCGTCGGATCATGGGCGAAGAGCGGGACGTCCACTACCGGCTCTGCAGCGAGGGTCGTCGTAACGGTCGCGGGGGACGTGCTGAAGTCGATGGTCGCGCTGCGGTTGTTCTTCATGCCCTTGAGGGTCACGGACTTAAGGAGAATGGTGTTGCCGGAGGTATTCGAGACCGTCACCTTGAAAGCCGAGAAGAGATGCTGGAGCTGCAGCGGAACCGGGGTTCCGGCGGTGCGGGTCGCGGCATCGACGGCGACAGGCGAGGCATAGGAGAAATCGAACTGGGCGGCCGACGCATCCATTGCCGTTTCAGGAATGGAGAGGACGCGGGTGGATTCGTTGAGCGTGGGCTGACCGGTTCCGAAGAGGCTGGCAGCTGTCAGGGCGGGGCTCGCAGCGCCGTCCGCGTCGAGCCAGCCGAAGAAGGTGTGGGTGCCGCTCTTGGTCCAGGGGTAGGCGACGGACGCATCCGGAGCGCCTGTGCTGGGATTGCAGTACGGCCAGTACGTCGCGACCGTGCTGTCGTACGTGATCCGGTCGTCGAAGTACTTCACGGTCTGGCTGGAGGTAACCGTGTTCCCCCCTACCTCACCGTCAAAACCGCTGATGTAGTCGTAAACACGGATCTTCGTCCCGGCGTGGGGGAGGTCCGCAGCGTCAAGCAGGCCCTTGGTCGAAGTAACCTCCGGCGCAAAGGTGATGCCCTCGGACAAGCGGTCCTCCGGCTCGATTCCACGGATACAGGAAGCCGTGGCGAGGAGGGCGAATCCCAGCGCTATTATAATAATATGTATATGACTACGTCTCATAACGGTCGATTTTTGTCTTGGTGACCGGAGGCAGGGTCAGCCGCCTCCGGCCGGTAAACAACCTTACAGGTTGAGGTTGATCGTGGTGTTGGTGTTGTTAGCCACCCAGGCGTCGACGGAAGGATCGAAGTAAATCGGCTTCGGATCGTAGCTTCCGGTCGGGTTGATCGTGATCGTGTAGGTGATGAAGTGGCTCATCTCCCAGGCGAGGATCTCTGCATTCAAGAGATCAGCGGAGGCGGTAACATCCTCCTGCGTCAGGACCAGGGACTCTTCAAGGCCTGCCGGCTTGCGATAAGTCTTGATATCGAAGACGAGGGAGACTTTCTGCTGGTCAGCAGCAAGCGTCTGGGGAAGCACATAGAAGGCAGGAATAACCTCAATACCGTTACCGGTCTCAAGATCGTAGTGGTGGCTGTTGTTGAACTTGGTGTCGATGTTCGTGTTGACCGTCTTGGCAGCGTCAGGCGTCCAGACGTTGTCCGTCGGCTTATTCCACGGAACCAGGCCCTTTGCAGTTGCATCGGAAAGAGTCAGGGTGCAGCTGCCCTTGGTGTAGATACCGGAGAGGTTGACACCCTTCAGGGTCACTTCCCAGCGGGTAACGGAACCGTCGGTCTCGGTCTTCTTGTTGGTACCGAGAACCACGTTGAACTTCACCTTCGCACCGGCGTGACGGAAGAAGGTCGGAACACCGTTGCGGCCATACGTATTGTCATTCTGCGTGTAAGCGACAGCCTTGTCAGCATACATGTAGTCCTGCTGGGTCGCGGCGAAGTCGATGTCCGTGTATTTAATCTGGCTGGCAGCTACGGTCAGGCCGCTCATGCCCGTCGGATAATAGCTAAAGAAGTCAACCGCCTGGTTGTTGCCCGGCCAGTAGTAAGGAGTCACAGGCTTCCAGAGATCTTCGGCAGCATCATACTTGATGGTAACATTGTCCATGAAGAACTCACCGGCGGTACCGGCAGTCCAGGCATACGTGCTGAAAGTCTCGGCCGTCGGGAACTCGGAACCGTCAACCTTCGTCGTGGAATAATTCGCGGGAAGGAAGCCGATCGAGTTGTCGCGAACAATCGAGGAGCTCAGTTCGGTTTTCGTGCAGGCAGTGATGGCCGTCACGGCAACTGCAACAAGAATGAAGAAACGTTTCATTGTGTTAATAATTGATAAAGTTAACTTAAGTTATTGATTATTACAATTTCTATATATTAATATTCATGTTCAGGGCCACTTCCTGCCAGCCTTCCACGGCCGGATCGAAGTAGACCTCCGCGGGAGCCGTTACGCCGCCTTCCGTCGTCTGGAGGCTCGGGGAGAGGGTCAGGGTATAGGTGATGCGGTGGTTGATGTCCCAGGACGGCAGGACGGTCGTCGCAAGCGCGCCGTGGACATGGATGTGGCTTTCCGTCAGGAACGGCTGCCAACCGGAGCCCGTGTCACGCTCGGTGACGACGGTGATCTCCATGTCGACATAATTCGTGTCGTCCAGCAGCTGCGGCAGGACCATCAGCTGTCCCCCGACGGGCCGCACGGTCTCATCGCTGATCGTCGCCGGCAGCTGGCTGCAGTCGAGGGCGAAGTCGGCCGTGGCCGTTCCGGCCGTCCAGGTCGCAGGGGCGACCCAGTTTTCGCCGTCAGCGCCGAGGGCCAGGGTGAGGGAGCCTGTCGTATGGAGGTTCTTCAGGGTCATCTTGTGGATGGTCACCGTCCAGCGGGTCTTGTCTCCCGTGGGAGGTTCCATCTCGTGGTAGGCAAGGCGGACATTGAAGGCAACCTGTGCCAGGGCGTGGTGGAAGAGCGTCGGAACGCCTTCATAATAATAGGTAGTCGTAGGTCCGGTCAAGCCCGCAGCTTTCGTGGCGTACATCAGGTCCACGCCAGGGTTGTCGGACACGTTCCAATCCGTCCACTGAATTGAGTTCTCGGCGACGACAGGGCCACTGTTTTCGGAATACGGCGAGTAGCAGATAAAGTCCAGCTTGCCGCCGCGAGGCCAGTAGTAGGTTGCACTGGTCGTCGTCCAGACATTCTTTTCGGTGTTGTATGCGACCTTTTCGTTGGTCATGAAGGCGGCATTGTCCGCAGGGTTTTCACTCTTGAACCAGGCGTACGCACCGAACGGTACGGCCGCATAGTCCACGACATAGTCGTCCGCCCTGGTCTGGGACTGGTACCGGGCCACCGCAAACGCGATGGCTCGGTCCGTCCGCTCCTCCTGTGCGACATCGAACATCGAACAGGAAGCCAGCGCAGCGAGCGCTGCAACAACAACAAACAAATATTTGATCTTTCTACTCACGCTTAGTCAATCACCTCGTCATTTCGAGCAAGCTGCTGTCATTTCGAGCGAGCCACTGTCATTTCGAGCGAAGTCGCTGTCATTTCGAGCAAGCCGCTGTCATTTCGAGCGAAGTCGAGAAATCTCGTTACAGCTGGATGGTAGCGGCAGCGTCCACGGTGGTCCAGTCGGCAACGGCCGGGTCGAAGGTGATGGTAACGTCTTCCGGATCGTCGTCGTGACCGTCGGTGCCGTCAGCCTTGGCGGTGGGTTTGAACTTGATCGTGTAGACGATGTTCTCGTTCATCTGCCAGGCCTTGAGCGAGGAGATCGCGCTGATGTCAACGGTCTTCGTGAAGTCTTCGTTGATCACATTGCCGTTCGCAAGCGTAGTCTTGATGTGGGCCTCGATCGTGATGGTCTGGGCGCCGGTGCCGGTCAGGAGCACCTGCGGCATGACGAAACCGGTCGCAGCGGACAGATCCTGAGCCGCAGTCGTCAACACGACGGGCGTGGTAACGAGTTCCTGAGCAGTCGTGACGCTGGTCGCATCGGCGACAGTCCAGACATTGACATTCACCGGGGCCGCTGCGGTACCGATATTGGTCACAGGCTTGTCCCAGGTCTTGCCGTCCGCATTCAGCGTGAGGGCGCAGAAGCCGTTGTTCTTGAAACCGTTGATCTTGAAGCTGTTCAGCGTAACCTCCCACTCGGTGTGGCTGCCGTTGGTGGCGTCATCCCATTCGGTAAAGTTGGCCATCACCTTGAAGCTGAGCTTCGCAAGCGCGTGGTGGAAGACGGTCGGGACGCCCTTGTAGCCGGAGTCGGCCGTATCGCTGTCCGTAACCTCGTTGACATTGGCGCTACAGGTTGCACGGTCGGCATACATCAAATCCGTGCCGCCAATTGTAATGCCAGTTGCAGGGGTAGCGGTAGGATTACCATAGGTAATAGAGTTTTTGGTAATCGTAGGGACCGTACCGGCCGTGTTGCTCGTACCGGCAAACGGGGAATAGGAGATAAAGCTGATCGAGCCGCTCTTGGGCCAGTAGAAGGTGTGGTCGATGGTCTTCCAGACACCTGCGGCCAGATCGACCTGCTCATTCGTCATAAAGACATCGGTGTTGTTGAACCAGGCATAGGTACCGAACGCACCGTTGTTATACACGGAGCCGGTCGCCTTCGTGCGGACGCTGTTCGCAACTTCGAAGTTGATCTCGCGCTGGGCCTCCGGGGCAACTTCCATCTTGGAGCATGCAGCCAGGGCAGCCATCGCGGTGAGGGTGAGGATGATGTACTTTTTCATTTTGCTTGAATTGTTTAATTGTTTCTTGGTGACCGGAGGCAGGGTCAGCCGCCTCCGGCCGGTATCATTAGATTTCTTTGCTGGCTTCGGTAACAGGATCCGCCCAGACCTCGACAGCAGGGTCGAAGAGGACAGAGCCGTTGGGCTTCACGATGATGTGATACTTGTAAATCGTGTTCGGAGCCCACGCGCTAATTGTAGGAGTAAACGTGGTAAGCGCGGTCGCTGCGACAGGGACAGTCTCCGTCACAGGGGTACCATTGTTGTACTTGTGCGTAATCGTATAGTTCAACGCGAGGGTAACACCCGTCGTCGCAATCGTCTGCGGCATGACGACGCTCTCGGCAATCATCGTAACATACTCGGAAGCAGAGCCGCCGTTCGCATTGGCCTCGACGGCAGTAGAGACCTTGCTGAGAGTCACATTCTCTACATCAGAAGGAGTCCAGACAGCAGAGTTGTACTTCTGCGTACCGCCAGCGGTCGTAGGTTTATTGTCAGCACCCAGCGTAATGGCAGGGGTAGCAGGGAAAGCGACCTCGAGGGTACCCTGATTGCGGTAAGAGACAGTCGCGCTGTTGACCACGATGGCCCAGTTGTTCTTGTTGTCGGTGATGGCGGTACCGTCGCCGTCGGTCGTAGCATCCACCTTGATATCGAAGATCACTTTGGAAAGCATGTGGCGGAAGAGGGTCGGTACGCCCTTCTCGACATTGTCCAGACCATAGGTGGCCGTCGGATTGGAATTGAATCCATATGCCTCGTCGGCGATAAGGATGTTGTCGTCCGTTGCGATGGTCATCGCCGTCGTATAGTGCGCCTTGCCAGCCTTAGAGGTTGCATCCAGGTCAACAGCATCCGGGAGATGTTTACCCGCAAAGGAGAAGAAGTTGACATAACCGGTCTTGGGCCAATAGTAGGTACGGTCCGTCGGCTTCCACGCATCTGAATTGTTGTACTCAACGGTGGCATAATTCATAAACACCTGATCGGCGGCAGTAGTACTGGTAAACCAGGCATAGGTTCTGAACGAAGTGAAACCTTCGTCTTTCAGGGAGGTCTCCCCCGCCTTTGTCTGACGGGCATAGTTTGCTACCTGGAACGAGACCGGCACATCCGGCTTGGTCTCGGGGGCGGTTTCAATCTTGGAGCAAGCGGCAAGCGCTACCAGCGCGGCGGCTGCGAAGATGAAATACTTTTTCATAATGTTTTGTTCGTTGTTGAATTATAGTTTCTTGGTGACCGGAGGCAGGGTCAGCCGCCTCCGGCCGGTAAAATGATTAGGCGTTCGGCACGGTAACCTCGGCGCTTTCTTCTGCTGCCCAGTCTTCAACAGCAGGATCGTAGAGGATCGTAGACGTCTCAGGGTTGACAATGATGTTGTACACGTAGCGGTGATTCATCTGCCAACGGGCGATCGGGGTCGTACCGATGGCATTCAGCTTAATACCCGCGGCGATATACCAGGACTCAGTGCCGGCAAGGTCTTTCACATCGACGACTTCGGTGCTCACCAGCGTTGCGTTATCGAAGGTATCATTGCCGTAGCGGGTCTCGATCGTATACTTAAAGGTAAGGGTAACGTTATCCGCAACATCCTGCGGAAGAACCGTGAAATAGGTGTCAGCCATGAAATTCGTTCCCGTCAGCGCAACAGCCGTAGTAGTAAGGGCGTCGGTCCCCTTCGCGACAGCCGTGTCAAAAATATCGCCGGTGGCATTGCCAAGATTCGCCGTCAGGTAAGTCTGCGCTGCAGTCGGGGCAGCCCATACGCTGTTGGTCGGAAGGGTCCAGGCCTGCTGCGTATTGGCCGTGGTCTGGCTGGTCTGGTTAAGGGTCAGGTTGCCATTGCTCTTAATCGTACCGGAGCTGAGGGTGACGTCCGAAAGGGTCACCTTCCAGAAGGTCTTGTATCCGGAATTCTTGGTATCCGCCTTTTCCGTGATCTTCGCCTTTACCGTGAAACGGACCTTGGCGAGTGCGTGATGGAACAGGGTAGGAACACCTTCGCTGACTCCGTCAAGGCCGTGCGTCGCAGGGGAGGTGTTGCTCTTGTAGTGGTAAGCGGCATCGGCATAAAGGACATTGTCCTTCAGCGCAACAGTGCGGTCCGCCCAGGCAAGGGAAGCTGCTCCGCCATCCGTCGTGTAGGTAATCGTGGGATTCGCACCGGAGTAGTCATACCAGGAGAAGAAGGAAAGGCTACTCTTGGAAGCTTTCGGCCAATAATAGACATGGGCGGGCTCCCAGGTGCTGGGGGAACCGGACGTGTAAGAAATCGTCTCAATACCATTCGTTGCGGCGTTGAAGAAAGCAGCAGGGGCGGCAACGGTACCATCCGCCTGGGCGGCGTGGATGTATGCCTTGCTGGCAAAAGCCTTGGTGCTCACACCAAGCTCAGTTAACTCATCGATAAAGCTGGTATGGCCGTGGCTGTCAGCCTTGGTCTGGTTGAGATACGTCGCCACCTGATAGCCGATCTTGACATCGGGCGTAGCGTGCTCGGTCTCAACTTTGGAGCAGGCGGTGAGCGCTACCAGCGCAGTCGCTGCGAAGATGAAATACTTTTTCATAATGTCTTGATTTGTTTGTTGTTTATACTTTATTTTCAATTTGTTTCTTGGTGACCGGAGGCAGGGTCAGCCGCCTCCGGCCGGTAAATCTTTAGGGCTGCGGATAGACCTGTCCTTCAACAGCAGTCGGTTCGTACCAGTCCACGACGGCAGGGTCGAACTTGATGATCTTGCCGACAGGGTCGATCGTGATCGTGTAGATGACCTTGGTATTCATGTTCCAGGAGGCCGGGGAGGCGATAAGCGAAGTAAGGTCGCACTCGGAGATGGTGATGACTTCCTCGCTGTAAGCAGCACCGTCCTTGGTCCCGTTGTTATCGGTGTCATGGAACATGCTGATCTTGAACTTGAGGGCGAACTTGACGGTCGTGCCCAGCGTCTGCGGCATGACGGTGCGCTCGGCAAGGAAAACCTGGGAGGCACTTTCGAATTTGCCGTCGGTCAGCGTCTTGGGAGCAAAGTTCTCAAACGTGAGCTTAGCAAGGTCCTTCGTCACATTCGAAGCAGTGCTGGAGGTCTCGACGATGGTCTCCAGGGTGGAGCCCGGCGTCCAGCCGACAATCTCAGAGGTCGCGGCGGCAGAATTCACCGTCCAGGCGCTGGTCGCGGGAGTGGTAGCGGACGGCTCAGCATTGACCAGCGGGAGGTAGCCATTGTTGCCGATCTTGACGGTCGCTTCCTGGATCTCCACATCCCAGATCGTCTTGGTGCTCGCGGTCGTCGTCTTCAACTTCATATTGAGGGCAAGCTTGGCAAGTGCATGGTGGAAGAGCGTAGGAACGCCTTCAGCAACGCCGCTGACGGAAGTGTAGGTCGCCGGGCGGACGTTGTCCTTGTAGTGCCAGGCCTCATCGGCAAAGAGGATGTTGTCCGTCTTCGTGATCGTGATCGGGCTGCCGGAGGTACCCCAGGACATTGCGGTCTCGCTCACATTGGCAGGAGTAATGAACGCATCATTGGTTGTATACCAGGACACGAAGTTGATGTAGCTGTCAGCCGCCTTGGGCCAGAAATACTCGTTGGCCGGAGCCCACTCGGGAACAGTGCTGTCGTAGCTGATCGTCTCACCGGCGGCACCAAACATATTCTGCGTGGTTGCGACACCCGCCGCGTGAAGGAACGCCTTGGACTTGAAGGCGGTAACGCCTTCGGCTGCATTCAGGGAGTGATTCGTCCCAGGATCAGCCTTGGTCTGTGCGGTGTAGAGCGCCGCGTTGAACGAGATCTTCTTCGCAGGAGTCTCATCCGTCTCGACCTTGGAGCAAGCGGCCAGCGCTACCAGCGCGGCGGCTGCAAAAACGAAATACTTTTTCATAATGCTTTGTTTGTTGTTATTATTCATTATCATTATCTTATCTGTAGATCGTCCCGGAGGGGTTGTCATCCACCCAGTCGACAATGGCCGGGTCGAAGACGATCTTCGAGTTGACCGGGTCGATCGTGATCGTATAAATATATTTCGTATTCATCTTCCAGCTGGGGATTGCGCTGACCAAGCTGGCGAGGCTCGTCTCGTCGAAGGTCACGATCTCCTGGCTGAAAGGATTGGCTTCATCCTTGACATTGTCGCCGTTGACATCGTGGAAGATGTTGATCCGGAAAGTGACGCTCAGCTTGACGTCCGTTCCGAGATCCTGCGGCAGGACCGTGCGCTCGACGAGGAGCGGCTGCGCTGCGGTCTCGTACACATTCGTCGTCGCATCGAGGGTCTTGGGGGCGAAACCGGTAAACGTCGCGGTCTGGAAGTCGGCGGAAATCGTCTCCTGCGTTGCGCCGGTGGAAGGGCGGGACCAGCCGACAATCTCGGAAGTCGCGGCGGTGCCGTTCACCGTCCAGGGAATCGTCACGGCATCCGTGCCGGTCAGGGCGGTTCCGGAAATCGAGAGCGGCAGGTAGCCGTTGTTGCCGATCTTGAGGGTCGCGCCTTCGACCGTGACATCCCAGAGGGTCTTCGCCGCCTGGCTGGAGGTCTTGAGCTTCACGTTGAAGGCGATCTTGGCGAGGGCGTGGTGGAAGATCGTCGGGACGCCCTCGGAGACGTTGCTGACCAGCTGGTTGCGGGTCTCGTTGTTCTTGAAGTGGTAGGCGAGGTCGGCGAAGAGGATGTTGTCGTCGGAGACGATGGTAATCGGGTTGGCGTTGTCGCCCCAGTTCATCTGGGTCTCGGTCACGGAGGAGGCGGTAAACTGCGCCTTTGCGTTCTCGGTATACCAGGAGACGAAGTTGATATAGCTGGCTTCAGCCTTGGGCCAGAAGTACTCGTTGTCCGTCTCCCAGGAAGCGCGGCCGGTACCGACCGGAGCGTGGTATTTCACCAGGTCACCTGCGGCGCCGAACATATCCTGCGTCGCGAGGAAACCGCCTTCGCCGTTGTCGGCGTGGAGGAAAGCCTTCGCCGTGAACTCCTCGGTCTCGCCCTGAAGCGCGTGCTTCGTCGACGGATCCGCCTTGGTCCCGGAGAAGTAATGGCCGACGTTGAAGGCGATCTTGCGCGCAGGCATCTCCTCCATCTCGATCTCGGTGCAGGCCGGGAGGAAAAGGAGCGCAAACGCCGCTATGGTCAGAAACTTCTTCATATTGTCTGTTCGACTACTCAACAGTCATGCCAGTCGATGCATCTTCGGCAGTCCAGTCCGCAAGGGTCGGCTGGAAGACGATGGTGTCGGTCGTCGGGTCAAATAAAAGGGTATACGTAACTCTATGTCCCATCGCCCATTGCGTGACGGAAGGGACCCGGGCTGCGAGGTTGCAGGTAGAAGACATATTCTCCTTGCTGAACTCGACCCAGTTGCCGTTCACCTTGCGATAGGTCGTGATTACCCAGGTCAGGGTAAGGATCATTCCATTGTTAACCGGCTGCGGAAGGACGGTCGACAGCGGGAGGAAGTCGACCGTGTTCGCCGCCTCAAGCACTTTGTCGTCCGCGTTGTCCGCGGCCGCAAGGATGTCGAGGTTGGCGCCGGTGCCGTTCGTCACCCAGTTTCCGCCGGTCACGGTCCAGGGCTGGGTCGTGGCGGCAGTGTTCGGATCGGCATTGGTCAGGGAAAGGGTCCCCGTACTATATACGTTCGCGAGGCGCATCGCCGTCACGGTCACGTTCCACTTGATCGTGCTGGAGGCCTCGTCTGCACCGTTCATGCTGCAGTTGTCGGCGATTCTTCCGTTGAAGGCCACCTGGGCGAGCGCGTTATGGAAGAGGACAGGCACGCCGATGCGGATGGCGTCGCCGGTGTAGTGGCTTTCATTGTTGGTATTGTTGGTGTACCGCCAGGCCTCGTCGGCGAAGAGGATGACGTCGTCGGACTGCAGCGTGCGGTGGCCTTCGCCGGTCTGGCCGTCGAAGCTCCAGGAGAGGGCGGTCTCGGAAAGGTTCGCCGTATCGGGCGCACCGTTCTTGTCGTACCAGCAGACGAAGTTGATCCAGCTGTTCTCGGAGAAGGGCCAGAAGTAATCACGGCCGGAAGTATAACCGGGCGTCCAGAAAGAGTCGTCCCAATAGATCTGCTCGCCGGCGCCGGTACCGAAGAAATCCTGCGTGGCGTCGATGCCGTTGCCGTGGAGGAACGCGCGGGAATTGAATACGAGGGCCGTGGAGAAGGCGCTGTTGCTCTTCGTCGCAGGAGCATAGCTGCCCACCGCGAAGGTAACCTTCTCCGCGGGACGCGGTTCGGTCTCGACCTTGGTGCAGGCGGAGAGGGCCGCGAGGGCTGCGATTGCTATGACTGCCAGTTTCTTCATTCTGTTTTGTTTCTTGCTATGGTTTGGGTCGCTTGTATCAGTTATCGTGCCAGGGTTACAGGACAATTTCGCCGTGTTCTTCTTCCCAGTCGTCCACGGTCGGCTGGAAACCGCCGCCGCCCTCGGTAGGGACGTCCGGATAGGGATTGTCAATGACCCAGGTTTCGTCAATCAGGAGCCAGTGGCGCTCGATGGCATCTTCGGTCAGGAAGGTACGGTTGAGGCTGGTCTCGAACTTCTGGAGGTTGCCCGCGATATCGATCACGTTGAAGGTCACGGTCAGTTCGGAATCCGAATCCGGAATCTTGCCGAAAGTATTGAAGACCGCGCAGAGGACATCCTTGTTCTCACCGGGGATTCTATCATCCGTGCTCTTGAGCAGGTCGAAGGCGACGCCGACGGGCGGGTTCGTTTCGCGGATGCCGAGGCCGAAGTGGTTCGCCGGGGAGAGGCCGGTAATCACGGCCGTCGCGGAGGAGGCGTACTGCATTCCTTCGACGTGGATCTGGAGGTAGTAGGAGTCGACGACGGACGTCGCTTCGGTCTGGATGATGACGAGGGTGTCGTGGGGGGAGATGCGGAGGTTGTGCTCCGCGGCGACGACCAGGTGGTCCGGCTCATAGCGGATCGGGTAGTCGTCGTCCACGGCCTTCGTGCGGCCGAGGTAGGAGTTCTTCAGGGCCGGCGGAAGCTCGGTCGTGAAAGCGGTGATCGATTCCTCGTTCGACTCTCCGTTGACCTGGGTCGTCGGGGTGTCGAAGTTGTAAACGAGGATATCATAATTGCCGTAAGAGATATTCAGGGGGCCGGAGAGGACCTGGTTGCCCTCCTCGTTTATGGTCTTCGCGGAGAGGAAGCTCTGGGAGAGGAGGTTCTTGGTCTGGGTATCGTAGACGAGGACGCGCATCATATCCGTCGTGAGGTCCGGAACCGGGATATGCTCGTTGTAGACGTTGACGCGGACGTTCGTAACGGCGGTCACGTTTACCTCGACGAGAATCTGAACGAACTCCGAGGGGTCGTTCAGCGGCCGGCGCTCGCAGCTGCAGAAAGCAGCCACGGTCGCAAGCATTCCTATGAGCGTCAATTTTTTCATGTTACTTTCTCATCCTTTTCGCTGCACGCTCCGAGGGGTCATACTTGCCCCAGATCGGAAGCACAAGGGAAACTTTCAGTTTGGTCGGTCCGAAGTAGGAAACCGAGCCGGCGTTGTACCTGTCGCGGATCAGCATCGAGTAGTCGTCCGCCGGGAGGTAGTGGCGATAATCCGTGCGCAGGTACCCGGCCGCGATAGAAAGCTCGAGCCTGGCCGGGCGCGCGCGAAAAAAAACGCCTTTGCCGAGGACCTTGGACCAACCGGCGCTCAGACCGGCGGACCAGTACTCACCCTGGTAGTCGATCTTGTCCGTGATCTGGAAATCATACTTCGACGTCATGCCGTAGGCACCGACGAACCAGCCGGAGAGCTTGCCGTCCGGCTGCGCATTCCTGCCGCGGAACCAGAAGCGGAGCTCCGGGCCCATCTCCCAGTGCTGGAGGCAGGTCTTGTTGCCGGAATGCCACCAGGGGAAAACATCCTCCCACATTACGGAGACGTTCTTCCCGACGGGAATCTCGACGTCGAGGTTCAGCATGGTCAGCAGGTCATAGACCAGATTCGTCTTCAGCGCGAACAGAACCCTGTCCTTCTCGACGGAAACGGTATCCGTCGAAGCCTCCAGCGTCCGCTCCTGGACCTGCGCCCCAATAGGGGCGGAGCAGGCGAAGAGGGCCGCGAGGGCGAGGGTTATGGTGCTCAGTCGAATCATTTCTCAGCTTGTGGGTGCAAATATAATGCGCAAAAATTTATCAAACAACAATTTTTTTCATTTTTTTCAAAAAAAG
>JAEEGL014941221.1_pt1 | contig 14066 bp, 17 predicted proteins | sample 9134231 | NCBI WGS metagenome assembly JAEEGL01 (sample SAMN16246548, study PRJNA631951) | gut metagenome | biome: gut microbiome; feature: rumen; material: fiber-attached | host: Bos | place: Iran: Karaj | collected 2018-10
CTTCATAATGCCGATGTTGATGCCGTTCTGCGCCAGGATCGTGGACACATCACTGACAACGCCAGCTACGTCGCGCTGCTGGACGATGACCGTCGGCGTAGTCGCGGAGACTTCGCAGGCAAGGCCGTTAATGCTGGTGATAAGGATCCGTCCGCCGCCCAGGGAAGCACCTTCTACATAGAACGATGTATCTCCGTTGTAGAACGTGATCCTGGCCGTATTCTCGTACTCCGACTGGATATCCCGCGGATAGAACCGGAAACTGACTCCCTGCTCTTTGGCAAGATCGAAGCTGCGTGAGAGATTCTCGTCGTCCTCACTCATGCCGAGCGCACCGGCAACCAGTGCATAATCTGTAAAGTGACCGCGGTAAGTCTGGGCAAAGGAACCGCCGAGACCGAATTCGACCCTGTCGAACTGGCCGTTGTAAATCAAGCGTGCGGTCTTTGCCAGCTTTGCAGCACCAGCGGTGTGGGACGAAGAAGGTCCGATCATAACAGGACCGACAACGTCAAGCAAACTGACACTCATATTGTTATCCTCCAGGTAGATGAATCTATCTGTCTTAATTATATACTCCCACGGCTGTTTTGTTCACTAAAAGCAAGCATCATCCCCGCGGTTGTGGATGCCAGCCGTCTGTACGCACAGACCGGATCCATGATCTCTTCCTGCGGTGTATGCTCGTCCACCGTGGACAGGCACATTGCGAACAGGTCACTCCCGGCACCGGGTGCCATACTCCCGTTGATCGCAATCACCGGCCTGCCGTATTTCCGTGCCAGCAATGCCAGGGACGCCGGCGCCTTGCCCATACCGGTCTGTGCATCCATTCTGCCTTCTCCGGTGATGATCAGATCCGCTTCTCTGATCTCATCTTCCATCCCGGATTCCTGCATGATCAGCTGTGCTCCAGGCACCAGTTCTGCATGGAGGAAGGTGCGGAAGGCGAAGCCAAGGCCGCCTGCGGCACCGCTTCCGGGATCATCCGGACTGCATCCGGGATCATACCTGCACATCAGTTCAGCGAAGCGCTTCAGTGTACGGTCCATACGCTCCACCATCGCCGGATCTGCGCCTTTCTGGGGACCGAACACAGCTGCGGCGCCCCGCTCACCGTACAGCGGATTGTTCACATCGCAGGCAATGCGGAAGGTGCATTCCTTCAGAGCAGGCAGTACCTGCGAAGCATCCACAGCGATTGTTCTCTGCAGACCGGTGCAGCACGGCTCAGTCTCCTTGCCTTCTTCGTCCAGAAAGCGCCAGCCCAGCGCACGCAGCATGCCGGCGCCGCAGTCATTGGTTGCGCTGCCCCCGATGCCGATCACAAACGAACGGATGCCGTCCTCCACCGCGTACCGGATCATTTCCCCCAGCCCGTATGTAGAAGCTCTCTCCGGATTGCGTTCTTCATCTGATAGGAGATACAGGCCGATGGCAGAAGCGCATTCCATGACGGCTGTACCATTGTTCACAAGCCAGGACGCTTCCACAGGACGTCCCAGCGGATCCTGCACCGTACGCCGCACCCATACCGAAGAATCCCTGTACAGTGCTTTTACAGTGCCTTCACCCCCGTCAGCCAGTTCCCTGACGGTCACCTCCGCCCCCGGACAGACTGAAAGAATGCCTTCCCTCACCGCGTTTCCGGCTTCCCGGGAAGACAGTGTACCCTTGAATGAATCCATGGCTGCCAGTATCTTCATATGTATATCTTATCACGCTGAACAGAATCCTGTACTGCACTGCCGGCAGTGCGTGCTATGCTTGAAACGGAGAAGAAACCATGTTCAAACGCTATGTAGATGTGCTGGAAATACGGAAGAAGGATGGGTCATTGGTACCTTTGCGCATTCTCTGGAACAAAGATGAGTACGTCATTGAAAAGATCCTGCGCAGGGAGCACCGGATCTCGCAGACCGGCAGCGCAGGAATCTGCTACCGGGTGCTCATCCAGGGACAGTACCGGAATCTGTTCCTGGAAAAGGACAAATGGTTCATTGAGTCCGGCAAGGATACAGACTATTCCGAGGAAGACCTGGTCTCTCTTGATGAAGATGAACTGGCACAGCTGTAATACGGAAAAGGGCCATCCATAGGATGGTCCTTTCTTGTTTTCTTAATTGATTTGTTTTCTGCCAGGATCCTCTTCCACCGGGAAATACAGACTGCTCTGCCCTGTGGAGGGTTCTGTATAATCACAGACTGCACCGCACAGACGCAGATTCATCTCGGGAATCACCTGCTGCAGTGCACCGCGGAACACAGCACTGTACGTATCCGGGCATACATCAATGACCAGGTATTTCCTTGCTGGAAGGATCCATTTGGTCCACCCGGCCGGGGCTTCTGCATCCAAAGACACTTCAGTTCCTGCAAGATACAACCCTCTGGTATAATCCTCTTCCCACGGCAGGAAGTTCATGGATTCATCGCTCATTGCACCCCAGAATCCCGCATAGGAACCATCTTCCTTCTTCAGGCCAAGACCGGCCACTTCATGGAAGCTGCCGGATGCCTGCTGCCACAGCTGTGCAGAGATGTTGTTGCCTTCTGTGCAAAGCCCTGCTTTTCCTATAACGGCTGTTTCCGGCAGTTCAATCATCCTGATACTCATAGCACTTCTCCTGTCATCTGTGGATATATACCCTTGACTGACCGTCTTCATTGCCTGTCATACAGTAGAATTCCCAGCCGTAGCGTTCATAGAATCCTGTGTGATCCGTGACCAGATAGAGCGGTGTAATTCCTTTGGATCTCATATCCTCCACTACCGTATCCAGCAGTACACCGGCGATCCCCCTTCCCCTGTACGCTTCTTCTGTATACACTGCGCACACGTTCGGAGATAGATCCCTGCGCTCATGGAAATCATTTTCTATAACGCCCAGACCGCCGGCAATGCGCTTACCGTCCAGGCACAGATACCAGCCGTATTCTGTTTCCTTGTTCAGGTAAGCCCGCATGCACGCTCTGTACGCTTCCTCCGGCACGCCCCATTTTCTGCTGAACCACACAGCCGCATCATCCATCAGCTCAGGGCAGTCCCGCAGCGTAATATACGTCAATCCATTCATCTTCCGCTCTTCTCCGCATCTTTGCCTGTAGTATTTGTCAATCCCGCCGTAGCCCTTGATCAGCCGCTTCCTGCGGGTCTTCTCTATAAAACTGTTCAACCGTTTCCGGAATTCCTCCGGGCGCATTCTCGCAGCATCTATGTAGGCAATCCGGATGCGCTTGTAGGGATCGGAGAATCGCTGGTAGTTCTTCCATACTTCATCGTCCTGCTTCAGTGCATCGAGGATATCCTCCGGAAATACGAACGGAGTACGGATTACCGGGAGAATGCTGTCCCTGACAGCAGGATGGATCATACCGCACGCTTCCATCCGGATCAGCCTTTCAATGTTGGGACGGGAATACGGGCTCCCTTGTCTTCTGGGTGTAAAACGCTGTGCCCGGTGCAGTTCATCAATATGCTTTATGGTACTGTCGATCCACCCGAAACACAGTGCTTCCTCCACTGCATCATTGTAGGAAAGGCTCTTCTCACCGCTTTCCTTCATAGGAAAAACGAGCCAGATCTCCCGGGATGTCTGGAAATGGTCTTCGAGATACTTACGCCACACTCTTCTATCGCTTGTATATACCGTTTCCATATGCATCAGCGTACCAGGTCAATTCTCTTTCCCCATCGTCTTCAGCATGATCAGCGCAATCACCCAGGCACAGAACACTGTGAGGCAGCCTGTCTCGCTGACATAGTACATCATGTTTTCCCCTCTGGTGATGACGCCGAATACCGCCTGGTCGAAGTTGTTATGAGCAGCATGAAGAAAGACCGCCGGCCAGACACTGCCGCTTCTGTATGTAAGCAGACCGGCAATCATACCGACCGGCAGGATGCACAGGATGAATGCAGGCACTTTGTACCAGACCGCCGCCCCTGCCATATAACCTCCGAATACCAGCAGCGGCAGATGCCATGCACACCAGAAAAGACCGGTAATGATCAACGACTTTTTCAGCCCTTTCCGTTCACGTACAGCGGGAAACAGATACCCCCGCCAGCCGATTTCTTCACCGGCAGCCGATACAGTATTGAGAAATACACCGATGATCATTACCGGCAGAATATCCTTCAGTACCAGGCTCAAAGGTACACCCGTATAGGCAAAGTTCTCCGGATATATCTTCCAGTAGACCATGTAGGGAACCAGCAGATAGACCAGCGGAATCAGCACACCCAGCAGGATCCATCCGATCCTGCTGTTCTTTATATGCAGCGAAGAGAGCAGTTCCTTGACAGACAGCTTTTCATTCTTCTCCCGTATGGAAACAATGACCGCAATCACCGCTGAAACGCCCGGCATCCACATCAGCAGCAGCATCAGCCAGCCCGGACCGCCGGCAATCCACAGTCCCTCCACAATAAGGGATGCTGTGATCACAGCAGCCAGAAAAACAACCAAGGATTTCTGTGTATACTTCATATACCGATCTCTCCTTCCGGAACTCTGCATTCCATCGGTGTAAAGCGCAGTCCGTTAACCGTCTGTTCCCTGCCGGTCGCTGTGAAGCCAAGATGTTCGTAGAACGGCAGCCCGTAAGGCGAAGAATTCAGGGTAATCATCCGGTCAGGGAAGTCTTCCCGGATCCGTTTGAACAGCCGGGTCCCGATGCCTCTTCTGTGATATCTTCCATCCACGAAGAACAGGCAGATGTGGCACCTGTCCGGGCGGATCGCCGCCATGCCGACCAGCTGCTCACCATCAAACGCACCGTACCAGCGGATGCCTGCCAGGAACACTTCATCCTTCAGGGATCTGCGGAATTCTTCTGTGCCTTCAGCTGTATAGACCGGCGCTTCGTATACCTGGAACACCTCCCAGGCCAGGGTCAGCGCTTCCTCTGTTTCCCCTTCTTCCAGAGTCCTTACAACCAGCCTCTCCGGATCATTCATCAATCGTGTACGCGCATCCGGGTTGTTTCCGTGGATCATAACGATCTTCCTGCAGCTTTCCATCTCCGGACAGTCACCGCAGGTGTCATACTTCTTTTCCAGAGCACACCGGTGTATGGGACAGAGCGCTTCGCAGAACGGTGTCTTCACGCCTTCCATACGGCAGCCGGTGCAGTTGATCATCTCCGGTGTGATATCAGCCTGATTCAGCTCCGACCACAGCGCAGCGACCTTCCTGCGCAGCGCACTGTCATCATTCACCGTAGCCAGCCTTGCTTCACATGCCTCGCAGTCCAGCCCGCAGTACGCAATCATTCTTCTCATACCATTACCTCTTCACCAGCCTGCGGAATTCAGACTCTTTGTCGTAGTTTCCCTCCGGCAGACCGGGTATCTCTTTGTAGGCTTTGCAGACAGCGAGGCTGATCTCCGACAACACGGCACTCATCTCCTCATCCGTATAGGGACAGTCATCCGTAACGATCATCGTCGCAAAGCTGAACGCTGCCAGCCAGAGATCCCGGAAATAGCAGTCCGCGGTGTATGCATCCATGTTGTAGATGCGCATCAGGGACTCCCTCACCAGATCCTGGGAATACTTCAGCGCTTCCATCGCTCCGCCTGCTGCATCACCCGGCGGCGTAAGGAACAGCAGCCGGTACAGCTGCGGCTCTTCCCTGGCAAACTGAATATACTGCTGGCCGACGCCCAGGAACGGAACCGGAGACATCAGTCCGCGCTCAATGTATTCCCGGTAGCATTCCTTTGCCATGGCATATACTTCTGCTTTGAGCTGCTCCATCGTGTCAAACCAGGTGAAGATCGGGCCGACCGACACCCCGAGTTCCCTGGCTGTCTCCCGGGCAGTCACAGCATCAATCCCTTTTCTTCGCGCAACACTCAGCGCAGCCTGTACAATCTCTTCCTTCCGGAACAATACTGATCTCGGCATACAGCACCACCTTTCTGTACATCTTATTATCTAACACGTGTTATCCAACAATTGTCATACTATCACGCTGTACCTATCTGTCAATAAAAAGAAAGACCATCCGGTGATGGTCTGTTCTCTTGAATGATAGAGACTCCTGCCAGACAGGTCAATTATACATAAGTGCCGGCAGCGGATCACACTGGGTCCGGGAGAGTATTCTTCCATTCGTGTTTGTTCTTCAATATACTGCTTTCCCCTCACATACCGTCTCTATCTGATAGCCTGCGGTGTGCCTTTTCGACTTCTTCGGTGAACCGCTCTGTATGTTCACCGATCAGTCCGCCATGTCCCATATCCTCGAAAATCCTGCAGGTGAAGGGATATCCTTTTCGCTTCAGATCCTGGAGACCTGCCGAAAGCTTTTTGCCCACTGTTCCGAAACTCCTTTATTTCCGGTAGCAGAAGCAGCCGATTCCTTCCACCAAGGTGACTTCCGCCTCTTCGTACAGTCCTGAAAGACGGGTGCGCAGGCTCTTTTCCGTCTCATAAGGCGGTGTGAAGAAGCCTTTCGGCTGGTACAAGTGCTTGATAAACCAGTCAGTCCGCTTATGGCCGCCCTGCACATAGAAGCAACCGCAGAAGGTTCCTCCTGTCTTCAGCACACGGTACGTTTCCCGGTAAGCAGCCTCCTTGTCCGGAAAAGCATGGAATCCGTTGAGGGACAGCCCCGATCCGCTCAAATACTCATAGTCCGGCATTCTTCATTCCAGCATGTACCCTGTTCTTCTGGAATATCCATGTAAAGGGTCTATAGCGAAAGCGGGTTAGTTTCTTCTAACTACTAAATTATGTTCCGATTATAGAAGAATTGCAAGAATAATGTACATTCCTGCCTGCCCTTTCAGCCTTTCACAGAAAATCCGGTCCATGCATAAAAAATGTTCTGCAGAGACTGTATAAACAGAACAGCAGCTATATCGTCCACGGTAAAGAAAAACCCTGGAAATACATGATTTCCAGGGTTCTGAGCATCTGCGTGGCTTGATTAACGCTTGCTGTACTGAGGCGCACGTCTCGCACCCTTCAGACCGTACTTCTTTCTTTCCTTCATACGTGCATCACGTGTGAGGAAGCCGGCCTTCTTGAGCAGAGGACGGTAATCTTCGCTGGCTTCCAGCAGTGCACGGGCAATACCATGACGCATTGCACCGGCCTGGCCTGTATAGCCGCCGCCGATTACATTGATCTTGATGTCAAACTGTCCGGCAGTCTCTGTAATGACCAGCGGGCTGTTGACGATCATACGCAGAGTAGCCTGAGGAAGGTAGTCCTCCAGGGTCTTACCATTGACGGTAATGGTACCTGTACCGGGAGTCATGAAGACACGGGCTGTCGACTTCTTGCGGCGCCCTGTTCCCATATATGTAACTGTTGCTTTCTTCTTTGTCGGCATAGTTTCTCTCCCTTACTTCACCTTCAGCTCAACCGGCTTCTGCGCTGCGTGCGGATGATCCGGTCCTTCATAGACGAACAGATGTCTGCGCTGTACATCACCCAGCTTGTTATGCGGCAGCATACCCTTGATGGCCTTCTCGACCCACTCAACTGTATACTTCTCACGCATTTCCTTCGTGCTGCGTACACGCAGTCCTCCCGGATAACCGGAATGGTTGAAGTAGAACTTCTTCTCATCCTGATCACCGGTGATCTTAACCTTATCGGCATTGACGACGATTACATAATCGCCGCAGTCAACATTCGGTGTATAGATCGGCTTCTGCTTGCCTCTCAGAACCGTTGCGACTTTCGTAGCAAGACGTCCGAGCGTGCAGTCTGTCGCATCTACGACATACCACTGATGAACGATTTCACTCGGCTTGGCCATTGTTGTCTGACGCATATAACTCAAATTCCTCCATTTTATGTAGTTTTCCGGGGCTACATTGGCATGAATTGCCGACTATCATTCTATGTTTCTTTGGGCTTCAAGTCAACAGAAAAGAAGCATATTCCAGCCTCTTTTCTTTTTGTATCCTTTGATTACTTTGCGAACTTCACTTCGCCGCCGATGACAGTCATCCTGCAGTCCATGACCGCCTGCATGTCCTCGATCGGGTTGCCGCCGTATACGGTAAAGCTGGCCTTTTTGCCCGGTTCGATCGTGCCATGGTCTGCTGCCACTTCGCACAGCTCCGCAGCGTTGATCGTACCTGTACGGATGCAGTCCCACGGTTCCATGCCCGCTTCCTTCATGAGAATCATCTCATACGCAGTCATATCATGCGGATTGAACGGTGTACCGGCATCCGTGCCCAGAGCAATCTTGACGCCTGCCTTGTAGGCATTGTAGAACGTCTTCTTGTGCGCTTCGAACGCACCGCGTACTTTGCGGATCACGAAGTCCGGCACTTTGTCCGGGTTCACGAAGATCCAGTACATCGCTGCCAGTGTCGGTACGTATACTGTGCCGTGCTCCTTCATCCAGTCGAAGCACCAGTCATCCATGTAGAAGCCATGCTCGATGGAATCGACACCGGCACGCAGAGCGTTCTTGATGCCTACCATTCCCTGGGCATGTGTCGCCGCCTTCGCATTGACCTTGTGCGCTTCTTCGATCGCTGCTCTGAGCTCGTCTTCCGTCAGCTGCGGAGAACCCGGCTCCACACCCTTGGTCATAACACCGCCGGTCGCCATGACCTTGATCCAGTCCGCACCGGCCCTGAGCTGCTCACGGGCTGCCTTGCGTGCATCATCCGGTCCGTCCGCTTCGCGTCCGCCGGTCCATCCATGGCCGCCGGTCATGCAGATGCACTTGCCGGAAACCACCATCTCCGGTCCGTCGATCTTTCCTGCATTGATCGCATCACGGACATCGATATCGATGAAGTTGGATCCACCGACATCTCTGACATACGTTACACCGGAGCGCAGGTACTTCCTGCAGTTTTCGATGGCTTCGACGGTAGCTGTTGCGATCTTCGGTCTTCCGCCCTGGTCGACCGGTGTATCGAGTACGGTATGTACGTGGCAGTTGAACAGGCCCGGGCTGACATAGTTGCCGCCGAAGTCAATGATCTCTGCCCCTTCCGGAATGTCGAACTCACCGATCTCCTTGATGATGCCGTCTTCTGCAAGGATGGAAGCTTCGAAGATCTTCCCGTTGATGACATCCATGATTTTACCGTTTTTGAATACTTTTACTGTCATAGTCTTTCCTCCTGAAAAAGAAACATATCTGCATTGTAGCAACCCCTGCAGACAGTATCAAATCCATAGAAATCTATTTATAATTGACAATATTATATAAAATATGATCAATAATTGATTTTCATCCAATATCATTGTGTATAATGAACAATCAGTAAAGAACCATGCAAGGTTCAATCAAATTTGTCAATTTTAAAGATACAGGAGACTCTATGAACCAGGAAATCAACAACTATGTCGGCAGCCGGATCCGTTCCATCCGCAAAAGCAAGAACATGAGCATCCAGCAGCTCGCTGATGCCATATCCAAGTCCAAAGCCTGCGTTTCCAAATACGAGAAGGGAGAAATTACCATTGACATCCCTACCCTGTTTGAAATCTCGGATGTACTGGAAGTTCCTGCCGAGCGCCTGATTGACTACCGCCGCAGCAAAGAGACCGGTACAGCCGGCAGCCTGCACGGCACCAGTCCGTTCTTCAAGGCGAAGAAGCTGTACTTCTACTACATAGACGGGCGTTTTGCGGACATCAAGGACGGCATCATCAACATCGACAATGATTCCGGAAAGACGGTCTGCCCGGCAGACTTTACCATCTACATCAAAACAAGCCACGGCTTTACCTCGGAAATCTACTACACCGGTACCGTGACCTACAGTGATATGCTCATCCGCTTCTCCATGCAGAACCAGTACAATGCCCTGGAGGAGGACCTGCTGTATATCTTCAATCCCCTGGAATACCGCAACGGTACGCACGGTCTGCTGTGCGGCATCAGTTCCACCGACCTCGTCCCCTGTGCTTTCAAGTGCATTGTAAGCCCGAACCCGCTGCCCCATGATGACCAGCTGAAGGAGCGTCTGAAGTTCTCCCGGAAAGAGATCACCCAGATGAAAAAAATGAACATGCTGACGATCACGAATGAATTCTGATCAGTGTTCATTTTCAATCATAACAATCATTTCCGGATGATGCTGCCGCAGTACCGGCAGAAGCGCCTGTGCAGACGGCATTCCTTCCTCTGCCACTGTCCACACACCATTGTCCGCAATCCAGCCCAGCACCTGCTGGGTTTTCTTCTGCAGGAAGACATACCTGCATTCTTCCGGTGCATTGTCTTCCGGCACAGTTTCCCGGATCATGGTATCCCTGTCCGCAGCCAGAATGCTGAAGTACTCGATCTTCACCAGTGTCAGTCCGCAGGCCGGTGCGTTCCAGCGCATCGTGTCCTTGGACTTCCCTTCCAGCAGACTGCGGATCTCCTCCTTGCTCAGCCTGCCTCTTCCGCACTCCAGCAGAGCGCCGGTCATCATACGCACCATGTAGCGCAGGAACCCGGCACCGGAATAGGAGATGGTGAGCAGATTCCCCTCCTCAAGGAAGCGGATATCCTCCACCGTACGTACCTGGTCCGGTGTTTCAGCGAAGGAATTCGAACAGAACGCCGCAAAATCATGCCTGCCGACGAACACTTCTGCCGCATCCTTCATCCTTTCCACAACGATTGGATACGGGCACTGGTAGGCTGTATTCCGGCTGAATACATCGTATCCTCCGGTATGGATCCGGTAGTCATACTGCTTGCGCCGAACACCGTAGCGGGCATGGAACAGATCATCCACTGCCTCTACGTTGATCACGCGGATATCCTCCGGAAGCCTGCTGTTGATGGCTCCCCGCCACTTCGCTGCAGAGATTTCCATCCGGCTGTCAAAATGGAACACCTGCCCGGCAGCGTTTACCCCGGCATCCGTTCTGCCCGCCCCGGCAATCCGGATTCCTTCATTGGAAATCCCGGCCAGTGCCTCTTCAATCACACCCTGTACCGAACGTCCGTTCTTCTGCCGCTGCCAGCCGCAGTACGCAGCGCCTTCATAGGCAACTGTACACTTGTACCGCATTACAGGAACCTCGCAATCACGATCATGCCGGCAAGAAGCGCATTGGCTCCGACCACCGTCAGCCAGTCCCACACCCGCATCTTCAGCACTTTGTACCGTGTACGTTTCTCTCCCGGAGCGTATCCTCTGGCTTCCATCGCATTCGCCAGATCATCCGCGCGCTGGAAAGCCGAAACGAACAACGGAACAATCAAGGACAGGATTGCCGAAATCTTCTCGGAGAACCTGCCTTCCTTCATATCCACGCCTCTGCTTTCCTGCGCCTTCATGATCCTCGTTGTTTCTTCGATGAGATCCGGAATAAAGCGCAGTGCAATACTGATGAGCATTGCGATTTCATGGCCGGGCACACCGATCCGTGAGGCCGGCTTCAGAAGATCCTCAATGCCCAGGGTCATATCCAACGGCTTGGTCGTCGCAGTCAGGCAGGTCGTAATCATGATCATCAGCAGCAGCCGGACAATGATATACAGCGTCTGCATCACCGCACCGGAGTAGATGCTGATCTTTCCTACCGTTACCAGTATCTCACCGGTACGGATCACAAAGCAGTTCATAATGAACAGGAACACCATCATGAACAGCATCGGCTTCATGGACTTCCAGATGAAGGTGAAGGACAGCTTCGACAGCAGAATCACACCTGCCACTGCCGCAAACAGCACGGCATACCCGTACCACCCGGCCGGAATAAAGATCGCGATCAGCATTGCCATCATCGCCACGATCTTCGCCCGCGGATCCAGACGGTGCACCGGAGAATCCAGCGCTATGTATTTGCCCAGTACAAAGCTACCCATGTCTTCTCACCTGCTGCGCCACGCATTTGGCCAGTGCGGCGGACGTGCGGATTTCCTTCGGAATATCAAAGCCGGCTTCCCGCAGCGCATCACACGCACGTATGATCGCCGGGGGAAGGATCCCCAGTCCGCGGCACACGGAAGAATCCGCAAAGAATTCATCCGTGCTCATATGGGCAGCCACCTTTCCGTCTGCCATAACCACCACTTCATCACAGTACTGGAACACCTGTTCCATATCATGGGTAACAATGATGATGGTCTTATTGTTCTTTCTGTTCAGCGCCCGGAACAGCTTCATCATCTCTTCCGTGCCTCTGGGATCCAGGCCGGCTGTCGGCTCATCCAGCACCAGCACTTTCGGATCCATAGCCAGTACACCGGCAATGGCCGCCCGGCGCTTCTGTCCGCCGGAGAGCTCCAGCGGACTGCGTTCGTCGTACTTCTCCTCCAGACCGCACAGGCGCAGTGCCTGCTTTGCCCGCTTCCGTGCATCCTCTTCGCTTGCCCCGAAGTTCTTCGGACCGAACGATACATCCTTCAGTACCGTTTCCTCAAACAGCTGGTACTCCGGGAACTGGAAAATGAGCCCGACATCCCCTCTGAGCTTCTTCAGTCCTTTCGGCGTGCTTCCTGCCGTGATTTCCCGGTCCAGAACCTTGACCGTACCTTCACTCGGCAGCAGCAGTGCATTGAGATGCTGCACAAGCGTACTCTTGCCGGATCCCGTACGTCCTATGACCGCTGTCATCTTTCCCTCGCTGAAGGCCAGATCCACACCGTCAAGCGCCCTGAACTCATACGGAGTGCCCGTACTGTAGACATGGCTTACTTTTTCAAACGCAATCGGCATAGTTCCTCCACCAGCATCTCCGTCTGCAGCACCGGATCCATCTTTACACCGTAGTGCCGCAGTTCCTTCACAAGCTTCAGGCTGAAAGGTACATCCAGACCGGTGCGGCGGATGCGTTCCTCCGAGCTGAATACTGCCTCCGGTGTATCGCTCATCACCAGTTTTCCCTGGTCCAGCAGAACGACCTGATCGCTCATTCCGACCTCTTCGATATCATGGGTAATGGAAAGAATGGTCAGAGCGTGATCTCTGTGCAGATCACGGATGACCTGTTTGATCCTGTCCTTTCCCTGCGGATCCAGCATGGATGTCGCTTCATCGAAGATCAGAATATCCGGATGCATCGCCAGTACACCTGCGATGGCCACCCGCTGCTTCTGTCCGCCGGAGAGCCTTGCAGGTTCACTGTTCAGGTACCTGCTCATTCCCACTTCCGACGCAAAGCGCTCAATGATGCCGTCCATCTCTTCCTGGGGAACGCAGTGGTTCTCCAGTCCGAACGCAATGTCGTCGCGCACTGTGGATCCGATGAACTGATTGTCCGGATTCTGGAACACGATGCCGATCCGGCTGCGCAGTTCCAGCAGATTGCTCTTCTGCAGCGGGATGCCCTCCACCAGAATTTCCCCGCTCTTCCTGTCCAGCAGTCCGGCAATCAGTTTGGCTACCGTGGACTTACCGCTGCCGTTCCTGCCGACAATGGTACAGTACGCACCCTGTTCCACGCTGAAAGTGACGTCCTCCACTGCATTGGTCAGGCCGTCATAGGAAAAGGTGAGGCTTTTTACTTCCACTGCTGCCATAGCGCAATTCTTTATCATTATATGTGAAAAAGCGGAAATGAAAAGTCCGGAAACATCCGGACCTTCTGTTCTTCCTTCAGGGAATGTACTATTCCTCGATACGATATCCTTCGTAGATGCCGTTCAGAGCATTGACCTGGTTGGCAACATTGTAGATATCGCTCAGAATTGCGCCTTCTGCCGTAAAGAACTTTCTTGTGATCACGTTCTCGAACGCACCGATCGTCTCTGTTTCGAAGCCGTTTTCTTCCGCAATCTTCAGATACTTTTCCGTTGTCTCACGGTCAGCGAACTTCGCCTTGTGGGAGACCGATACCATCGTGTGCTCCGGATACTGGCGGTTGAATTCCGCATTCCGGTCAAACTGCGTCTCGATGAAATCCGTGTCCAGATACGGATACAGATCCTTGATGGCCGCAATCTCCGGCGCTACTTCCTTCTCATCTTCCTCTTCCAGATCGATGAAATGGATGCCTTCATCATCCGTTTCATCCTTCTTCTCTTCGTTTTCATTCAGAACTTTTGCGGTTATTACAGCAGCTGCCGTAACAGCAGCCGTGATGGCTGCGGTTGCCAGCGCAGCCAGAATGCTTCTGCGAAACATA
>JAEEGL017294510.1_pt1 | contig 14066 bp, 6 predicted proteins | sample 9134231 | NCBI WGS metagenome assembly JAEEGL01 (sample SAMN16246548, study PRJNA631951) | gut metagenome | biome: gut microbiome; feature: rumen; material: fiber-attached | host: Bos | place: Iran: Karaj | collected 2018-10
CAAATGGTACAAAAAAGCCGCTGAACAGGGAGATGCGACTGCACAATTTAATCTCGGATGTTTGTATGATAAAGGTGATGGCATTGCACAAGATAAACAGGAAGCGATCAAATGGTACAAAAAAGCCGCTGAACAGGAACATGCAAATGCACAATTTAAACTCGGATGGATGTACGATAGTGGTGATGGCATAGCCCAAGACAAACAGGAAGCAATCAAATGGTATACCAAAGCTGCCGATCAGGGTCAAGCAAATGCACAATATAATCTCGGATGTTTGTATGACGAAGGTAATGGAATCGTACAAGATAAACAGGAAGCAATCAGATGGTACAAAAAAGCGGCTGAACAGGGTCATGCAAATGCACAATGTAATCTCGGATATTTGTATGATAGAGGTGACGGCATAACACAAGATAAACAGGAAGCGATCAAATGGTACACCAAAGCAGCCGAACAGGGGCTTGCGAGAGCACAATATAATCTCGGATGTTTGTATGATAATGGTGATGGCATTGCACAAGATAAACAGGAAGCAATCCAATGGTACAAAAAAGCAGCTGAACAGGGACATGCAAAAGCACAATATAATCTCGGATGTATGTATGATAATGGTGATGGCATAGCACAAGATAAACAGGAAGCGATCAAATTGTACACCAGCGCAGCCGATCAGGGATATGCAAATGCACAATATAAACTCGGATGGATGTATGATAATGGTAATGGCATAGCCCAAGACAAACAGAAAGCAATCAAATGGTACAAAAAAGCTGCTGAACAGGGTCATGCATTTGCACAGAATCTGCTCGGATTATCATATTCTAATGGAGACGGCGTCACTCGGGATATGCAGGAAGCTGTGCAGTGGTATAGAAAAGCAGCTGACCAGGGAAATGTATACGCGCAATATAACCTCGCCATTATACTTCAAAATGGCAGAGGCGTTCCTCGAAATATCCATGAGGCAGCAGAATTGTACCAAAAAGCAGCTGAACAGGGATACAAATTTGCGCAATACAACCTTGGATGGCTGTATGATAATGGCGAAGGCATTGACAGAGACAAAGCCAAAGCAGCTTTTTGGTACAAAAAAGCAGCTGAACAGGGTGATGCACTGGCACAATATTACCTCGGATTATTATATGATATAGGTGCAGGCATTCCCCAAAACAAACAGGAAGCTGCAAAATGGTACAAATTGTCCGCAGAACAAGATAATGCGGATGCACAGTTTAACCTTGGCAGGCTATTGGAAAACGGTGAAGGCATCTCCAAGGACAAACGAACTGCCGCACTATGGTACAAAAAAGCGGCTAATCAGGGTTATGTCAAAGCACAAACTGCACTTGGACAAATGTATCATCATGGAGCGGGTGTCGAGAAAAATATAAAAGAAGCCATCAGATGGTATGAGAAAGCTGCAGAACATCATGATGTCATTGCTGAATGCGCTCTCGGACAGATATATGATAACGGCGATGGTGTCGCTGTAAACAAGCAATTGGCTGCAGATTGGTACAAAAAAGCCGCAGTGCAAAACTATATGCCCGCACAGTTCCATATCGGCGATATGTATACAAGACGGGAAGGCGTTGAGCATGCCAATGATAGAGATTATTGCAATCAAAAAGCGCTCATGTGGTACCGTGAAGCGGCAGCACAAGGACACGCTGAAGCACAATACAGACTCGGCCATTCCTACGAAAAAGACGGCATGTATAGCATGGCAAAAGACGAATATGAAAAATCCGCCAAACAAGGTCATGCAAATGCGCAATTTGCACTTGCCAGATTGTATCAGCAAAATCCAAACATCGGAATGGATCTGAATCTGGCATTGAAATGGTATACAAAAGCTGCAGAACAGGAACATGCCGAAGCGCAATTCTGCCTTGCACAAATGTATGATTTAGGGAATGGTATCCGACAAGACAAATCACTGGCTGTCAAATGGTATAGCGAAGCCGCCAAACAAGGACACACAGAATCACGATTTCAACTCGCCAAAAAATATGAAACCGGCGATGGCGTCACACAGGATATTCAAACCGCCATTACTTGGTATCAAATGGCTGCAGAAAAAGGAAGTATCGCTGCCCAGAATGCCTTATGGGAATTATATAAAAATCTTCAAAAGAACAACGTTCCGGCTTCGGCAAATATCAACGCAGCCCATCAAACGAATAAAAATGCGGCTTCGGCAAAATCTAAAACAGAAACCATTATCCCGGGTACCGTCGTACAGATCCCGTCAACAGAAATCACCTGTCAGTTGAATGATAGCAATGCATCCAATACTGCTTCTGCATTCGACCAGCATTCAAACAGACAGAACGCAACTAAGGCGCTGTATGACTTTGCCAATAACCATCTGGCAGACGATGACGATGATTTGGATCTTAATGATGACGATAAATGGACAGATATCATTGAACATGGAAAGAAGGCGAAATCACAAATCAAATCCGCATTCGGCAAATTCATAGATATGCTGAGCATGGATTGAGCCAGTAAACGCGGCGTATCCCGAAGGGATAGACGCGTTGGCGAGCTGTAGCGACGTGACATGGCACGTCGCTAGGCGAGCGCACAAAAAATCCCCCCTTGACAATTCGAACCATCGGGTTCAGAATATCTGCGGCTTTTTCTGAATGAAAGAGCACCAAGCAATGGAGTTGATGTGACGGCGAATCACCCGATAAAAGGATGTATCTTTTTGATACTGAATGTAGCATTATGCGCAATGATGCTGCTGGGGTGTGCCGAAACGAAGCAGCATCAGGAAGCGGCTGTGAGCGCGGAACAAATGGCGATTGCTTCGCCTTATTTTCGTTTGCTCGACGATTTGACTGCCCTGATGGAAAAAGACCTCGCCAATCCTGGCGAAAATCTGATTCAAATTCGCGGTTACATCGATAAAAATGGGACAAATGCCACGCAAATCCTGAACAAATTCAATCAGGATATGTTGGGGCTGGACGAAAACCAGCGCGCCGTATGGCGCAGGCAGATGCGCCCCGAACTGGAACGACGGCTCGAAGCTTATGCGCATGCGCAGCTTTCGCTCCAAAAAAAACTCAACGATTCACAAAAATGGGAGCTGGGTGAAATCCTCGCCCAGTTGAAATAGGCGGAATCTGACGGGACGGTCCCGGACAGATCATTTTTTCGAAGTCCTGGAAACAGGCAAAGGTTTAGACCTGCGTGATGCAGGCAATTGAATGGAGCGATTTGGGAATTAGTTATGGCCGATGAGAATCAGAACTCCGTCTCGGAGTCACAGGTTAAGGAATCATCTGCTGCCGAGACGGCTGAAGTTGAAGATTTTTCGAAACTGCTTGCAGAGCACGATCAGGCAATTGAAAAGAAATCCTTCGAAAAAGGTATGATCGTCGAAGGCATCATTGTGCAGATTGGGGCAGAGTTTGCCTATGTGAACATTGGTGCAAAAGCAGAAGCATCATTGCCAGTGGCCGAGCTCCTCAATCCCGAAGATGGCAAGCTCACCAATGTAATTGGCGACACCATCAAAGCCAAGATCGTCGGATTTGACGAAAGCGGCATCAAGCTTTCACGTTCGATGAAAGCCGGCAACATTGCCCTCGAAGAAGCCTATCAGTCGGGTATGGCTGTGAAGGCGCTCGTGAAAGCCACCAACAAAGGCGGCTTTGAGCTCGAAGTAATGGGCCAGCGAGCATTTTGCCCGCTTTCACAGATTCAGAAGGGCAAAGTCGAGGATCCTGCATCGTTCGTCGGTCAGTCGCTTGAATTCAAAGTGATCAAATACGCCAAGCGCGGCCACGATATCGTGCTCTCCCGCACGGCGCTTATCGACGAGGAAAACCGCGTCAAACGCGAAGAAATCATGTCGCAGATTCAGCCGGGTGCTGTACTCGACGGAAAAGTCGTTTCGCTCCAGAACTATGGCGCATTTATTGATGTGGGCGGCGTCGAAGGCCTCGTCCATGTTTCCGAGATTTCCTATCAGCATATTGCCGATCCCAAAGATATCCTCAGCGTCGGCCAGGAAGTCAAAGTTTATGTCCTCTCCGTCGATACCGACAAGAAAGGCAAAACCAAGCTGTCGCTCTCGATGAAACGCCTCGAAGAGGATCCGTTCGATGTCGTCACATCTAAACTCACCATTGGTGAACGCGTCACCGGCACAGTCGTTCGCAACGTCGAAAAACTCGGCGCATTTGTTGACCTTGGCGGCGTTGAAGGCCTTGTCCACATTTCTGAACTGTCGCGCGATCGCCGTCAGTCCGACCCCAACGAATTCGTCAAAGTCGGCCAGAGCATCGAAGTGACCATTCTCGGCATCGACAGCGAAAAGCACCGCATTTCCTTGTCCTACAAGGCGCCTGCAAGCGATCCCTGGGAAAAAGTCGAAGAGACCTACAAAGTCGGCGAGGAAATCACCGGAACCGTTGATTCCGTCACGAATTTCGGCGTTTTCGTCAAGCTCACCCCGCGTCTCACCGCGCTGCTCCCGATGAGCGAAATCGGCGAAGCCACCAAAAATCTGACCGAAGCGAAACGCGGCGATTCCGTCACCGCAAAAATCATCGTTGTCGACGTTGCCAAAAAACGCATCACGCTCTCGACCCGCACCGAAGCCGAAGCCGCCGCACCTCGCAAACGCGCCCCGCGCCGCGAAGAAAACAGCGACGATCAGCCTCGCGAACGCGCCCCGCGCGGTCCACGCCGTGATCGCGACCACGAAGACAACGGCTACAAAGACAAGGCTTCGTTCGGCACTTTCGGCGATGTACTCGCCAACCTCAAAAAGAAATAAATCTTTCATCCTTTAAAAAAGGCGCTCTTTCGAGGGCGCTTTTTTTGTGTTTTCTTCTTGTGGGGGATGTGTCCCCCTACGCGTCTATCGCGCCAAGGCGCGATACGCCGCTACCCCCTCTGCGCAGGCGCGATAACACAATTCCTAAGAGACGTTTCTCGAAACGTCTCTACCATAATGGTTTTAACCTCTATGCCCGATTTATCTCTCAAATCTACATACGAATTCGATCTGCCCGAATCGCAGATCGCCACGCATCCGCACGAACCACGAGATGAGGCGCGGTTGCTGTTTGTCAACGGCGAACACCGCGAACACCGCATTTTTAAGGATATTCTGGACTATCTCAGACCCGGAGACTGCATCGTCGTCAACGACGTGAAAGTACAAAAAGCCAGATTTTTCGCCAAAAGACCGACCGGCGGCATCGTCGAAGTGCTTTTGACCGACGATATCACTGCGCCCAGACGAAAATTCTCGTGTTTGTTCAAAGCCGGTAAACTGCCGCCGGATGAAGTTTTAACCGCCGTAAACGATGAAACCGTTAGAATCCGGTTAAAACGGGATGAAAATGACCGTCAGGCGCTGTGCGAAGTCGAGTTTCTTGGCGATGAACCTGTCGTCGAAATTCTCGACAGAGTCGGACAACTGCCGCTTCCGCCCTATATCGTCAAGCAGCGAAAGGCACATGGCGATGCGCTGTATGAAAATGCCGATACCGAGCAATATCAGACGGTTTATGCCAGTGCCGGAAGTGCAGTGGCTGCACCGACCGCAGGTCTGCATTTTACCGATAGCCTGATCGAACAAATCAAAGCCCAGGGCATTGCGTTTGAGCATCTCACGCTGGACGTAGGAACAGGCACTTTTCGCCCAATTCAGACCGAAAATCTGGACGAACACAAGATGCATACGGAGCATTACACAATCTCGGCACAACTGGCGCAAAAGATCGCCGTAACGAAAGCAAATGGCGGTCGAATCATAGCCGTCGGCACAACTGTCGTCAGAAGCCTCGAAGATCAGTATCAACGATTTGGCAAAGTCGTTGCCGGAAGCTACGAAACCAATATCTTTATCAAGCCCGGGCATGTCTTTGGTTTAATCGATATCATGGTGACGAATTTTCATTTGCCGGGATCGACATTAATCGTGCTCGTGAGCGCATTTGCTGGTTACGACAACACGATGGCGGCCTATCGGGATGCCATTGAGCGCGGTTACAAATTCTACAGCTATGGTGATGCCATGATGCTAATGAGGCAAGTATAACCCAGCGGGGCTATAGGATTTAAAAAGTATAATGAACGCCGTAGGCGTTCTATTTTAATAGCCCCCGGTTGGAGCCGTAGGCGATTACCGGAGGATCAATGCATGACCTTAATCCACAGAACCCCAGCGGGATTCAATATTGAACGCCTGCGGCGTTCCTCTTTGGGGCACTCACCAACCCCCGGCGTTGCCGGGGGACTATTGATATTCAAGCCCTGACGGGCTTGAACAAAACCATGCCAAAAGCAAATGCGGTAGCCTTGGGCATCACAGCTTGCAATAATAAATAAAGCTGAGTATTTTGATGTAACGGCATTATCTGTCGTTTTCATTTTTTCTGGAGTCAATTTTGGACACAACGATACCAGGCGACATATCGTCGTGGCTGGAGCCACTGATATTGTTCGTCGTTCTGCTGTTTGTGATGGTTCTGAGTGCGACGAGTTCGCGGGTGCTGTCAATGCTGGGCGTACCGCGAGCCAAGTATCTCGTCGACGAGGGAAATAAAAAGCTGGAGCCGTTCGTAGCGGCACCGAATGGCTATATGCTCACGATTAGTCTGCTCAATATGCTGAGCACTGTCGGGGTGTTCTGGGTGGGGCATCTGCTGCTATCGATGCCATTGCTGCACCTGCAGAACTGGGCCATCTGGCTGATTCTGGGCGGCGTGTTTTTTGTATTTCACACGCTGCTGGCAATGGCATTTACGCGCGGCGACGATCGGCGAACTGCAGCGAGAATTGTAACAATTCTCAAGCCGTTCTATTGGTGTATGAAGCCACTGACAGCGCTGCTGGAACTCGTGTTTAAACCGATTTTACCCAGATATGATGCCAAATTCGCCGATGCCGAGCGCATCGAAGAAGAACTCGAAGTCATGCTCGACGAATCGACGCGACAAGGCGGCCTTGAAGATATCAAAGGCAGAATCATGCGTTCGGCCATTGATTACAGCGAGACAACAGTACGCGAAGTAATGATCCCAAGAACGGAGCTCACCGCATGCCCTGTCGATGAAACGCTCGATAAAGCGCTCGAACTTTTTGTAAGCGAAGGTTACAGCCGCCTTCCGGTGTATGAAGGAAATATCGATACCATCGTAGGCGTATTGTATTTTAAAGATATCGTTCAGAAATTCTATGAACTGCGAAACAACGACGATATCCGCGATAAGATGACGATTAAGGCACTTGTACGCGAAGCCTTTTTCGTTCCCGAAACCAACCATATCGACGATATGTTCGAAGACTTTAAACGCGAACATATTCACATGGCGATTGTGGTGGACGAATTCGGCGGAACAGCAGGCGTTATCACGCTCGAAGATATCGTCGAGGAGTTTTTTGGCGAAATTCAGGACGAATACGATTCGGAAGATGCCCCCATTGTGCCGCTGGACAAGGAACATCATCGCGTTTTGGTTGATGCACGGACAAACATCTCGGAACTCGGCGAATTGTTTGATGTCGATTTGGAAGAAAGCGCTGAGTACGAATCGGTTGGCGGGTTAGTCAACTACAAACTTGGTCGTCTGGGAACAGTTGGCGACGAAATGGACGAATCCGGCCTCCACTTTGTCGTTCGTCAAGCCAACGAACGCTGCATTACACAGGTCGAAGTTTCAAAAACGGATATGGTTGCTGCTTCAGACAGTAAGGAATAATCATGAAAAAGAGATCCCATCGCATATTCGAAGCCATCATCAATCACGTGATAAAACATCCGGTATGGTATGTATGTGCGGCTTTTTTATTCACGATTCTGGCGGTAGCGACGATCGTACTTCGCTTCGACATCCGCAGTGATATCAAGGATTTGATGCCCCCCGAATCCAAATCAGTCGTCGATATGTATAAGATCGCCGATCGTATGGGCAGCATTCAAACGCTCGATATTTATCTAAAAGTTAAAGCGCTCAAGCCACTTTCGCCAGAATTGAAAGCATCTGATAAATACAAAACCTGTCTCGAAGATATCGGAAATGAAGAGAATCTGCTGCGCGATGATCCCATCGTCGGCGAAACCTGGTGCGATAATGCGCTGATGTTGTATGCACGCGATTTCGTTTCGATGCTGCGGAATTTGGAATCGGTCGGCAATGTCGGATTTCATCAGGATAAAACGTTTTTTGATCACAACATTCTGCTGTATGCATCAAGCGAAGAACTTGAACAAGGCTATACAGAAATCGATGAAGCGCTCACCGAAGCACGCCGTCAATCAGGCGAATACAAAGCTTGTCTGTTGGTCGAATCGGACGAATCTGCATGTGACGATCTCAAACCAAGCATGACAAAAACATCGGCTGGAGATGAGGTTGGGAATGGCTCCAAAGACGATGGCGCAATTGACAATTTCAAGCAAAAGCTGCTCGATCGCTATGCAGAAACAGAGCTTGCCGGGGTCAAGGAATTCCCATTCTATCAAATTGCGGATGGCTGGATGGTGGCACTTCAGATACGTTTTCGCGATTCAACGACCAGTCTGAAATCCGTACAAAAAGAAATCAAGCACATGGAAAAGCTTGCCGCACAGCTGGATTTGGCAAACTACGACAATCTCGCGATTGAAATCGATTATGGCGGCGGTTTGAACGATATGAAATCGGAATACAATGCCATTATCGTCGATATCGTTCGTTCGATTTCTATCACCGTGTTAAGCATTATTGCGCTTATCGCCATATTTTTTGCTTCCATTCGCGCAGCATTCCGGATCTTTGTGCCGCTGGTGATGAGTACGCTTTGGTCGTTAGGCATCACGTTTGCGACAGTCGGTTTCCTGAACCTGATCACGGCATTCATCTTTGCGATACTGATTGGTCTGGGCATCGATTTCGGCATTCACCTGTATGCCCGATTTAATGTTGAGCGGCGCCATGGATTGTCAACCGAAGAAGCCATACGCAAATCCGTCGTAGAAACGGGATCTCCGGTTTTCTTTGGCGCACTGACAACCGCAGCCGCATTCTTTACATTGATGTTCGGCAGTTTCCCCGGTTTCAGCCAATTCGGTTTCGTCGCTGGTATCGGCGTCCTGCTCGCCTTCTGTACAATGGCGACAGTCATGCCGGCTTTTGTACTCGTTTCGGAGAAACTCAAGCCATCCAAGGTAAAACCCAAAACCTCCAAACTGGTTTCACGTCTGATGGAGAGCCGTTCTGCGCCGATTTTCATTGCAGTCAGTGTGATTGCATTAACTTGTGTGGGATTTGGATTGACACGTGTACCGGAAATCCAGTTTGAGGAGAATTTCTATAATCTGCAGCTTCGTCAGGCACCTGCAAAACCTGGTACAGAGGTGAAAGAAAAGGTTGCACTCAAAAAATATGTGACGAAATCAACGCGACCAGCATCACCAACTATCGCGATTCTGGACAACTACGACCAAGTGTCCATGCTTGACTTGAGTCTCAAGCGCAACCGCGAATATTTGCATTTTGAAGATTATCGAAAAGTTTATTCCAAAATACCCAACACATCCAAAACCATTGTTGGATTGTTTCGTGAAACAATGCCATATCTCGGTCAGCATCGCTCATTGCCAATGATTGCTGCGATTGATCGAATATTGCCCGAATTTGGCGATACCCGTGATGTATTGCCATTATTTGCGCATTACGGCAGTGAAAAATCGATAAATTTACAGCTGTATCGCAAACTCGCGCTGAAGATGCCCAATACCATCGCCAGCCTCTATCATCTTTCACCGGAAATCCTTGATGCAGGCACTTCGACAAATGCGATTCACAGCATCATATCAATGCAACGCACCCTTCCCGAATGGCTGTGGCCAGCGATTCCAACGCAACGATCGAGTCAGCAGCTCAATTCGATCTCAGACTTTGCATCGATCTTCAGTTATTTACCTGGCACAGATTCACAACAAGCCGAACGCCTGGCAATTATCCAAAAAATCGCGGATCGCACATCCGATCGCAATATTCGCTTCCTCCCCGACAACGAAAAGGAAAAGATCCGTTCGTTTAGACGCTATCTTGTTACAGAGCCAGTTTCGGTCGATCAGCTGCCCGAATGGACAAAATTTATATTCAAGGAAAGCGGCAAGCATCCATTGCCACCGCGTCCGGAATCTGGCGTCGACTATGCTTTTGGCAATATTGCTGTTCTATATCAGGCAACTTCAACCTATAACGGCTATCAGGCGCATATTCTCACCGACGAAACGCGCAGCATCCGTATCGATGGCGAACCCATCGTTGCTGCAACAGGTGCATTTGTATATGCCGATATGCTTACACTCGTTCAGACAGACGGCATCGGAATTTCCATCGCGGCGCTCGTTGTAATTTTGCTCATTGCGGTTATTCAACAGAAAAATCCCATCTCAGCACTCATTGTCACGATTCCTGTGCTATCCGGCATGGTGATGACGCTGTTTACAATGGTCATGTTTGGCCTCAAGCTGGGCCTGTTCAATATCGTGATGCTGCCGGTTATTCTGGGCATTGGCATTGATGGCGCGATATATTTGCTACAGCGCTATCAGATGCTTGGACGCGGTTCGGTACTGCAGGCCACCAAAGCCGTTTTACCCCCGGTATTTATGAGTTCATTTACAACACTGATTGGATTCGGAGGCATGATCACCAGCCAGCACATGGGATTAAATACCATGGGACAACTGGCAATCATCGGCATTTCGATCTGCTTCTTCTCAACCTTCCTCATTCAGCCGGGGTTGATTTATATCGTCGACAAACTCGGTATCAAGTGGACAGTTCCATCATTCGATTACGATCCCGACAAACCCGCTTCGGATGAGTAGGATATTAATTAGCTATGTTTAACGAACGTGGATATGACAATATTCGGTCACTTGCTTCATGGCTTAGAGCTTTGAGCTTATAGCTTTGTTCCCAGAGTAATCCAATCCTAACAATAAGCCATAAGCCATAAGCCATAAGCAATCCATATCCACGGTCGGGGGAAAGAACCAAAGATTATCCCCCATTACATCCGCGCAAGCGCTCGGCCTGTTGGCGTATCGCGTTTTGACAAAGCCTTTGGCGTTCCAGCAAACAAAATATGACCGCCGCCCGGCCCACCTTCAGGCCCAAGCTCTATCACATGATGCGCTTGCGCAATCAAGTCGAGATTATGCTCGATCACGATCACGCTTGCAGATCGCGCCACCAGGCGCTGCAGCGCCGTGATCAGACACGACACATCCTGCATGTGCAATCCGACCGTTGGTTCGTCAAAAATGAATAAAGTCCGCTCCGTATCTTCGGATCCGCGTTCCAGATACGACGAAAGCCGCAGACGCTGGAACTCTCCGCCAGACAGCGTCGACGTCGACTGCCCCAAACGGATATACCCCAATCCCACATCATTCAGCGTTTTCAACGGCTCGGCAATACTGCGGTAATCCTCGAAAAACTTCAGCGCATGGCTCACCGTCATATCCAGAATTTCTGCGATATTCATACCTTTGTAGCGAATCGCAAGCACCTCGGGCTTATACCGTTTGCCGCCGCATGCAGTGCATGGAATCGTCAAATCGTTCATGAACATCATCTCGATGGTTTTGACGCCAAGTCCTTCGCATTCACGGCATCGTCCCAGTTCCGAATTGAACGAAAAACTGCCGGCATTCAGGCCATTTTCAACGGCTTCGGGCTGGCGCGCCATCAGCTGGCGAATCCCCGTAAACGCCTTGGTCATCGTCGCAACACAGGCGCGCATCGAACGCCCCAGCGCCCCCTGCTCCATCATGATCACGTCGTCAAAATGCTCAAAGCCGCTGATCTTGGCCGTGGTATCGACTTCGGCATCGTCATCGGGTGAGCTGTTATCGGCATCTTCAGTTTCTGCGCCACTTTCCGAATGATTCATCAGCCAGTTCTGATACAGCACTTCGTGTATCAGCGTCGATTTACCCGATCCGCTCACACCGGCAATCGCCACGATCTGCCCGAGCGGAAGATCGACCGATAAATCCTTGAGATTATGGATCGACGCATGTTCGATATGAATGCATTTTCCCGTAGTAATTCCGCGATCATTCAGGCGAGTGCGGCTTTCGGAACGCAGCATTTCGCCGGTCGGGGTTTTGCTGCCGCGCAGTCCGGCGACATCGCCTTCATAAATGATCTGTCCGCCGCCTTCGCCGCCGCCCGGCCCCAGCTCAATCACATGATCGGCCTGCGTAATCACATCGACATCGTGTTCGACCACGACCAGCGTATTTCCGATTTTCTGCAAATCGCGCATCACGCCGTTCAGCCGCGCACTGTCCACCGGATGCAGTCCCGCCGTTGGCTCATCGAGCACATACAGCGTATCGGTGAGCCCCCGCCCCAATCCGCACGACAAATACAGCCGCTGGCATTCGCCCCCCGACAGCGTCTTGCTCTTGCGATTCAGCGTGAGATACCCAAGCCCAACGCCATTCAGCGTCCGAAGCCGCAGCAATACTGCCTCCAGCGGAATCTCACTGCCGCTTGCCGCAATCAGTTCGGCCGGCAAAGACTCGAAAAAAGCCAGCGCCTCCTGAACTGTCATATTCAGAACCGCCGAAAAATCGCGCCCCATCAGCGTCACACTGCGCGCCAAATCCGAAAGCCCCGTACCGCCGCAAGCCCCGCAAGGCGAATAGCCCCGAAACCGCGCCAGCTGTATGCGGCTCGTAAACTTGTTGCTCTTCGACTGCAGCATGTCGAAATACCCCATCACCCCCTGATATGGCGGTTTGCCGAACATCACCATCTTTTGCTGCGCAGCATTCAGACTCGAAAACGGCACATCCGTCGGAATCTTCTGACGCGTACAAAACCCCAGCAACTGCGCTTTTCGGGCACGCGTCGACGGCGATCTAAACGGCACCACAGCATCGCCAATCAGCGAAAGTGACGGTTTAATCACGCGATTCCAGTCGATGCCGCTCACCGAACCAAATCCCGTACACGTCGGACACGCCCCCAGCGTCGAATTCGGATCAAACACTTCGGGACGCAGCGGCCGATACACCTCGCCACATCGATGACACGTAAAGCGCCGGTCGAATTTCAGCGTCACGACTTCACTTTCGAACACATCGACATACAGCTGCCCCTCGCCGAGGTCAAATCCGCCCTCCAGCGCCTCGCTCAAACGCCCGTCCGGCCCTCGCGACGGATCAAAGGTCAGCCGGTCGATCAAAACGTTAAAGCTGCGCATATCCAGCAATTGCTCGGGATCGCATGCCGAAAGCTCGACGACTTTGCCATCCATCCACAGCCGCTGATAACCGCCGGTCGCCAGCGCAGACAGCCGCTGCGCTGCAGTTTCGCCCTCCGACAGCGCAATCGTCACATAAAGCACCATTCGCAGCCGATGCCCAAACGACGCCAGCTGCTTCACAATTTCGCCGTCCGTATCGCGCCGCACCTCACCGCCGCATCGCAAACACGTCACTTTCCCCGCGTTCGCAAAAATCTGCGCCGCATGCACGAGCAATTCCGTCACCGTCGCCACCGTCGATCGCGGATGATTCAGGCTGCTTTGCTGCCGCAGCGCAACCGCCGGCAGGCAATTCGTCACCTTGTCGACCGGCGGCTTCGGCATTTCGTCCAAAAACATCCGCACATACGTCGACATCGACTCCAAAAAGCGCCGCTGCCCCTCGGCAAACAGCGTATCAAACGCCAGACTCGATTTCCCCGATCCGCTCACGCCCGTCAGCACCGTCAGCGCCCGCATCGGTATCTCGCAAGAAATATTCTTTAAATTATTTGTCCTGACCCCGTAAAGGCCAATGGTTTGCGGTCTGTTCTGCATGTTTCCTCGATAAAATTTCGCTCTGGACCTCATTACCCCAAAGCGCCCGCAAACTGCCAAAATATGAAAAAAAGATCAAGGTGAACATTTTTATGATTGCTCGCCTTGCGCCGTGCGGAACGCACACCGCTACGGCTCGCTGCCGGGCTATCTGCGATACGCCCGGCAAATATGCGATTAGCACTTAGTTACGATTCAGCCCTATCGATTCA
>JAEEGL010909115.1_pt1 | contig 14065 bp, 11 predicted proteins | sample 9134231 | NCBI WGS metagenome assembly JAEEGL01 (sample SAMN16246548, study PRJNA631951) | gut metagenome | biome: gut microbiome; feature: rumen; material: fiber-attached | host: Bos | place: Iran: Karaj | collected 2018-10
ACAGCCGCTGGCAAACCACGACCGTATTATCCTCTCTCCGAACAGACGCCCAAACGTCGTGCATGATCTACGAAGGGGGCACGAGCCGTGCCGTGTTCGAGATCTATGTGGAAAAAGTGTTGTGTCCCAGCCTGCGCCCGGGAGATATCGTCGTCCTGGATAACCTTTCCTCCCACAAGAGCACACGGATAACGGAAATGATCACAGGATGCGGAGCCGTGTTGAAATATCTCCCTGTATACAGCCCCGACCTCAATCCGATTGAGAAAATGTGGAGCAAAATGAAATCGATCCTGCGCAGGATCAAAGCCAGGACAACGGAAGAATTGGATGCAGCGATCAAAACTGCACTGGATGCTGTCACCCCTCAAGATGCTGAAGGCTGGTTCCTTTCCTGTGGGTACAAGTCTTAACTTTTCTTGAAAATGTTCTAGGCTGTACACCAAAAAGGACATCGTGAAATACAAGGATATGCTTTTACAGTATCCACGCTTTCTGAAACAGGATGATTTGAAACTGTCCCCTGAAAAGCTGATTGAAAAGTACCAAGACGCCGATTGCGAAAGAGTCAATCCACAGACAATCAATGGCAAGTATTTGGCTTTGCTTGGCACAATTTTCAAATATGCCGTTGAAAATGACTTCCGCACGGACAATCCTGTATCCAATGTTAGGGTGCGGGCACAGAAAAAGTATGAACCATCACGGCTACCATTTTCCGTTAAACAGATTAAAGAAATAACATCATCCTATGTGATTACTAACCCGCCGAATCCCAAAAGCCGTGAATATTCCTTCATAATTTTGCTTGGCATCTACACGGGCGCTAGACTTGAAGAAATATGTAGGTTGCTTGCCACCGATGTAAGCACCGAAAACGGCATCAGCTACATTTACATACACGCAGACTTGGAAAACGGACATTTCATCAAAACAACCAATAGCAGAAGGCGTGTTCCTCTCCACCCCGCCTTGCTAGGTCATTTCCATTTCACGGAATATGTAGATGGCATCCAAGGGAAGAAATACTTGTTCCCCATCATCAACGGCGAAAACGCTGTACAAGCTACGATGCCAAGGGCTGTCAGCAAATGGTTTGCCCGCTATATGAACAGCATTGGATTGACGGACAGGACGCTGACTTTTCATTCATTCAGACATTCCTTCAAGGCATTGGGCAGGAGCTACAATGTGGAAAAGTCAATCTTGGATTACCTACAAGGGCATAAGGATTCATCCGTCAGTATGAATTATGGGCTTGATGAATATGGCAGTCCGTATAGTTTACAGACTTTGTATGATGCTGTCTTGAAAATTGATGTGTTCAATATATTATAGTAAAGATAGTATTTAATAATACTTTACCCAATAAGCATTTTAATTATACTAAAACTTTTTTAGCTTTAATATTATTAACATAGCGATTTAATAATATTTTTGTTGACGGAATGTCATCGTTTGTGTATAGAATTGAATCAGGTGTGTTTCAGGTTCACTTTTTTTGAATACAAAACAAGAGGTCGTGTTATGAAGTACCGCTATGCCGATGAAAACAAAATTGACAGATATATTCGAAGTGCTGGGAAAACTTTTTTGGCTATTCGTTTTGAAGATTTGCTTTCAAGGGCAGAGGCGTTAGACGATACGAGATTACGCTATAAAATAATTGAAGAATATTACCAAAAGCAAATTGGAACCTTTGACAAAAAAATCGAAGGCACAGCTATAAGAGTAAATGCCGCAAGATATATTATAGCGGCAAATCAGGTGTTATTTGCGCTGGAAGAAATAATGAAGTCAAAAATAGAACAATCTATCAAGAACAAGGCATCAGAAACATTGTATAAAATAAAGAGTGGTGAAATAGTGCTACCGAAATTGATTTAACAGCAGATAGCCGTGAAACGCCTTACAACAGTTTCATATTCCCTTATGGTGGATTCCCTAGGCTTCCTTTCCGCAAGATATTTCCGATAGACGCCAGTAAAGGAATTGGAATCGGATTTAGTCACTAAATTGTCAGGATTGGCGGTACGCTGAATCGGGGAAGGAATGGAATCTTCCACCATAGGAATCGGCAACGCCTTTTTCTGTTCAAAGTCCAAAAGGTATTGGCGGATGTATTCCAAGCTTTTCAGCCGTGCTTCTGTCCTGTTCAGCGTGTTCAGACTGAAACAGATTTCTTTCTTGCCATAGAAAGGTTGAATCCTTTGCGGAATACCCAGCCTGAAATAGTAGGAATAAGCCCTTTTTTGAAGATACATCGCATCAATCCGTGATAAAAAGTAAAAAGATTGATATTACATTAGATTAGATGTATAATGGAGGGTTATGCCTTTGATTTTTCCGCCAGACTGAAAGCGCATATCCAACGCATACAAAAGACCCCGCCATCAGGATGGAAATGGCGGGGTCAGTGTGTTACAAATGTATGTTACATTCGATTTTGGGGCTTTTTCTTGAAATCGCCAATGATTTCAAGAGGTGGCGGAGAGAGAGGGATTTGAACCCTCGATACAGGTTTATGCCCGTATACTCGCTTAGCAGGCGAGCTCCTTCGGCCGACTCGGACATCTCTCCGGACCACAGGTGCCGGCATGCAGCCGGTCCTTGGTTAGCTATACCATGCCTCACGGCTTGTCAAGCAATAAAGGAGGGCAAAAAAACGGTCAGCGCAGGTAAAGCGTTCCCAGATCGATGGCACCGTGCACGCTGTCCGCGAAAAAGGCCGTGCGCAGGCCGAAAACGCTGATGAACGTGACCGCTGCCTGGAGGAGCAGGGTGATCCTGCCCATGTGCGAAAGGCCGATGGCTACGCCGCTGAAGATGACGCCCAGCCAGTAAAGCTGCGTCTGCATCCAGTAGAAAGCGGACTTGTTCATCAGCGGATCTCCCCAGGGGACGCAGGGGGCGACGGCCGTGATGATGAGCATCGTCCAGAGGCAGAAGCGCAGGGGCAGGTAAAGGCGTCCGTAACGGATGGCCTTGTCGTCTGGTTCATCCATCCAGGGCAGTTGCACGAAGGACGCCCCCAGGACGCCCGCGCTGAGGAAGAACAGCAGGAAGGGGAATATCCCCGAGGGAGAAAGAAGTGCGCCTGGCACGGAAGCGGCAGCCTGGCACAGCACGCATGCTCCGCCAGCCACGCAGGCTGCCAGCGCGCAAAATGGCATGCGGCGCAGCGCGCAGGCCGAGAAGGCGGCAAGCAGCAGGCACGCCCCCTGCGCCGCGGCCATGGCGCCGGATCCGACCCCTTTGCAGGCGGAAACGCCGGCAAGGAAGGCCAGGGTGGAAACGATCGCGGCAAAGGTCCATCCCCGCGGCGACGGACCGGCTCCCCAGTGCGTGCGCAGTGTGGAAAAAAGGGCTGTTCCTGCGCCCAGCTGGGCCAATACGGTAAAGATGACCAGGGGCCATTGTGTGATCATGGATGCCTCCCTCGATGGGTTGGGGGCGCTTTGCGCCGCCGTCCATAAAAAAGCCTTTGCGGGGACAAGTCAAGATGCCCTGACTGCCCGCAGTCAAGGGGAAGGCGGGGAAAGGAAGGCTTGCCAGCTGAAGGCATATCGGTTAAGCAGTCAGTGTGCTGCCGCGCAAAGCGCGGCTTGAGGCGTTTAAGTTTTGGAGCGGGGATCCATGGATTGGGAAGGCTTTTTTTCCGGATGGGAGGGCAAAAGGACCCTGGCCGTGGGCAGGTCCGGGCCGGCGACCGCTGCGCATGTCGCAGCCAGGGCCGTGTCCATGGGGAAAAGGGTCGCCATAGCCGTGCGGAGCCGGGACGCGCTGCTGACGATGCGCGGGCTGGTCACGCTCTTCACGCCCGGCCTGTCGGTGGGCAGTGAAGACGGAGCTCCGGGCAGGGCCGCTGCCCAGGCGGAACGGCAAAAACCGGCATGGGAAAAGCCCTGGGTGTGCCTCCCGCCGGTGACAGAGCGCACGCTCACGCGTGAGGGATGGGCCGAGCGCATCTCCGCCTTGTATGCCCTGCGCCACAGGACCAGCCCGGGAATTATCTTTTCTGCAGATAATCTTGCCCTGCGCTTCCCCCCCTGTGACTATTTGGATCCCCGCGAGATCACCTTGCGCCGCGGCGACGAGATGGATCCGTCCATGCTCATGGAGCAGCTGGCGGAATGGGGCTACCAGCGGGTGCCGCTGGTGGCGCATGCAGGCGACATGGCGCGCAGGGGCGACATTTTCGATGTCCTGCCTCCCGGTTACGAACGTCCGCTCCGGCTGGAGTTTTTCGGCGACAGCATCGAGGAGATACGCGTTTTCGATTTCGCGACCCAGCGGTCCGCCGGATCCCTGGAAGACGTCGTCCTCCTGCCCGTTTCGCCGGCCTGCATGGACAGGCAGGAGAGGGATGATGCCCGCGCATGGTGGAAGGAGCTTGCCCGCCGTGGCGTCCTGCGGGAAATGGCGGCCTCTGCGCTTGAACATGGGCTGGAACAGGGCGATGCGCGGCTTTTTCCGGGCAGCCTGAGCCGCAGGGCGTCCCTCCTGGAGGAATGGTTCGCCCCGGAAACGCTGCTCATCCTTCCCGGGAGGGGCGAGCTCAAGGAGAGCCTGGCCCAGGCAGAAGGACAGTGGCGCGATTTTTTGCGCCGCCAGTCGGAAGAAACGAGCCTGGCGCAGCCTGAGCACCTTGTGCTGCGCGGCGCCGACGAGGCATGGGGCGCGCTGGAGCGTTTTGCCCGCATGCATGTTGAGCCGCTGCTCAGCGGGCCGGCGCAGGAAGGCGTCATCGACATGCAGGAGCGTTCCCTGCACCGCTTTACCGATCTTTTTCCCGGACTGGAGGGCGCGGAGCGCCCCTGGCAGCAGCTGTGCAACGGCCTGCGCGAGTGGATGAGCACGCGGCGCCAGGTCGTGCTGGCATTTTCTTCTGACAGGGGCAGGGCCAAGTTCCTCAAGCTCTCCGCCCAGGAGGGCCTGTACCCGAATCTGCGCTACGATCCCGACGGCCGCGGCCTGTGCGCGGTGGTCGCTCCCTTCCGCACGGGGGCCGAGCTGGCATGGTGCGGCACCCTGGTGATCGGCGAGGACCTGCTCCAGCCCAATGCGGAGGCAAGGCAGCGCGCACCGTCCAGCGCCTTCAAGGGGATGGCGAGCTGCGACGGGCTGCAGCCCGGTGACCTGCTCGTGCACCGCGATTATGGCATCGGCCGCTTCGGCGGGCTGCACCGCATGAGTCCGGGGGGCAACGGCGAGGAGAACGATTATCTGCTCCTGGAATACGCGGAAGGCGCCAGGCTGTGGCTGCCGGTGGACCGGCTTTCCGTGGTGCAGAAGTTCAAGGCGGAGGGGGAGGCGCCTGCACTCGACAAGCTGGGCGGCACGGCCTGGGCCGCCAGCAGGGAGAAAGCCCGCAAGGCGGTGGAGAAGGTGGCCGCCGACCTGATGCAGATGTACGCCTGGCGCAAGGTGGCCAAGGGCTTTTCCTATTCTCCCGTCGGGGAGATGTACAGGGAATTCGAAGCCACGTTCGGGTTCGAGGAGACCCCGGACCAGGCGAAAGCCATCCGCGACGTGCTGGAAGACATGGAGAAGCCCGAGCCCATGGACCGCCTGATCTGCGGCGACGTGGGCTTCGGCAAGACGGAGGTCGCGCTGCGCGCCGCGTTCCGTGCCGCCTGCGACGGGCGGCAGACCGCCCTCCTGTGCCCCACCACGGTCCTGGCCGAGCAGCATTACCAGACGTTCCGGTCCCGCCTGGCGGGCTTCCCCGTGAATGTAGGGCTCCTCAGCCGCTTCGTGTCCCGTGCGCACCAGCAGGAAACGCTGCGCGCGGCCGCGCGCGGGCAGATAGACATCCTCATCGGCACGCACCGCCTGCTTTCCAGCGACGTGCGCCTGCCCAACCTGGGACTGCTCGTCCTTGACGAGGAGCAGCGCTTTGGCGTGCGCCATAAGGAAAAGCTCAAGGAACTGCGGCGCAACGTGGACGTGCTCACGCTGACCGCGACGCCCATCCCCCGCACGCTCCAGCTGTCCATGTCCGGCGTGCGCGAGCTGTCCGTGCTGGAGACCGCCCCTGCGGAACGGAAGCCCGTGGCCACGGCCATAGTGGACCGCGACCGGGGCGTCATCAGGGAGATCATCGCGCGGGAGCTCGCCAGGGAGGGCCAGGTCTTTTTCGTGCACAACCGCGTGCAGACCCTGCCGGCAGCCGCCGACATGGTGCGCAGCCTCGCCCCGGACGCCCGCGTGGGCATGGCGCACGGGCAGATGCCCGAATCCGAACTGGAGTCCACCATGCACAAGTTCTGGCGCGGAGAGCTGGACATCCTCGTGTGCACCGCCATCGTCGAATCCGGGCTGGATTTCCCCAGGGCGAACACGCTCATCGTGGACCAGGCCCAGATGTTCGGCCTGGGGCAGCTGTATCAGCTCCGCGGCAGGGTGGGGCGGTCCGACAGGCAGGCGTACGCCGTTTTCGTGGTCAACGACGCCGACCGCCTCCGCGGACAGGCGCGCGAGCGGCTGCGCATCATCCTGGAGCTCGACTACCTGGGGGCCGGGTTCCAGGTGGCCATGGAGGACCTGCGCCTGCGGGGAGCCGGGAACATCCTCGGCGAAGCGCAGTCCGGGCACATGGCACGGGTGGGGCTGGACCTGTACCTGGAGATGCTGGAGCATGCCGTTTCCCGGCTCAAGGGCGAGGAAGGCGCCATGCCGGCGGAGACGGAGCTCAACCTGGGCGTGGCCGCCCATATCCCGGAAAGCTATGTGGAAGATGCGCGCGACCGCCTGAAATATTACAAGATGCTTTCTTCTGCTGTGGATGCCGCAGGCAGGGAGAGCGTGGCCCTGGAACTGCGCGACCGCTACGGCCCCCTGCCCCTGGAGCTGGATTCCTTCCTGGCGGCGCTGGATCTCAAGTCCTGCGCCCATGCCCTGGGGATAGCCCGGGCGGACGTTTTTGCCGGGCGCATACGCGTGACCTGGGCCCAGGGGCAGAAGCAGGTCGGTCCGGAAGCCATCGTGCGGCTCGCCCTGGGCCATGCCGGCACGGTGCGCCTCGTCCCCCCGGCGACGCTGGAGCTGGCCCTCGACGAAAGCCTTGCCGTGGCAGAGCGCATCCGCCGCGCAGCCTCCCTGCTCGGGACGCTGAAAGAGCATGGGGGGGCTTGAATAGCGCACGGCGCTTTTTTGGCACGGCATTGTTCTTTCCCTTGCGGAAAAAAGAAAAAAAAAGTACCCTCGTTCGAACGGGCGACTTTGCACCGGCATCCGCTACCGCGTTATTGAATCCGTCTCGTTTCTTTTTGCGCGGTGCGTCCTCCACTCGGGATGGCGCAGGCCTTTTCCATGCCATGGAAGGGCGATGGCGGCCGTCGAGGCAAGGCCCATTATCATAGACTGCAAGGAGAATCGCATTGAGGATCCTCATCATATCATTGGCCTGCGCCGCGCTGCTCATGGGGCCTGCCCCTGCGCCTGCGGCCCCGGTCTCCCGCATCGCCGCCGTCGTCAACGGCGACATGATCACGGTGAGGGAGCTGGACCGCCACGTACAGTCGGAGATCAAGGCCAGGAAACTACTGGGGAAGACGGACAGCCGGAGCGCGGCGGAACTGCGCAAGGCCGTGCTCGAATCCATGATCAGCGAAAAGCTGGTCTATCAGCAGGCTGCCAAGGAAAAGATCAAGGCGTCGGACGAGGAGATCGACCAGGTCATCGCCGACATGAAGAAAGAAAGCAATCTGTCGCCGGAAGTGTTCCAGCAGCAGCTGGTCAAGGAGGGCATCACTCAGAAGGAGCTCCGTGAGCAGGCAAAACTCCACATACTCACGCAGAAGCTCATTTCACGCAATGTTTCGGGAAAAGTTGTGGTCACCGAAGACGAGATCAACGAATATTACCGCAGGCACATGGGGATGACGTCCGGCCGCGCCCGCGTGGCGCTGCTGGTGTATCCGGTCGATGTGAATGCCCAGAAGTGGGCTGCCGACATCGCTGCGGGCAAGATCTCGTTCGCCGAGGCTGCGCGGCGCGTATCCGTGGGGCCCAACCCCAGGGAAGGCGGAGACATGGGTTTCGTCGACATCGCCGACATGGCTCCTGCCCTGGCGCGCCAGATCGCTGGCATGAAGAAAGGCCAGGTCTCGCCCCTGATGAGCATGGGCCGGGCCATGGCCCAGGTCTCGCTGTTGGATGTGGAACAGGGGGAAGGAGGCGTTAACGACGCCAAGCCTGATGAAGCCACAGCCAGGCAGATCGAGCAGATACTGCGCCAGCCGCGCCTTAAGGAGCGCTTTGAGCAGTACACAGCTGAACTTCGAAACAAGGCGTTGATCGATATACGCAATTGAGGATGCCATGACCATCATAGAATTGGGAGCCAAGCTCAGAGAGGCTCGCGAAAGCCGCAACTTGACTGTGGCCGATGTTTCCTACGCGCTTAAGATCCCTTCCCGCATCCTTTCCGGGATCGAAGAAGGGTCCGGGAACCTTCCGCGCACCGTTTATGTCTTTCATTTCATCAAGGATTACGCCAGGTATGTCGGCTTTTCCGCCGAGGAAGCCACGTCGATGGCCTCTTCGCTGGAAGGCTTCGACAAGATCGCCCATCCCGTGCGCACCGCCCCGGTGCAGTTCACTCCCGTCAGGCCGAGCCCCGTGCCCAGGGTGCTTGGCGCGGTCCTGAAGCTCGCGCTTTTCGCAGCCCTGGGCTTTGGCGGCTACAACGCCTACCTGCACCTTTTTGCAGAGCGCGATGCCCAGATCGTCGAGGAGCAGAAGAGCGTCCAGCAGAGCATGACCGGCTCCGCAGAGACCACGCCGTGGAACGCTCCCCAGCAGAAAAGGGATGCCGCAGGGCCTGACGTGGCGGGATCAGCCGCTCCGGGCAGCGCTGCAGCGGATGCCCCTGCGGGGGCTGAGCCTGCGGCCAATGTGGCAGCAGGCGGGGACCAGGCCATGCCGCAGGTGAGCCAGGCTCCGGCCCAGCAGGCGCCCCAGGATGGGAAGATCGCCCTTCCTACCGATCCTGCGCCGAACTGGGACGCTCCTGCCGCCGCGCCGCCGCAGTCCACCTTCGTGACGGCCGCCGCCGCACAGGATCCGGCTGCGCCGCACCAGGCTTACCTGCTCGGGCAGGAGCAGCCTGCCCAGGCGGCAGAGGGCGCAGCGCAAGACCCCGGCGCGCTCGCCGCGCAGCCCGTTCCGGAAGGGATGCATCAGGTCGTCGTCCTGGCTGACATGGGCGACTGCTGGATGGGCTTCGAGCCCGACGGCAAGAAGCAGCAGCGCATGCTGCGCAAGGGCGATTCCATGACGATGACCTTCAAGGACGCGCTCCAGCTCAGGCTCGGCAATGCCGCTGCCGTGCGCATATCCTATGACGGGCGTGAACTTGACCGCTCTGCGGCGGCCAGGCCGGTCAACATGGCGTTCCCCCTGGCCCAGTAGCCGGGGGCGCATGGCGCTGTCCATGGGCGGGATGTGCGGTGCAGTGGAGCGATGAAGCCCTTGTGCTGCGGGTAGGGAAATTCCGGGAAGCGGATATCTGGGTCCGCTTCGTTTCCCGCCGGCATGGCATGCTCACCGCATTCGCCTTTGGCGGGAGCCGCAGCCGCAGGCGGTTCACCGGCTGCCTGGACGCATTCAACCGCATACGCGTCAGCGTGGCTGCGTCACGCGACGGGCGTTTCCTCAACATGCAGGAAGCCACCCTCCTCGAAGGTCCGGTGCATATCAGGCGGGACTGGAGGCGGCAGGGCGTGGCCGCCAACTGCATGCGTTTTGTCGAGGCGTTCGGCGTGCCTCCCGACAGCTCTTCCGCATGTTATGACATGCTGGCGGAGATGCTCCGGGTCATCGAGGACGCCAGCGCCATCCCTGCCGCGCTTCCCGTGTTTTTCCGGTTCAAGCTTGCATCGGAACAGGGGTACGCTCCCGAACTCGCTGTCTGCCCGAGATGCGGTTCCCCGATGCCGGGCGCCGCGCGGACGTATTTTCTGGTTCAGGAAGGCACGGCATGCTGCGCAGGCTGCCGCGCCGAGGGCGAATCCGGCATGATGCTCGACCGGGAAACACTTGACGTGCTGCGCAAAGTAAAGGAAAAATCGCCTCTGGAATGGCGAGCCGGAGAGTTTTCTCCGGAAGCCAGCCGGCAGGCCGCGCGGGCCATAGATGCCTTTGTGCGTTATCACGTGGGGCTGGAGTGGTCTGACGGACGGTTCAGAGCCATGTGACGGCATGGCGCAGGAAATCGACCCCAGGGTCGTATCAGGAGAATGGTATGAATTTTCAGGACGTCATCTTGTCCTTGCAGTCATATTGGGCCAAGCAGGGCTGTGCCGTGGTGCAGCCTGTGGACCTGGAATGCGGCGCTGGGACATTCAATCCCTCCACGTTTTTGAGGGTCATCGGTCCCGAACCGTGGAAGGCTGCGTATGTGGAGCCTTCCCGCAGGCCCACCGACGGGCGCTACGGAGACAATCCCAACCGCCTGCAGCATTATTTCCAGTTCCAGGTCATCATGAAGCCTGTGCCGGAAGATCCCCAGCAGCTTTATCTCGACAGCCTAAGGACCCTTGGCATCGATCCTGCCCGGCACGATATCCGTTTTGTGGAGGATGACTGGGAATCGCCGACGCTCGGAGCCTGGGGGCTTGGCTGGGAGGTCTGGCTCAACGGCATGGAAGTCACCCAGTTCACCTATTTCCAGCAGGTCGGGGGCATCGACCTCGCACCGGCCAGCGTGGAGATCACCTACGGGCTCGAACGCCTGACCATGTACCTCCAGGGCGTGGAGTCGGTGTATGACCTCAGGTGGAACGATGCCGTCTCCTATGGCGATATCTACCACCAGAACGAGTACGAGCAGTCCTGCTATAATTTTGACAAGAGCGACGCCGCCATGCTCCTTGCGCATTTCAATGACTACGAAAAGGAGTGCCTGCGCCTCATAGAGGAAAAGCTGCCGCTGCCGGCGTACGACTACTGCCTTAAATGTTCCCACACGTTCAACCTGCTGGATGCGCGCGGCGCCATCTCCATCACGGAACGCGCAGGCTATATCGCCCGCGTCAGGGCGCTGGCGTCCGGCGTGGCCCATCTTTATGCCGCCCAGCGCGAAGCCATGGGTCATCCCATGCTTAAAAAGGGGTAGACCATGAGTCATTTCGTTTTGGAGATCGGCACGGAAGAATTGCCCGCGCGTTTTCTCAACTCGCTGGAAAGTGAGCTGTGCGGACGCTTTGAAGGCCTCTTCAAAGAGTCTGGACTATCTTATGAACAGATAAAGGCCGATTGCACTCCGCGCCGTGCCGTCCTGCATGTGCGGGGGCTTTTGCCTGCGACGCCCGTGCGCGAGGAGATCGTCCTCGGTCCGGCGCTCCGCGCAGCGTACGATGCCGACGGGAGCCCGACGAAAGCCGCGCTGGGCTTCGCCAGGGGACAGGGCGTCGATCCCTCGGCCCTGCTGCGCCAGGAAACGCCCAAGGGCGTTTACGTGGCGGCCCGCAGGCAGACCGGAGGGCAGAGCGCCTCTTCCATCATCGCCGCAGCCGCTCCCGGGCTCATCGCCTCCCTGCCTTTTGCCAAGCGCATGCATTGGGGCCTGGACCGCTTTTTGTTCGCGCGCCCCCTGCGCTGGATAGTCGCCCTGATGGATGGGGATGTCGTGCCGTTCACTGTTGCCGGCGTGGCATCCGGCCGCATGACGACGGGGCACCGGGTGATGGGGCGCGGACCTTTTTCCGTCCCCGATGCCGATTCCTTCGATGCCGTGCTGGCGGAACGATGCCGCGTCGTCCTTTCTTCCGAAGACCGCCGCAGCATCATAACGGGGGCGGGGGACAAGCTTGCTGCCGCAGCGGGCGGGCGCGTGCTGTGGAAGGACAGCCTCCTTTCCGAGGTCTGCGGGCTGTGCGAGCATCCCGTCCCCGTGCTGGGCGGCTTTGACCCTTCGTTCCTTGAACTCCCGCCTGAGGTGCTGCTCACCAGCATGGAAACGCATCAGAAGAGCTTTGGCGTGGCCGATGGCAGCGGCAAGCTCCTCCCCTGCTTCCTCACGGTCTCCAACCTGGAATCGCAGGAGCCTGAGCTGGTGAAGAAAGGCTGGGAGCGCGTGCTCCGTGCCAGGCTTGAAGACGCCCGTTTCTACTGGAAGACCGACTTGAAGGCTTCCTTCGAGGTCTGGCAGGAAAAGCTCGACCATGTCATCTTCCTGGGTCCGCTGGGATCCATGGGCGACAAGTGCCGGCGCCTTTCCCTTTTGTGCCAGTGGCTGGCAGGGCATCCGGGCATCACCGCAGCCTGCCATGTCGAGCCAGGCGCCGCCGCCGTTGCCGGACGGAACGCCAAGGCCGACCTGGTCTCGCAGATGGTCGGAGAGTTTGACACGCTCCAGGGCATCATGGGAGGCATCTACGGGCGCCTGATGGGGCTCGATCCTGCGGCAGCCGGCGCCATTGCCGAGCAGTACCTCCCGGCCGGACCTGACAGCCCCGTGCCCTCCACAGACCTGGGCGCGCTGCTTTCCATGGCGGACAAGGCCGATACCCTGGCCGGCTGCTTTGGACTGGGCAACATCCCCACCGGCGCTGCCGACCCCTTTGCCTTGCGGCGCTGCGCCCTCGGCATCGCCAGGATCATCATGGAAAAGGGATACAGGCTGCCCGTAGGCGAGTTTTTTGCCAAGGCCCAGTCGCTGTACAGCCAGGATATCCGTTGGAAGCTGGACAAGGAGACCGCCCTCGCGAAGCTCCTGGAGTTTTTTGAAGGCCGCGTCAAGCATTACTTCCTCACGCGGGGGACGGACACCCTTCTCGTCGAGGCTGCCCTGGGAGCCGGATGCCAGGATGTGTGGGCGGCCTCCCGCAGGCTCTCTGCCCTGGAAGAGGAGAGCAGGCGGCCCGGTTTTGCCGAAGCGGCCCAGACGTTCAAGCGTGTTTCCAACATCCTGCGCAAGCAGGGGGCCGAAGCTCCCGATGCCTACAGCAGGGACCTGCTCCGCGAAGCGCCGGAGGTCGCCCTTGCCGATGCCATGGAGAGCATGGTGGCACGGTTCGATGCGCTGTGGGCCGAGGACCGCTTTGCAGAGCTTTTTGCCATGCTGGGCGGCGTGCGGCCGGCTGTGGACGCCTTCTTTGACGGCGTCATGGTCATGGACAACGATCCCAAAGTGCGTGCGAACCGTCTTGGCATGCTGCGCGTCCTGCTTTCGCGCATGGAAAAGCTTGCCGATTTTTCGGCGCTGCAGATGTAGCTTCGCTTGACAAGTCGGGCGTTGTAGGTAATTATATCCCTTCTGGAAATAACGGGCGGTCTTTCCGCACGATCTCATTCCGTTTTATACCCCACCCGGGCATCAATCCTTTGGAGGATCACAGTGGCAAATCATGCTTCAGCCATCAAGCGTCAGAAACAGAGCGTTAAGCGCAACGCCCGCAACCGTGCCGCCCGCACCCGCGTCAAGAATGTGGTGAAGGCCGTGCGCGCCGCCATCAAGAACAACGATAAGGCTGCCGCCCAGGAGCAGCTGCGCCTGGCCTCGTCCGCCCTCTCCAGGATCGCAGGCAAGGGCGTCATCCACAAAAAGAATGCCTCGCGCAAGGTCTCCCGCCTCGCCAAGGCCGTCAACGCCATGGCGTAAGGCTTTTTCCAGCTTTATGCAGGGCCGTTGCCAGGAATGGCAGCGGCCTTTCGTTTTAACGCCTTTCCACGGATGCAGCATGGGCGCCCTGATCTTGCGGCGCATGGAAAATTATCTTGTCAACGTATAATTTTTCGCTGCGTGGACCGTCTCTTCCTCATGGCAGAGATCTTTTATTTTTTATCTTTTTAACAGATATATTTCGTGGATGGGCCCTTGAGGATCCGCGCGAACAGGCGCAGCGCGTTGAAACATTGCCCGTGCCGTGCACCGGCATCCTGGAGCACTGGGGCAGAGGCCTCTCCAGTGTGCTGCCCATGACCGTCAGCAGATGCAGGGGGATGCGCATCCGTCCTTGCCAAGAGGCGTGATTGCACGTATCATCCAGTCAGATCCGCTATACGCTTCGATCAATAAGGAGAAAGTGCGATGAGATATGCCGGAGCCGCCATTTTC
>JAEEGL013520009.1_pt1 | contig 14065 bp, 14 predicted proteins | sample 9134231 | NCBI WGS metagenome assembly JAEEGL01 (sample SAMN16246548, study PRJNA631951) | gut metagenome | biome: gut microbiome; feature: rumen; material: fiber-attached | host: Bos | place: Iran: Karaj | collected 2018-10
AATCCTTCCGACAACTGGGTAGTACTTGATGACCTAAATCTTAACAATCCCGAAATCCAAAGCCATCAAGTTAAGACAGATCCAGAAGTTGGACTTACGGATCAAGATGTTGAAAAAGCTATAACCATACTTACAAGAAGATAAAAGTCATGTAATTCAGGCACCGGATGGGCAAAAAAATTGTTCATCCGGTGTCTACTTTTTAAAAGATAAATCGTATTATTAATAGAAGGCCTTCTAGTGCTTCTTAAATCAAATGCTTAGAGTTTTTTACCAAGGGCAGATGATCGCAGTAGCACCATAATCAGAAAGTGAGATTACTCAGAAATGGACGAAAGAGAAGTCAGGCGTATCGTAACCGAATACTCGGACATGATCAAAAAGATCACTTACAACTATCTTCAGAATACATACGACTGTGAAGACATCTGTCAGACTGTTTTCATGAAGTATCTGACTGGCAAAATAGTCTTTGACTCAAGAGAACATGAAAAGGCATGGATGATCCGAACTGCCATTAACGCCTGTCATGACCTAAAAAAGAGCGCATTTTTCAGAAAAACAGTGACTCTGGACGAAGCTCCCGAAAGGGAAGCTCCCAAAACAGATGATCCGGGACTCCTCGAAGAAATAGCCAAACTCCCAGTCAACTATAGGACCGCCATATACCTGTACTACTACGAAGGATATAACACCGAGGAAATTGCAGATATCATGGGCAAAAGAAAAAACGCAGTCTCTAAATATCTCCAACGAGGCAGGAAAATCCTGAAAGATATGTTAACGAATGAATATGGCGATTTATACAACAAGGCAGGTGAACAGTATGCAAAATGAAAGAATAGATAGCTACAGACAGTCCATGGAAAGTATCAGATTTTCTGACCACGAAAAAGAAAATATGGTACGCCGCCTGATGAACGGTGAACCCGAAAATGGAGGTTGTATGAAATCAAAACTTGATTTTAGAAAAATAGCATTAACTGCCGCTGCATGCGTAGTTTTCCTAAGTGCAACAGCTTTAGCAGCAGGAGCTGTAACTAGCATTACCAGCTGGAACAGACCGGATACAAGAACGACTAACTTCGAAGACCTGTCTCAAATAGAAGAAAAAGCCGGTATAGATGTCACCACAGTAGATTCCTTTTCCAACGGATATACCTTTGATTACATGGAAGTCGAAGAACTAAAAACCCAGGACGATGCCGGCAATGACATTGCGAGCTATAAAGGAATATCAATGGAATATACCAAAGAAGGCTCCCCTGAACTATATCTCAGCATGGACCCCACCGAAGCCTTCGGCGAAAGCTCAGACGAAAGCGCTACTGCAACTAAAGAATATGATGGAATCAAAGTATATTACAACTACGACGAATACCTATTCCTCCCCGTTGACGAAGAACCAACAGAAGAGGAGCGTCTAAGAGAAGAAACAGATAATCATTTTTACATCAGTGACGGAAGCGATGAAAGATGTACGGATTATGTTAGTTCTGTTGTTTTTGATATAGATGGTATTACATATTGCCTTATGAGCTTTAATACCAACTTGACTTCAGATGATTTTTTCAATATGGCAGAGGAGATAATAGCTACGAGGTAATTACCTATAATGAGCTTCTCGTTTGAATATTTTGGAAAAAACTTCTCACCTATAAAAAGTTTAAAAACCTTGAAGATACCTGAGGGTGGCAGTTGATAAATGATCTGGGAGTCTTTGAGAGTTTTGATAAATTCAAGAGCATGATAGATGGAGATTTATATTCCGCTTAGGATTCGTATGTTTGAGCGAAGCGAGTTTCGAATCCTGGAATATAAATCTCCAGATATCGTGCCTTGAATTTCAAAACTCGAGAGACCCCCAGATCATTTATCAACTGCCACCCTCAGGTATCGGCAAAGCCTAGCCTTTATAGGAGAGAAGTTTATTAATAACAAAAGCGACGATCCAAGATCGTCGCTTTTGTTAAATACTTATTACCGATAACGGGGATCATACCTTCCTGGCCTTGGGCATTCGATCGAACAGTCACACTGCTTCCTCTTTACCGCTTTGACCTGATTCCCTGTCCAAGTGAAGCATAAGCCACTCTTTCATGAATCAGAAAATACGATCTGACACTTTTATTGCTCGTCCAAGTGAAGCGTAAGCCACTCTTTCTTCGCTTATGTCGTACCCGTTTGTATTAAGTAACTTTAATATAACAGATGGGCATACTATTGTCAATCATCTTAATCAAAAAAGTTATATTGTCTGTAAATTCAGTTTACATACTACAATATACTGTAAACTCAAACGGTCAAAGTCAAATAATCAAACTAATAGTATTGACCAATTATTCAAAACACCATATATTGTGTTTTGAATTGTCTGACAATTTAAAACCCCAGACTACGCCAACCTTGAAAGGTTCTTATTTAATGTGCTAAAATTTATTGGGTTTATGCAAACCCATAGGAGGAGATTATTATGGTTTTTTCATCCATGACATTTTTATGGATTTTTCTGCCCATAGTATTTGTGCTTAGTTTAGTAGTTCGTAATATTAAGGTGCAGAATATTATACTTCTGATTTTCAGTCTTTTATTCTATGCCTGGGGCGAACCCGCATACCTTCTTATACTTCTTGCGTCAGTTATCATGAACTGGGGCCTGGGCCTTCTTATGGAGAGCCTTCCGGAGCACAAGAAGGGTGTTCTTGTTTTATCACTTATAGGTAACATCGGAATTATCGGATATTTCAAATACTGCAATTTCATCCTTGGAACTATAGACGCAGTCCTGCCTATAAGCCTTCCAAGATATGATATCGCCCTTCCTATCGGCATATCTTTTTTCACATTCCAGGCTATGAGTTACATAATTGACCTTTACAGAGGTCAGTACAAGGCTCAGAAGAGTCTTCTTAACCTTGCGCTTTACATCTCTTTCTTCCCGCAGCTTATTGCGGGACCTATTGTTAAGTACAAGGACATAGAAGAGCAGATCCTTAATAGGAATACCTGCCTTGAGAAAAGAGCTACAGGATTCAGACGCTTTATCTACGGTCTGGGCAAGAAAGTCATCATCTCTAACGTTCTTGCACAGGTAGTAGATACTATCTATGGAATGAATCTTGGTGATATCAGTGCATCCATGGCATGGCTTGCAGCAATCTGTTACATGCTTGAGATCTACTATGACTTCTCAGGATATTCAGATATGGCTATTGGACTTGGAAGAATGTTTGGATTCGAGTTCCTCGAGAACTTCAATTACCCATACATCTCAGCATCTATCAAAGAATTCTGGCGCAGATGGCATATATCACTGTCATCATGGTTCAGAGATTACCTTTACATCCCGCTTGGCGGCAATAGAAAAGGTATTAACAGAACTTACCTTAACCTGATCATTGTATTTGCAGTTACAGGCCTTTGGCACGGTGCAAGCTGGACCTTTGTTATATGGGGACTCTATCATGGCTTTTTCCTCATAATTGAAAGAATGGGATTTGGCAAAATACTTGATAAGTCAAGGATTGTCGGCACTATCTACAGCCTCTTCGTAGTCATCATAGGCTGGGTGTTCTTCAGAGCTGATGATCTTCATTTTGCCCTTGCATTTATAAAGAGAATGGTGCTCCCATGGAGATACGGCGCAGCAGGTGCCATCATGGGTACTATAGTTACAACTAAGACATTGATAATCCTTGCTATCGGAATTATTGCAGCAGGTCCTTTCCAGAAGCTTTTTGAAATCAAGGGACTTGATAAAGTATCTGTAAAGTGGAAGAACAGTATGATTGAGGCGGTATATCTTTTGGCAGTGCTGTTTTATTGCATCCTTCTTCTTGCAAACGATACATACAACCCGTTCATTTATTTCAGATTCTAATGCGTTTGTATGGAATACAAACGCTAGACGTTAAAAAATTCTTTTTTAACGTCCGAGGATTATTGGAAAAATAAATTTTTAACGTCCGAGGATTCCATCCAAATCACCTAAATTACAGAGGTTATAGACAATTATGAAAAAATCAACCCAAAGTATATACATGGCTATACTGGCACTTCTAATCATTCTTCCTGTTGTAGCATATGCCATCATTGGTAAATACCTTGATAGCAGCACAGCAGATAAGGAAAACCGTGTCATGACTGAGATGCCAACACTTACAAACACTCAGATTTCAGAATTCCCTACGCTGTTTGACGCATATGTGAATGATAATCTTCCCTACAAGAACTACCTTGTAACACTCAACAGCATGATAGATTATCACATATTTAATACATCTTCTTCAGATGACGTAATCGTTGGTGATAACGGCTGGCTCTTTTACATAGGTCATGAAAATAATGATGAAGATCCGCTTGCAGATTATGCCGGAACTAATCTCTACAGCCAGGAAGAGCTTGAGCTGATAGCTGCCAACATGATCGCAGCAAGAGATTTCCTCGCTTCTCAGGGCAAAGAGTTCGTTATCACAATGATACCTAATAAATCAAGAGTATACAGCGAGTATATGCCTGACATGTGCGGCCCTGTAAATGAGGAGTGCCGTCTGAACCAGGTATATCAGTACCTTTCAGAGAATACAGATCTTACGATCGTATCTCCTTATAGCGACATCCTGAAATATAAAGAAGCTCACCCTGAGACTCAGCTTTATTTCAAGTACGATACTCACTGGAACAACTTTGGAGCATACGTTGCAGCTCAGTCTATAGCAAGAGTATGGGGCTTTGAGATGCCTGATCTTGATACTGTAGAGCATGTATATGCTAATTCTGATACTTATGATCTTGCAAGAATGATCAATATGGGAGACTACCTCAAGGAACAGGCCCCTGTTGCAACAGCCTACAGCGGTCATATGGCCAAAGTTGAGATACTTGCAGACGGAATGAGCTTTACAGGAACCGTAGAGTCTGGAATTGCAGATGAGAGGAAGCTTTTCATGATAGGAGACTCCTTCTCAGCACTTCTTTTCCCATATCTTGCTTGTCATTTTAATAGCTCAAAATCCGATATGTATTACAACTATAACTACACATCCCTTGAAGAATATGATCCGGATGTTGTTATATTTGAGTGTGTAGAGAGATATCTCAACAACATGCTTCATTTTTCCATAGAGAACGGAGTGGTTTATTGAGCAGGAATAGCTTGGATGCTTTGTTTGGGATGATGAACTCAGCCTTCCTTGACAAAGAACATCAGGAATACGAAAAAGTAAGCAAAGCCCTTGAAGGCGTAGACTCTATAGGGAAGATGCCTGGCAGGAATATATTACAACTTAAAAGATATACGGATTTTGGTGTCGAGTATGAGATTCCTATGAACTGGGAACTGGCTGAAAGAGAAGAACATAAAAGCGTTATGTACGTTGATAACGTTTATGAAGGGACAAAAGAGTTCACAGCTGCCGCACTTCGTATACGAAGACTTCGCGGGGATTACAGAGGATATGAAAATCTTGATCAGCTCAGGAAGCTTGCCTTATATGTTGCCAAAAAGAGCAAGACAATGGATTTCAAATATCTTGATGAAATTCTTATAGGACGCAGAAAAGGCATAAAGGTATCCTGTGAGGATTATAGTGATCCGAATGATTTTTATGATATCGATATGTATTTTTTCTATAAAAGCAAGACTGAAATAATGATCTTCTTTTGTATCACAGCTCAAAGGGCAAGATCTTACTATGGAAAAATTTTCAATAAAATTCTTTCAAGTATAAGGTATTTAAGATAAAGTCCGATATTAAAATATAGTGAACAAGCTTTATTTTTCGGGCTCATCTCTTGTGAAAATTGACAGTTACATAAACCAGGTAAATGTGTCAGTGCGCTTTGAGACTCAATAAATTTAAACAAAAATTCGAGTAATTGAACTAAAATTGTGCTTGTATATTAAAAAAATCAAAAAACTCTTACAAATGTCAGAAAAGGGTTTTATAATAAACGGAGCTTGAATATGTTATCTTTTTATTTGTGCCGCGGCGACGAGACAGTATCCAGTATGCTTGAAAAGATCAACGCGGAAGATACTGACGGTATTACCTATGTATGTGATGAGGTTGAAGATCACTGTTTTATCAACGACGAGAAGTTTGTAAATGCAGACAAGATAATCAATTATCACAACGAATACTGGGCTGTACATGCAGTGCGGGGAGAGTAGACCGCATTTATACGATCTTACTTAGGGGTTTTACAGGTCTAAAAAATAAGATTTAAACAATATATCAGGTATATTATTAATACTTTTGATATAAGATACGGAGGCAGTTATGACAGAAACTCAAGCAGCAGAAAGCTCCGGAATCGGCGCTATTATTAGAGGGCTGATCGAAGAACTTATTGGTGAAGACAAGACCGTTATTGAAATTCCCTTTGGAAATGGCTTTTTCAATATCAGCAGTAGTACTGTAACCATGTGGAAGATCATGGCGGTATTAATTGTTATCTGCATAATTCTGAGTTGGAACCTTAAGGTTTACAACATTTCTAAAAGACAGGCTATCACAGAAGGCATTGTAGTTGGACTACGTAATCTTGTGGGTGGCTTTCTTGGACACACAGCAATAGAGTATACAGACTTTCTCGTTACGACTCTTATTCTTATCGGTGTCAGCAACTTGTCCGGTTTATTTGGCGCAACACCGCCTACAATGGATCTAAATGTAACTATAGCACTGGCTCTTGTCAGCATTACTATGGTTGAAGTTGCAGGAATCAGGAAGAGAAAATTCGGAGGCTGGCTTAAGTCTTTCGCTCAACCGGTTGCTATCATTACCCCAATGAATATTCTTGAGGTTGGAATCAGACCATTATCACTTTGCATGCGTCTTTTTGGTAATGTTCTTGGTGCGACCATCATTATGGAACTTTTGAAGAAGATGGTTCCTGTCATTGCACCCGCTATTTTATCAGTTTATTTTGACTTGTTTGATGGACTTCTTCAGGCATATGTATTTATATTCCTGACAAGCTTGTATATCAAAGAAGCAACAGAATAAGGCGATCAACATAGATGTTGATCGCTAGGAGATAAAAATGTCAAAGACATTTTTACTCCCGTAATCGTAAAAACTTAATAAGGTGCGATCAACATAGATGTTGATCGCTAAGAGTTAAAAATGTCATAGACATTTTTAACTCCCACAGTAATTGAAAAAACGTTTATAACATTTTCTATCTGCAGATTTGATTTTCTTATAAAAAACTAAATATGGTAGTTATTGAGTCGCATAAAACGACTTTTGACGAAAGGAGAATATAGTATGGATTTAACAGCAATTGGAGCAGCAATCGCAGCATTTACAGGAATTGGCGCAGGTATCGGTATTGGTATTGCAACAGCAAAAGCAGTTGATGCAGTAGCACGTCAGCCTGAAGCAAGTGGTAAGATCATGACACTTCTTATCCTGGGCGGAGCTCTCGCAGAAGCAACAGCTATTTATGGTATGATCGTAGCTCTTCTGATCATATTTGCATAAGAATAGGGGACGGGAAAGGAAGCGCGAAAATGGAACTATTAAACATTAACGCGAATGTTATATACAACATAATAAATTTGCTTATACTGGTAGTTGCTTTCCGTATAATTCTTTTCAAAAAGGTGGATAAGATCCTTGAGCAGAGAAGAAAAGATGTTGACGGACAACTTCAGGATGCGTCAGATGACAGGATCAAAGCTGCTGATCTTAAGAGAGAGTATGAAGAAAAGCTCTCTATTCAGGAAGCTGAGAAGGATAAGGTTATGAGTGAAGCCCGTGAAAAAGGCTATGCTCAGTACAATGAGATCATAACCAACGCCCACAAAGAAGCAGATACAATCATTGAAGAAGCCAGAGTACATGCTAAGGCTGATGCCGAGCGTGAACGTGCTAAATATCTGGCTGAACTTAGTGATGTTGTAATCGATGCCGCTGCCAAGATCGCTGCAAATTCACATACAGCAGAAGGCGACAGCAGTCTTTATGATGCATTCATTGAAAATGCATTTGATAAGGGCACAGAAAAACAGGATTAATTTAACTTTTGGCCAGTAGATGGCTCTAAGGAGACTGAATGAGTAATATTAGTGGATTTGGCGGATCCGGCTCGCAGTATTCAACTGCAGTCGTAAGATATGCCGGAGAACCACCAAAACAGGAACAACTTGATAAGATAAAAAAAATACTTTGTGACAGAATTGGTATAAGTGATGTCACGATCACAACTCAGTCGGATCCATCTATTGGTGGTGGATTCATTATTCGCTGCGGCAATTATGAATATGACTGGAGCGATAAAGGAAGAGCTGAGCAGCTTCGTAACAAGCTTAAGAATATAAGGCACAATGATACCAGTCCTTCAAACAGCGTTGTTTCTATGCTTCGTGGCCATGTGGATATTTTTGACCTCTCTATCGAAAGTAGAGAAGTTGGTAAAGTGTCATGGGTTGGTGATGGTATCGCCCAGGTAGTAGGACTCGACAGAGCCTTCTATGGCGAGATCGTCCAGTTTGAAGATGGTACCAAAGGAATGGTACAGGATATAAGACGTGACCACGTCGGATGTATCCTTTTTGGTTCAGATGAAAACATAACCCAGTCAAGTCAGGTTATGCGTACATATAAAGAAGCCGGTGTTCCTGTAGGTGATGAACTTATAGGAAGAGTAGTCAATGCTCTTGGTGAGCCACTTGATGGTAAGCCACCGATTTCAACAACGGAATATTATCCGGTTGAGAGACCGGCTCCCGGAATTATAGACAGACAGTCTGTTAATGAGCCTATGGAGACAGGTATCCTATCTATCGATACAATGTTCCCTATCGGCCGTGGTCAGCGTGAGCTAATCATCGGTGACAGACAGACCGGTAAGACATCTATAGCAACAGATACTATCATGAATCAGAAGGGCAAAAATGTTATCTGTATCTATGTAGCCATAGGTCAGAAGGCATCAACAGTTGCCCATATCATAAACACACTGACTCAGGCCGGTGCTATGGATTACACAGTAGTTGTATCCTCAACTGCAGCTGATACATCTCCTCTTCAGTACATTGCACCATATGCAGGTACTGCGATCGGTGAATACTTCATGCAGCAGGGACGCGACGTCCTTATCGTTTATGATGATCTTTCAAAGCATGCAGTTGCCTACAGAGCGCTCTCGCTCCTTCTTGAAAGATCACCAGGACGTGAAGCTTATCCCGGAGACGTTTTCTATCTCCACTCAAGACTTCTTGAAAGATCAAGTAAGCTCTCACCTGAGAATGGCGGCGGTTCAATGACAGCACTTCCAATCATTGAAACCCAGGCAGGTGACGTTTCTGCTTACATTCCGACCAACGTTATCTCTATCACGGATGGTCAGATATTCCTTGAAAGTGACCTTTTCTTTGAAGGCCAGAGACCCGCTGTTAACGTAGGTCTTTCTGTATCCCGTGTAGGTTCCGCGGCCCAAACCAAAGCTATGAAAAAAGCTGCAGGTTCTATCCGTATCGACCTTGCCCAGTACAGAGAAATGGCTGTTTTCACACAGTTCTCTTCAGATCTTGATGAGACAACCAAGAAACAGCTCGACCACGGTAAAGTTCTCATGGAACTTTTGAAGCAGCCCCTTGGACATCCGCTTGCAATGTACGAACAGGTTATCACACTTGTTGCAGCTAACAGCGGTAAGTTTGATAAGGTTGAACCTTCTCAGGTAAAGAGTGTTCAGGCTAAACTCCTTGACTGGTTCGAGAAGAACGAAAAGGATGTAATAGCTGAACTTACCAACGGCAAAGAGCTTCCTGATGAACTGAGAAAAGAAATCGAGAAATCTGTTGACGCTTTCTTTGAAAAGAACAAGAATCTTATTTCTGAATAAAATATTTAAGAGTAGAAATTTGTAAATTTTTAAAATGCGAGCTGGCGCTGCGAGTTGTGCATGTATTGAAACTTAAATCACTCGTTTCACTCGCAATATAAAGTTAAAATGAGGCAATGATTTGGCTGATATAAAAGAGATTCAGGACAGAATCAAAAGTGTCAATGACACCATGAAAATCACGAACGCAATGTATATGATTGCGTCCAATAAGCTCCGCAAAGCCAGAAAAATGCTTGAAGAGACAGAGCCTTACTTTTATGCTGCCAGAGGAATGCTGGATAGAGTTATGAGACATCTTCCCGAAGATTCCAACGATCCATTCCTCAACCAGCACAAAGATAAGGATCCTAAAGATGTCAAAAGAGGCTATATTGTCATTACTGATGATAAGGGACTTGCGGGTGCTTATAATCATAATGTCCTAAAACTTGCAGAAGAGCATATAAAAGAAGACGGAGATAACTGGAAGCTGTATGTAATAGGAGAGATGGGCAGACAATATTTTTTGAGAAAAAATATTCCTGTCGAAGAAGAGTTCCACTATACAGCACAAAATCCCACCTTATCACGTGCAAGATGGATATCTACAATGCTTCTTGAACCGTATCTTAGAGGAGAGCTGGAAGAGATCAACATTATCTACACAGCTATGAAGAATAGCCTTGTATGTGAGACACATTTCGAAAAGCTCCTTCCTCTTGAAAGACCTAAGAACAACGATGAAATGATGAGAATGGCAGGTATTACGACTCCTTTGGAAGAGTTCTTGATGCTGCCAAGTCCGGAAGCGGTACTTGATAACATAGTTCCGTCACTGGTAACAGGTTATATATACGGAGCTATGGTTGAAGCTTTCTGCTCGGTGCAGAACAGCCGTATGATGGCTATGGATACTGCAAATGACAATGCCAAGCAGATGATACATGATCTTTCGATTCAGTATAACAGGCAGAGGCAGGCGAGGATCACGCAGGAAATAACTGAGATCGCAGCCGGAGCCAGAGCCTTAAAAAGAGCCCACGAGCTTCAGGCACAGATGAGAGAAGCAACCAAACAGGCATTAATTAAGCAATAATAGTAAAAGAGGTGCAAAGTGAAAGATGGCAGAATAGTACAGGTCATGGGTCCTGTTGTAGACGTTGAGTTTCAGGATTCTGATCTGCCACATATCGACGATGCTCTTGAAGTTATCAACAATAACAAAAAAGTTGTAATGGAAGTTGCCCAGCACATTGGCGATAATACTGTAAGATGTATTATGCTTGCTGCATCAGAAGGCCTTTCCAAAGACATGACAGTTCATCCTACAGGGGCTCCTATTCAGGTACCTGTTGGTGATGATACCCTTGGAAGACTATTCAATGTTACAGGACAGACCATTGATAATGGACCTTCTCTGGAACACGGAGAGCACTGGTCTATACATAGAGAAGCTCCGCCACTTTCTGAGCAGAGCCCTGTTGTTGAGATACTCGAGACAGGTATCAAGGTTATAGACCTCCTTGCGCCATATTCTAAAGGCGGTAAGGTCGGACTCTTCGGCGGTGCCGGCGTTGGTAAGACTGTACTTATACAGGAACTTATCCAGAACGTAGCATCCGAGCACGGTGGATACTCTATTTTCACAGGAGTTGGAGAGAGAAGCCGTGAAGGTAACGACCTTTGGTCCGAAATGAAAGAATCAGGCGTTTTATCAAAAACAGCCCTGGTATTCGGACAGATGAATGAGCCCCCGGGAGCACGTATGCGTGTTGCTGAGACAGGACTTACAATGGCTGAGTATTTCCGTGATGTTAAAAATCAGGACGTACTTCTTTTCATTGATAATATTTTCAGATTTATTCAGGCTGGTTCTGAGGTTTCATCACTCCTTGGACGTATGCCTTCAGCCGTAGGTTATCAGCCTACACTTGCAACTGACCTTGGTTCCTTACAGGAGCGAATCGCTTCAACCAAGACAGGATCAGTTACATCAGTTCAGGCTGTATACGTACCTGCAGATGACCTTACAGACCCTGCACCTGCTACAACCTTCGCTCACCTTGATGCGCAGACAGTTTTGTCCCGTAAGATCGTAGAGCAGGGTATCTATCCGGCTGTTGATCCTCTTGAATCTTCAAGCCGTATCCTTGAAGCAGATGTTGTTGGTGAAAGACACTACAATATCGCCCGCAAAGTAACTGAGATGCTTCAGAAGTATAAAGAGCTTCAGGACATCATCGCTATCCTCGGTATGGAAGAACTTGGCGAAGATGATAAGCAGACAGTTTACAGAGCACGTAAGATACAGAGATTCTTGTCTCAGCCATTCCACGTAGCTGAGCAGTTTACAGGTGTTCCCGGCAAGTACGTTTCTCTCGAAGACACAATCAAAGGCTTCGAAGCCATTGTCGGCGGAGAAATGGATCAGTATCCGGAAGTGGCATTCTTCAACGTTGGTAAGATCGACGACGTAGTAGAGAAAGCTAAATCACTTGAATAAAAAGAATGTAATAGATATATAGTCTTAGCTGTTTCAGATTCTTATGACAAGATGCTAATACAAAAGCTTTAAGTCTGTCAGATTAAATGTCAAACAGATTAAGACGATATATACCAGGAGTAGTTTATGGCAAATGTTAATACATTTGGCCTTCAGGTCATGTCAATAAACGGAATATTTTTTGACGGAAGAGCTGCCAGCATCACCCTGCCTTGTAGCGACGGCGAACTGTGCATCCAGTCTCATCATGAGGAAATGTGGGTTGCCATCTACGCCGGCGAAATCAAGATCAGAAAACCTGACGGCGAAGTAGTCACAGGCGTATGCGGCAACGGCTCTGTTCAGTTCGCCAACAACAGATGCCTCGTCCTTGCCGACACCATGGAACGACCTGAAGATATCGACATCAGAAGAGCAAAAGAAGCCCTTGAAGTTGCCAAAGAGCGTATGCGTCAGAAGAACTCCATCGCAGAATACAAAATGTCTCAGGCCGCTATGGCAAGAGCTCTTTCAAGACTTAAAGCCACAAACAAGAGAATCGGCGGACTTGACTAAGGCGAGCAGTTAAATAAAATAAAATTATTGGATAAAAAAGCGAGCAGTTATCATAAGCTGCTCGCTTTTCTGTCACTATTTTTGTTGCTGTTTATTATTGTTGTTGTTGTTGTTCAGTTGTTCCTTCTTCAACAGGATCGATCTGACCAGCTTCCTGCGTAGTTACAGTAACACCTTCACCCTCCGGAATCTCCCCATGAAGAATAGAAACAATATACTGAACCCTTACAAACGCACGTTCATAGTACTGACTCGCAGTAGATTCAGCCTGGGCATTAAACTCCCCATCATAAGCTTCATGATAAGAAAGTGCAGCCTTAGACATATTATCTGCCGCCTCATCAGCAAGTCCTTCAGCAGCCTTGAATTCACTCGGAACCTCCAATGCCGCCATAGTAGCAAAACTTGCATTTAACTTATCAATATAAGTAAGAAGCTGCGCCGGTGCATCATCAGCATTAGGATCAATACTGTTCATAGCATCATTACAATCAGAAACCTCTGTAAAAAAAGTCTTCATACTAGTCTTATAAGACTCAAGCTCGCTATTCTTACCACATCCGCTTAAACAGATAGCAAAAACCAAAAATACTGATAGTATATTTATGTTTCTTTTGATAAATTTCAAAATCTCATTCCCCTTACGCAAAAAATATTTTTATTATTTGTAGGTTGTATTTCTTATAATGATATATAAATAGCTAAATAACTAGAAAATGCTTATTTTCTCAATAAAAGCATCTTTTATAAAATTGCATATATACTTAAGAAAAACCTATCAACATATTCTAATACGTCATAATAAAAAGGGCAACACAAGTATTGCTTTTTATATCTTATTACCTCAGCCCTGCCCCCACGCCACCACACCCCCCCAAATGAAGAGTTGTAGTTTGCGGGTGTCTGTGATAGGATAATACAAATATCGTAAATTAACGCAGTAAAGTGAAATGCGTTTTTATAGGAGGCCCTTTTTGACCAGGCAAGATTTCGAAAATTTATTCAAAAATAACCACCCCATTTTCTTAGACGGTGCCACCGGAACCAACCTAATGAAAGCAGGAATGCCCGCAGGCGTATGCCCCGAAGAGTGGATCTTAAACCACCGCGATGTCATGATAGATCTGCAAAGAAGATATGCAAATGCAGGAAGTAACATAGTCTACG
>JAEEGL013804995.1_pt1 | contig 14065 bp, 11 predicted proteins | sample 9134231 | NCBI WGS metagenome assembly JAEEGL01 (sample SAMN16246548, study PRJNA631951) | gut metagenome | biome: gut microbiome; feature: rumen; material: fiber-attached | host: Bos | place: Iran: Karaj | collected 2018-10
AGGTGGAGATGATTTCGATAACTTAATCATCGATTACTTAGTAAGTGAATTTAAGATGGAAAATGGTGTAGATCTATCTAAAGATAAGATGGCAATGCAAAGATTAAAAGAAGTTGCAGAAAAAGCTAAGAAAGACTTATCTGGAATGACTGAGACACAAATCTCTGCACCATTTATATCTCAAGGAGATGAAGGACCACTTCACCTTGATATGACTTTAACAAGAGCTAAATTTGAAGATTTAATTAGCGACTTAGTAGAATCTACACTTGATCCAGTAAGACAAGCTATGAAAGATGCTAAAGTTAAAGCTAAAGATATAGATAAAGTATTATTAGTTGGTGGTTCTACAAGAATACCAATGGTACAAGAATTAATTAAGAAAGAACTTGATAAAGAGCCTTCAAGAGAAGTTAACCCAGATGAAGTTGTTGCAATGGGTGCTGCTATCCAAGGTGGAGTATTAACAGGAGAAGTAAACGATATAGTACTTCTAGACGTTACACCACTTTCACTTGGACTTGAAACTCTAGGTGGAGTTATGACAGTATTAATTCCAAAAAATACTACAATTCCAACAAACAAAAAACAAGTATTCTCAACTGCAGCTGATAACCAACCAGCAGTAGACATTCACGTACTTCAAGGTGAAAGACCAATGGCTGCAGATAATAAGACACTTGGTAACTTCCAATTAAATGGAATACCTAGAGCACCTCGTGGAGTACCACAAATCGAAGTTACATTCGATATCGATGCAAATGGTATCGTTAATGTATCGGCTAAAGATTTAGGAACTAATAAAGAACAACATATTACTATTACATCAACAACTAACTTAAGCGACGAAGAAATCGATAGAATGGTTAAGGAAGCTGCTGAAAATAAAGAGAAAGATGACAAACGTAAAGAAGAAGCAGAACTTAGAAACGATGCTGAACAATTAGTATTCCAAACTGAAAAGAGTATTAAAGATCTTAAAGATAAGATTAGCGACAAAGAAAAAGAAGAATGCGAAGATCTTATTAAAGAAGTTAAAGATGCTCTTGATAAGGATGATATGGATGACTTAAAAGAAAAGAAAGAAAAACTAGAAGAAAAAGCTATTGCTCTTGCAACTAAAGTATATGAAAATGTTCAAAAGGAGCAAGCTGAAGCTTCTAACGATGCAGAAGAAGATGAAGAAGAAAAGCCATCTAAGAAGTCTAAAAAGAAAAATGATGACGATGTTCAAGAAGCAGAATACGAAGAAAAATAATAGTGAAATAGAAGTTCTAGAAAACTAGAGCTTCTATTTTGATAGGAGTATATATGAGAATAACTAGAGAAAATGCAGATAAAAAATATATTTGGGATTTAAGTGCTATCTATAAAAATGAAGAAGACTATAGAAAAGACTTTAAAATAGTAAAAGATAGTGTTGATGTATTAAAAGATGATGAGAAACTTTCCTTTAAAAATCCTGAAACCCTTTATAAAGTAACTAATGACATTGAAAATACATCGAGAATCCTTCAAAAACTATATACTTATAAAAGTCTTAAATGGAATGAAAATATAAGTGATCCTAATTCTATAAAAGATATCGATGAACTTCAAAATTTAGATATCGAAATAGAAAAAGCAATTTCATTTTATGAACCTACACTTCTTAAATTGAACTATAAAGATATAGAAGAGTATATTAATAAATATCCTAAATTAAAACATTATGAGTTATATTTTAAGAATATATTTAGATATAAGAAATATATGTTATCTAAGAACGATGAAAAACTTATTTCTAAGCTTTCTAATGCATATACTGATAATGAAACTATTTTCTCTAGTTTATCAGACTCTGACATTAAATTTGGAACTATTAAGAATGAACTTGGTGAGGAAGTTGAACTTAACCAAACTAATTATAAGAACTTTATAGAGTCCAAAGATAGAAGAGTAAGAATGGATGCTTTCAAACAACTTTATAGTGTCTATTCTAATTACAAGACAACTTATTCTCATTTAATACTTGGACATGTCAAAAAGAATGCTACGTTTTCTAAACTTAGAAAATATAAGAGTACTCTTCATAAAGAGATGTATCATGATGAACTTGATACTAAAGTATTAACTACATTAATTAAAAGTGTTAATAATGGACTAAAACCTCTATATAAATACTATAAGATTAAGAAAAAGATACTTAATTTAGATGAATTACATCTATATGATACTTATACTAATGTATCAAGTTATAAGAGTAAGACATATACTTTTGAAGAAGCTAAAGACATAATACTTGATGTTACTAAAGTTTATGGTGATGAATACGTAAGTATTATTAAAAAAGCATTTGATGAAAGATGGATAGATGTATATCCTGGTAAAGGTAAGACGTCTGGAGCTTTCTCAGGTGGATGTTTTGATACATATCCATATATTTTAACTAACTTCCAAGGATCATTTAACGATGTATCTACATTAATTCATGAACTAGGTCACTCAATGCATAGCTATTATTCTAGACATAATAATGAATATTTATATTCTGATTATAGAATAGTAGTAGCAGAGGTTGCATCTACAGTTAATGAGTTAATGCTTGCTAAATATATGCTTAAGAATTCAAATAATTTAGAAGAAAAACTATATATATTAGATAATTTACTTACTTTGTTTAAATCAACTATATATAGACAAACTATGTTTGAAGAATTTGAAAAATATCTATATGAAAAGATAGAGAATAATGAATCTTTATCTAGTGATGATCTATCTAATTACTACTATGAGCTTAATAAAAAATATTTTGGTAAAGATGTAGTAATAGATGATGAAATTAGATATGAATGGGAAAGAATACCTCATTTCTATTACAATTTCTATGTGTATAAGTATGCCACTGGGCTTTCAGCTGCATGTTATATCGTCAATAGTATATTGTCGGGAAAAGAAAATGCTAAAGAAAACTATATAGAATTCTTAAAGCAAGGATCACGCTTAGCACCTAATGATGAATTAAAGATTGCAGGCGTTGATTTAACAAATAAGAAAACATATGATGAAGCTATTAAAATGTTTAATGATTTAGTTTTAGAATATGAAAAAACATATAATGAATATAAAAGAAGTGGTGAATAATGAATAAAGAAGATTATTATAAGGTACTAGGTGTAGATAGAAGTGCTAGTGATGCTGAGATTAAAAGTGCTTATCGTAAACTTGCTAAACAGTATCATCCAGATATAAATAAAGAAGAAGGTGCTGAAGAGAAGTTTAAAGAGATTCAAGAAGCCTACAGTGTACTTGGTGATGAAGAAAAAAGAAAACAATACGACCAGTTTGGGCATGCTGCTTTCGATAATAATGGATTTGGAGGAGCAGGTGGAGCAGGATTTAATGGATTCTCTGGATTTGATACATCTAGCTTTGACTTCGGTGATATATTCGATAATATCTTTGGAGGAGGATTCGGATTTGGCGGATCTTCTCGTAGTGCTAACAGAGCACAAAGAGGTAGTGATAGATTAATGAGAGTAAGACTTTCATTCGAAGAAGCTGTCTATGGTTGTGAAAAAGATATTAAAGTAGATGTTACTGAGGAATGTGATGACTGTAATGGGAAAGGTGGGTCTGGTGAAAAAACTTGTCCTACATGTCATGGAACTGGTAGTGTAACCCAAGAGCAAAGAAGTCTATTTGGTCAGTTTGTTACTAAAACTACTTGTCCTAATTGTCATGGTAAAGGTAAAGCATATGAAAAGACTTGTTCTTCTTGCCACGGAGAGGGTAGAGTAGTTAAACATAAAACACTTACTATTACTGTTCCAAAAGGAGTAGATACAGGAAATAGGCTTAGATTAAGTGGAAAAGGAGATGCTGGTAGTAACGGAGGAGAAAACGGAGACTTATATCTTGAATTCATAGTCGATGAACATGAATACTATACAAGAGATGGTGACGATATATATCTAAAAGTACCTATTACTATCACAGAAGCTGTTCTTGGATGTAAAAAAGAGATACCTACACTTTATGGAAATGTTAATCTTCAAATACCACAAGGCACTAATACTGGTGATAAACAAAGATTACGTGGTAAAGGTGTAGATAATCAAGGATCTAGAACAAAAGGTGATATGTACGTTATTATGGACGTTAGAATACCTTCTAAATTATCTAGAGAACAGAAGAGATTATTTGAAGAACTAGAAGACACTGATCTTGAAGATAACAAAATAACTAAATTTGGTAAATTTGTAAAGGATAGTAAATAATTGCTATTCTTTTTTTATATAGTATGTTATTCTCTTATTATAAAGAGGTGTGTTTATGGAAAGAAAAGTATTCCCATCTTCATTAGAAGATAGATTTTTAAATCTTGATAGATGTACATGTAACGATATTATGTTCGATGATATGAATGATCCAAGAACTAGAGAAATGTTTGAAAGAAACAATGGTAAATACTGTGTTAATAATGGTTTTACTGCTGTTATTGTAGGAAATCAAATATATGTATCTCCATTTAGAGGTATAAGTAAACTACTTGAGTCTTATGGATTTGAAGAAGGCTCTTTCACTGTACCATTTTCTGTAGATTTTTATGAAGATTATCCTCATGCATTAGGTACTGAATCAATTATTAGAATAGCTGCTAATAACTTAGAAGATCCAGTTGGTGAACTAGGATATGCTCAAGAACAAATATTTGGTACTAGAAAATTTACTAAATGGAATAGATTAGTAAGAGAAGCTACTAGACAGGATGGTTTAATGGTCGATTTAGCAGAATATCATAGAAAAATATATAATGCTATGTATGAAGGGCCTGAAAATAGAGAAGCTAGAGAAAGAAGAAATAGTCAGTTAAGAGCATTAGTTAAAGAACATTTTATAGGGGACCGTAGAATTGCTGAGGAAGTTGATCGTATTGAAAGAGAACATGCTTCAGCCAAAGGCACTGGTAGAAGAAGATAGTATTTACTATCTTTTTTTTGTAAATAAGTATAATTATATCCTTACATTATTTGATTTATATTATTCTCTATATTATAATATTTATGATAAGAATTAAGGTGTATTATGGAAAATGAGATAAAAAACTATATAGATTACCTTACTTTTGAAAGAAGAAATGCTAAGAATACGTATAAATCATATGGTAGTGATTTAGAAGAATATAGATTATTTCTTAAACAAAGAAATATAGAAGATGTTAAAGATATCAAAAGAGATGATATTACTAAGTATTTAGAGTTTTTAAATAGAGAGAAGATAAAAGAGACATCTATTGCTAGAAAGCTAACTGCTATTAAAAACTTTCATAAATATATGTATATTAAAGAAATAACTAGAGATGATGTATCTGCTTCTATAGAAAGACCAAAACTAACTAAACACTTACCAAATGTGCTTTCAGTTGAAGAAGTAGATAAGCTTTTAGATATTAAACTTGAAACTATATATGATATTAGAAACAAGGCAATGTTAGAGCTTTTATATGGTACAGGTCTTAGAATAACAGAATTACTTGATTTAAGAGTATTCGATTTAGATTTAGTTAATTGTGTAGTAAGATGTACTGGAAAAGGTTCTAAAGAGAGAATAGTGCCTATTGGAGAATATATAATATTATATTTAAATAAATATTTAGAAGTAAGAAATGAGTTTATTAAAGGAAAGAATACTGATTACTTATTTCTAAATAAGAATGGTTCTAGATTATCTAGATTTAGTTTCTTTAAGATACTTAAGAAGTTATTAAATGATAAAAATATCAAGAAAGAGGTATCACCACATTCTCTTAGACATAGTTTTGCTACACATCTTTTAGAGAATGGAGCAGACCTTAGAAGTATACAAGAGCTTTTAGGTCACAGTGATATAGCAACTACACGTATATATACTCATATATCTAATAGTAAAGTTAAAAAAGATTATGAAGAATATCATCCACGTAGTAAGAAAATAGGAGATTAATTATGAGATTTAAAAGAGTTTTTTTAATTGTACTAGACTCACTTGGAGTAGGTGAGGCACAAGATGCTGCAACTTACAATGATGCAGGTGCTAATACTCTTAAACATATAATAGATAATTATGATGTATTTATACCTAATTTAAAGAAACTTGGTTTTACTGATACAATCAATATGACTGATAATAAGGAAGTAGATGCTTATTATACGATTGCTAGACCTAATAATATTGGTAAAGATAGTTTAACTGGTCACTATGAGCTTATGTGTATTAAGAATACTGTTCCTTTTAAAACTTTTGCTGAAAGAGGATTCCCTTTAGAGCTTCTTCAAAAGATTGAAGCTGTAACTGGTAAAAGAATTATAGGTAATAAAGTAAGTAATGGTGAAGAAATAATAAATGAATTAGGTGAAAGACATTTAGCATACAATAGTTTAATCATCTATACATCTACTGATTCTACACTTCAGGTAGCAGCACACGAAGATATAATTCCAATCCCAAAACTATATAGCTACTGTGAGAAGATAAGAGCAGTTACTTTGGATGATGAATATCGTATAGCAAGAATAATAGCTAGACCATTTACTGGTAAGCCAGGTAAGTTTAAATTCTGCCAAGAAAGAAGCGATTATGCTATTAAACCTCCTTCTAAGAGTATTCTCGATATATTAAAAGAAAAAGATCTTAGTGTAATCTCTATTGGTAAAATAAGTGATATATTTGATGGACAAGGTATCACAAAGATAGTTAAGTCTTCATTTACTAATATGGATACTATTACTAAGCTTACAGATATCATGACTAAAAAGTTTACTGGACTATGTGTGACTAACTTAAGTGACTTCGATGCTCTATATGGTCATAAAAGGGACATAGATGGCTATGCTAAGGCGATTGAGGAGTTAGACGTGGAAATACCTCTAATTCTAAATAAACTCGAAAATGATGATTTATTAATCATTACAGCAGACCACGGTTGTGATCCAACATTTCCAGGTAATGCTCACACAAGAGAAAATGTTCCAGTAATCATTTATAGTAGAATGCTTAAAGATCCTAAAAAGCTAGATATTCTTAATTCTATGGCTGATATAGGTGCTACTATAGCAGACAATTTTGAAGTAGAAAAACCAGACTATGGTACTAGTTTCTTAGATAAACTTATATAGGAGGAATGTTATGAATTATTTAATAATAATTGCACTCGTTACTATTAACTTTATTAAGATAGGATTTGTTAAAAGAAAGAATAAAGACGAAGTATATACTGCTATAGATTTAGATAAAGAAAAAGAGTATCACACTCTTATTAAAAGAATAAATATAGGTTTAATCTTAATTAATATATTTACTGTAGGATTATCTATAGTATTCAATACTAAAGATATGTTAGCTCATATATTTGCTCTAATTATATTAATTGCATCCTTTATATTTGTATTTATAGTTAATAAGAATAATTATAAGAGTGAATTTAATGTTATTAGAAAAAGAGAAAAACATCTATATAATATGATAATTAATTCAATCCTATGTATAGCATTATTAGATAGAGTAGGGGCTTTAAAAGAAACTGGTATATCTAGTTATATATCACTTCTTGGATTTGTCTTATTTATCATGAATGTAATAGAGATAACTAAATTCTTAAAAGAAAATAAGAATATGGTTAAATATAAAGCTAAGAAAGAAGATTATCTAGAAGATATTAAAACAACATTATTTATAGAAAAATACAATATACTTAAATATATGACTGTAGGAATAATTATTATCATACTAATATATGTAAACGTACCATTTAGTTATGTTGCCTACGTACTTATATTAATACTTGCATTAGTTATATATAATTCAGATTTAGGAAAGATCAATAAAGAAAAGAAAAAATTGTATAATAATATAATTAATATTCATCAGAATCCTGGATCATTATATATATATCAATATAAGAATCATATAGAATATACTAAGAATATGATGTTATTTATAATTTTATTTGTTATAGGTGTATTATGTTTCTTTTTAATAGGGGAGTTAGAGTTCTTTATAATAGGTCTTACTCTATACATGATAGTTATATATGCCCTACTTAATAAAAAGAAAAAGACTATAGAGGCTGCCTACAATCTTAATGAAGAATTAATTAATAAAGATAAATATAAAATTAATCTAAAAAAAGAATTTAGTGATGTAATTGAATCACATGAAATATTAATTAATAATGTATTCTATAAAGTTGTATATGTAGATGATAATAAGAATATATATATATCAGATAATGTACTATATAATATAAAAGGGATACATGATGATATCAATATCTATATTAATACAGAAGATATGGAAGACTATAGGGTGGTAGAAGAAGGATATTATTAAATCTTTCTTTATATAAGCAAGGCAACATAACCTTAATTATGGGAAGTAGCATATTATGCTTAAAAGGATGAATAATTCATCACCTAACGATTGATTACGATATTGTTCTATCCTTATTTTATATGACTTTTATTACTATATATCAAACACGTGTATGGTATGTTATAATTTGATTATTATAATTATATATATTATTATTTATATTTATCTATTTATGTATATGCATATTATTCTATTTAAACATTATAGATAGATAGATAATCCATCATCTTATTTCTAAAATCATCTCAGAAATAGTCTTATTTTTGATTTTAATATTAATATAGTATAAATACCCTACTTTCTTGTTTGTGAGCAAAAATAGGGGACTTATCGATAAAATTTAGGTACATATATTTCTTATTATCATTTAATATATATATTATTCTTTATTTGTTTTAATAATCTTATATTTAATTATATATATTATTTATATTGGATCTATTATTATTAAAAATAAAAGTAGGGGGGGATAAGAAGTCTATAGGTATATATCCTATATACTTCTCTCCTACTCTCCTACTCTTCTACTTCTTCTGTATAATCATCAGTAAATGTATTCTCACTCATATTGTATTTTATTGTATATGTCTTATCATTATATGTTATCTCTAATGTGTTTCCATGAACACCATCAGAGCATGTATTAATGCAGTTTGATTTCATATCATATAAATAGTTCCCTACTACATGTATCTCACTTTTATCTATATTATATTTTTGAGTAAAGTATTCAATTGCTTTCTTTTCTAGTCTTTCTTTAGTTTCTTTTGGAATACCTATACCAGAACACCTAGTTACAAATAAAACTATTGCTAGAACGCACACTAATCCTAATACTAATTTAATTAAAATATCTCTAAAAAAATATTTCATATATTATCCCCTTAAAATAAAAAGCTCTATTATATAGAGCTAAAACTTTCTTGTTTCTATTTCTGCTATTTTATCTAGTACTTCTTTAGCATTATTTTCAGTTATTTCAGTATATCCTAATTCTCTTAATGCTTGTACCTTAGCAGTGTTTAATTCTTGTGTTCTACTTAGTTTTTCTTCATTTTTATGTTCTATTTCTTTTACAAATTTCTTATGTACTTCAGCAAGTTTAATCTTAGAAGCTCCTCCACCATGATATAATGAAAAACCACTATACATGATTGCTTCAAATGCAAATTGTTGATCCTGATTGAATGCGAACTCGTTTGGATCAGTGAATCCTAATGATTTAGACATATATGCTAGTACAAATCTTAATTCTTTAGAATTCTCTAAAGATTGTAAGAAATGATATAAATATGTAAATGTATAGTATGAAGTCTTTGTCTTATCATCTGATAATTGTTCTTTTAATAGATTAATAATATCTGTTAAAAGCTCTTGTTCTTTCTTACTAAATCCTTTTAAATCAGCAAGAATTTCTTTATCCTTAGAATCTTTAACTCCATCATTAAGTCTTGTTTCAACTTCCATGATGTAATTACTATCAATTACAAGTGTTCCAATTTCTTCTTCTGATTTAATATTTAGTAATCCAAGAATTTTAGTTAGTTTTTCCTTAGGCCATTCTTTTAATGTTTCAAGCGATAAATAGTTATATAACATTTGTCTAGAAACTCCTAAATATTTGGCAAGTCTTACTTTAGAAATTCCTAATTCGCTCAAAACGTCGTTTAATTTATCATTCATAGGGTATTACCTCCACATAATCTATACTTTAATTTTACGAAATTTGTAATTTGATGTCAAGTAATATGTAAAATTATTAATTATAGTAAATACCAAAGCTTTTTGCCATCTTTTCTTACTTCTTCGATTATTCCTCCACCAATACATTTTTCTCCGTCATATATTACACATGCTTGTCCTGGTGTTACGGCTTTAACACCCTCATATCTTACTATTAGATTACCATCATCTAAGTATTCTATTGTAACTGGATACTCTTCTGCTCTATATCTAAACTTTGCTGTAGCCTTAGTAGGTCTTAATTCGCAATTGAAGTTAACCTCTCCTACTAGAGCACTATTACTTATTAGATATTCATTATTACCATTTAAACATACATATAGAATATTCTTTTCTAAGTTTTTACCTACAACAAATAATCTATCTTTGTTTCCTCCAATATCTAGTCCTTTTCTTTGACCAATTGTATAGTACATTAATCCAGAATGCTTACCTACAACTTTATTACTATCGATATCTACTATATCTCCCTCTTTAGCAGGTAAGTAATTCTTTAAGAACTGTTTGAAATTTCTTTCACCAATAAAACATATTCCTGTAGAGTCTTTCTTATGTGCTGTTATTAGATCATATTCTTCTGCTATCTTTCTTACTTCAGATTTATCTATGTCTCCTAAAGGAAATAGTACATTCTTTAGTTGTTCTTTAGATACCTGACATAAGAAATAAGTCTGATCTTTATTAGAATCTTTTGCTTTGCATAAGTATCCATCTTTCATCTTAGCGTAGTGACCAGTTGCTATATAATCTGCACCAAGTCTTTTAGCTTCCTTAGCAAAGTAATCGAATTTTATATATTTATTACACATTATATCTGGGTTAGGAGTTCTTCCTTTATTTAACTCATCTAAGAAATATTCAAATACATAATCCCAGTATTCTTTTACAAAGTCTATTCTGTGAAGAGGAATATCAAGTTTTTTACATACTTCTATAGCATCGTTATAATCTTGTTCTTGAGTACATATATCATTATTTAATGTAGGATTACCTAGTATGTCACCATTGACAGTAGAGTCCCAATTTCTCATGAATAGTCCTTCTACTTCGTATCCTTGTTTCTTAAGAAGAATAGCTGCTACGCTAGAGTCTACTCCCCCACTCATCCCAATAATAACTTTAGTCATAAAAATCACCTCTATAATTATACAATAATATAAGAAAAAAAGAAAATAAAAGACTTACTTGTAATAAAGTAAGCCAACTATATTATATAAACATAATCGATCACTATATGCATCGTGCACTCTAATATAGTGAAATAATTACTAGGGTAATTATATATGTTTAATCTTCTTTCCCAAAAGATGTATATATTATAACACATTTGTTCGAATAAGTCAAGTTTAAAGCATTATTTATTTACTTTATAACAAAAATCTAATATAATTATATCGAGGTGATTTTCATGAGTAAAAAGACTATTAAAATAGTTGCATTTATCTTATTAATTATTATGATTTTTTCATTCGTAGCTGGTCTTATATTTATGTAATTTAACCTAGTTGAATAGAAAGGATTATTTATTATGGAAAAAGAGAAAGAAAAAGATAAGGAAAAAGGAAATAGTAAATGGAGTATTTTTAGTTTTCTTTGTTTGATACCTCCAGTTACTTATTACTTTATGTATCCAATAATGCAATATCTTGTATACGAAGGTTTCAAAATGAACTATAGAGAAGGAGGATTCTTCTTTATATCTCTTCCACTAGCTTTTGTTCAATTGGTTGGTATTGCAATTAGTGTAGTTGCTATTATTCAAGCAGATAATAAAAAGCTTAGAGGAAAAACAGCTGCTGTTATCGCTCTAGGCCTTTGTATGTATCAGATACTCGAAGGTGTTATGCAATTTATTGTATATATCCTAAATATGTTAAATTAATGAGATTTATCTCATTTTTTTATTTCTTTTTACTATATAATTTATTCTTACCTAATGTATCTATATTACTCATTACACTATTTATATCCAAGTCTGGTAAATTATATGTAATATCTTTCATTTCTTCTAATATACTACTATCCTTAGTAAGTAGTTTTAAGTAATTAGATGCTAAGTAATTACCTATTACATATGGATAGAATATTTCAAATAGATTTGGGTTAAGTGCAAACATTATTGCTGCTGTTCCAGAATAAGAATCTGCTAAAGTTTCAGGGTTTGCAGCATCTGGATTATTCTTAACTAATTCACAGTAAGCTTCAGAACCATTATTATCTATAAACTCAAATAACTTTTCTCTTCTATAATTAGTGTCTTCTTCTTCAGTTATTTTACCTCCACCAGACACTAATAATCTTAGATATGAGTTAGCAATTCCTAGATCACTAGAGTAAGTTAAGATATTTTTTAATCTATTTATATTTGCATTCATTATACTTTCTTTACTATATCCCTTATTAGTTAGATAATTTAATGCTAACGTTTCATAGAAGATTGATGGGAACTCTTTTGTAGTAATTATTTGATATCTAAACATATTATTATGACATGTTAAATAGTGAGCAAACTCATGAGCTAGTGCTTTAAAATCGCTTATGTCCCCTCTCCTATTTATATAGATATGTTCATTTCCATTTGTTTCACATAGATAGAAACTATCTTGTGCTACCTTTTCTGCATTTATTAAACCAAATACTCTATCTCTTTCTTTTTCATCTAGTTCATCTAAAAATACAAGTCTTTTATTATCTTCATAGAATTCAATAAAATCATTGTACATATCTAAACTAGGATCGACATACTTTAAGAAATCTTTAAAGTAATTAATAAGATTATCTTTGCTTAGTTTTGGAAGAGGCTTTTCTTCCATATTAAATACAGGACTTAGCTCTTCTTTAGTATCATCAATAATATCCATTACTGTAACTAAATTACGTAATAGATAATCTTCTTTTATATTATTATCATAATCATATATAAGATCTCTTAAAGATGATCCAACAAGTTCAGATAATAATCTATATTTATATTCTCTATTAGCTATTTTAAATAAATCATATCTACCTACTGCTGTATCTGGATCATGATTACCTAAATCATCTTCATCGTAGTAATTATTAAGTGCTCTATAAAATTCACTTATTTCATCTTCACTAAATGCATCTTTAAATAAACAAGCAAAAAAGATCTTTTTATATATTCCATAAATATCTTCATATCTAGCCATAACACGTCCCCCTAAAAAACTCTTTATATTATAACACATTTGTTCGTATTTGTAAAATAAAAGATAGATAATTGTATCTATCTTTTTATGATTAATCTTTTTTCTAAATCTTTATTTTTTCTATTATTTGACTTTGGATTAAATACATTCCAGTCGTGCATTGCTCTTTCTACGAATGGAACTGGTACTTCAGATATATATGATTTAATCTCATTAAATAATGATGTTACATCTTTCTTTATTTCGGCAGGCATCTTTTCTTTACTTATCGTATGTAAATTTAATCCTCCAATTATAAATGGAGATGCTACCTTTACTATATCTTTTACTACTTCACTATTTCTGTCTAATTTATCTAAACTATTTGAATAATTAGTACATATAATATTAAATGCTATATCCATATGTTCATTGTCAAATCTAAGATCTTTTTTAATACCTTTTCTAGATATAAATAAAGGATCTATATAATCTTTTCCTATATCTATTCTATATGTTCCATTAACAGTTTTTTTCTTTGTTCCCTTTAATGTATTTATAGTACATACAACTTTTTCTAAGTCATTATTTTCATTATAGAATAGTGAGTAATCTGTTATAGCATCTTCACTATAAACTCTAGTATTAACTTCTTTAAGTCCAGTTTCTATATTATCTATTACTTTAATATCATCATTTTTTCTTTCAATTCTATTATTGTACTTTGAATAACCATAAGTTTTCTTGAATGTATCAGTACCATTATTTTTAATTTTTACATC
>JAEEGL015957003.1_pt1 | contig 14065 bp, 11 predicted proteins | sample 9134231 | NCBI WGS metagenome assembly JAEEGL01 (sample SAMN16246548, study PRJNA631951) | gut metagenome | biome: gut microbiome; feature: rumen; material: fiber-attached | host: Bos | place: Iran: Karaj | collected 2018-10
ATCAAAGCGAATTGCGAGAGGTTGGGCTATCCCAGAACCTTCACCTATATGGACACACTTTTGCTTTCGAGAGTACAGCTCCCCGGCCACTCAAAATATACTCTTGATGCGGTGGCAAAACTGCTTAATGTATCGCTGGGTCACCATCACCGCGCTGTTGATGATGCGGAGTGTACGGCACTTATTTTTATAAAACTGATGAACCAGCTTACAAGCGAAGGCTACACCAAACTTTCGGAGATAAACGAAAAGGCCGGAAACAGCAAGGAAGCCATATCAAAAATGCGCTCCCACCACTGTATCATACTTGCAAAAAATGAACTGGGAAGAGTGCATCTTTATCACCTGGTGAGCGAGTCACATCTTGATTATTTCAGCGGAAGATTTCCCATTGTTCCAAAGAGCAGAGTGCAGCATTTCAGGGATGGACTTATTATCGGAAGTGCCTGTGAAGCAGGTGAGTTATACCGTGCCATCGTAGAGGGGAAAACGGAGCAGCAGATATCAAGAATTGTAGATTTTTACGACTATCTTGAAATACAGCCTGTTGGCAATAATGCATACATGGTAGACGCTATAGATAGGCACAAACTGGACAACGGCGAAGTGCTTATGGAAAAGCGTTTCAAGAATATTCATTCACTTGATGATATAAGGGATATAAACAGGCGTATCGTGGAACTTGGAGAGATATTCCACAAGCCTGTTGTTGCCACTTGTGATGTTCATTTCCTTGATCCCGAAGATGAAGTTTACCGCCGTATCATCATGGCCGGAAAGGGCTTTGAGGACGCGGACAGACAGCCTCCGCTGTATCTTCACACAACGGAAGAAATGCTGGAAGAATTCCAGTATCTTGGACCGGAAAAGGCAAAGGAAGTTGTTGTCACAAACACAAATATGATCGCCGATATGTGCGAGACTATTTCTCCTGTCAGACCGGATAAATGTCCCCCCGTTATTCCCGATTCAGATAAGACTTTGACGGAGATCTGTTATAACAGAGCCCATGAATTATATGGTCCGGATCTCCCTGAAATAGTAGAGGAAAGACTTAAGAGGGAACTTAATTCCATCATAACCAATGGTTTTGCCGTAATGTATATCATTGCGCAGAAACTTGTATGGAAATCTGTGGAGGACGGTTACCTTGTAGGATCAAGAGGATCTGTTGGAAGCTCATTTGTTGCTACTATGTCCGGTATCACAGAGGTCAATCCCTTAAGCCCTCATTACGTGTGCCCCAAGTGTCACTATGTTGATTTTGACAGTGATGAAGTAAAGGCTTATGCAGGTAAAGCGGGTATAGATATGCCGGATAAGGATTGTCCTGTTTGCGGACATCCTCTTAACAAAGACGGCTTCGATATTCCTTTCGAAACATTCCTTGGTTTCAAGGGAGATAAGGAGCCTGATATCGACCTTAACTTCTCCGGTGAGTATCAGGCAAAAGCACATAAATATACTGAGGTTATTTTTGGATCGGGACAGACTTTCCGTGCGGGAACCATATCCGGTCTTGCGGACAAAACTGCCTACGGTTATGTTAAAAAATATTTTGAAGAGCGCGGCAGAAGAAAGAGAGAATCTGAGATAAACAGGCTCGTTCAGGGCTGTATGGGAGTCAGAACAAGCACGGGTCAGCACCCGGGCGGTATTGTTGTGCTCCCTGTGGGAGAAGATATCTGTTCCTTCACACCGGTACAGCACCCTGCAAACAAACCTATTCCTACTATTACTACACACTTTGATTATCACAGTATCGACCACAACCTTTTAAAGCTTGATATACTCGGACACGATGATCCCACAATGATCAGGATGCTCCAGGATCTTACCGGACTTGATCCTGTAAAGGATATTCCTCTTGACGGAAAAGATGTTATGAGTCTTTTCCAGAATACCGACGCTCTTGGTATAACTCCTGCAGACCTTGGAGGAACTATGCTCGGTGCATTGGGTATCCCTGAGTTTGGAACCGACTTTGCTATGGGCATGCTTATGGAGACAAAGCCACAGGCGTTCTCGGATCTGGTAAGAATATCGGGTCTGTCCCATGGTACCGCTGTTTGGCTCGGCAATGCCCAGGATCTGATCCGTGAAGGAAAAGCTACCATTTCAACTGCCATTTGTACCAGAGACGATATCATGACATATCTGATACAGATGGGTATCGAATCCGAGAAATCATTTAAGATAATGGAGGCAGTCAGAAAGGGCCAGGTTGCGAAGGGAAAGACCGATAAGTGGCCGGAGTGGAAAGAAGACATGAAGGCTCACAATGTGCCTGATTGGTATATTGAATCCTGTCAGAAGATCGAGTACATGTTCCCCAAGGCACATGCTGCGGCTTATGTTATGATGGCGTGGAGAATCGCATACTGCAAGATCCACAGACCTCAGGCGTATTATTCCGCATATTTCAGTATCCGTGCAAAGGCATTTTCATATGAATTAATGTGCATGGGTAAGGCGAAGATACAGAGAACACTTGCGGATTTCAGAAAGAGAAAAGTCGATATAGACAATAAAGTTGAGGGTGCAAAAAAATTCTCACCCAAAGAGGAGGGACAGTTCTCCGACTTAAGAGTTGTGGAAGAAATGTACGCCCGCGGATATGAGTTTGTTCCTATAGATATATTTAAAGTAAAAGCGAGACTCTTCCAGGTAATGGAGGACGGAAGAGTTATGCCCTCACTTACAAGTATTGAAGGACTTGGAGAAACTGTTGCGGATTCAATTGTGGAAGCGGCAAAGCAGGGACCTTTCCTTTCAAAGGATGACTTCAGGGAGCGTGCCCATGCATCCGGCACCATAACCGATGACCTTGTAAGACTTGGTATTCTTACGGATCTGCCGGACAGCAATCAGTTTTCACTCTTTGATTTCATGTAGTTTGAAAAATTTTAAAAAAAGTACTTGCATTATTTTTTGGTTTATAGTAATATAAGCAAGTCGCGTGAAACGAAGCGCCTTGTGGCTGGTTGGTCAAGGGGTTAAGACGCCGCCCTCTCACGGCGGAATCAGGGGTTCGATTCCCCTACCAGCTGCTCTATAAATTAAATAGCCCAACCCTAACGAAGTCTTGAGGAACTCCCTCAAGATTTTTTCATTCAGGACAATATAGGAGATGTGAAATGTCAAAGAATCTTGTAATCGTTGAGTCGCCTGCAAAGGTAAAGACAATTAAAAAATTTCTCGGCAATAACTATGAAGTGGCAGCCAGCCAGGGGCATGTCCGCGATCTTCCGAAAAGTTCCCTTGGAATCGATGTTGATAACGATTATGAACCTAAGTATATCACCATACGTGGAAAAGGTGATCTTGTGGCTGACCTCAGAAAAAAGGTTAAAAAAGCTGACAAAATATATCTCGCAACCGACCCTGACCGTGAAGGTGAGGCTATAGCATGGCATCTCTACTATATCTTAAAGCTTGAGAACAAACCCACTTATCGTATTACATTTAATGAAATAACAAAGAACGCAGTTAAGGAATCCATAAAGAATCCCAGAGAGATCGATATGGATCTTGTTGACGCGCAGCAGACCAGACGTATCCTTGACCGTATGGTTGGATACAGGATCTCACCCGTACTTTGGGCAAAGGTTAAGCGCGGACTATCCGCAGGCCGTGTTCAGTCCATCGCTCTTCGCATCATCTGTGACAGAGAAAAGGAGATCGACGAGTTTATTCCTGAAGAATACTGGAGTCTTGATGCTTCTATTCTTGTTGACGGAGAAAAGAAACCCATCGTTGCAAAGTACTATGGCACAAACGATGGCAAGGTTGAACTCAAGGATGAAAAGCAAGTTAAGAAGATAATTGCCGATTTAAAGAAGGCAGATTTCAAAGTTAAGGATATAACCACCGGTGAGAGAAGCCGCAAGGCACCTTTACCTTTTACCACATCAACTCTTCAGCAGGAAGCCAGCAAAGTGCTGAACTTCTCTACCTCCAAGACTATGCGTCTTGCACAGCAGCTCTATGAAGGAGTTGAGCTTAAGGGTGAGGGAACCGTTGGTTTGATTTCATATCTTCGTACGGATTCCACCAGAGTATCCGATGAAGCGGAGAGAATGGCTAGAGATTTTATCGGCGCATATTATGACGAAAAATATCAGGGAAGCAAACAGCCCGCTGCAAGCTCTGGAAAGAAGATCCAGGATGCACACGAGGCCATCAGACCCACTGATATCAATCGTGTTCCATCGGAACTTAAGGATCAGCTTTCAAGAGATCTTTTAAGACTTTACACACTTATCTGGAAGCGTTTCCTGGCAAGCCGTATGGCTCCAGCTAAATACGAGACCACAAACGTTAAGATCGACGCAGGTGAGCATATCTTTACACTTGCCGCAAGCAGATGTGTGTTTGACGGTTTCATGAGTGTTTATTCCACCGACGAGGATAAGGAAGAGGAGAATGCTCTTACAAGTGCCATCGGGAAGAACAGCAAGCTTAAGCTGGATAAGCTGGAGGATAAGCAGCATTTCACCCAGCCCCCCGCACACTTTACGGAAGCTTCTCTTGTAAGAACACTGGAGGAAAGGGGAATAGGACGTCCCAGTACCTATGCTCCCACCATCTCCACCATTATTTCCAGAAGATATGTTGCAAAGGAAGGAAAGAATCTTTTCGCAACAGAACTGGGAAATGCAGTTAACGATATTATGGTAGAGGCATTCCCCACCATAGTTGATATCAACTTTACCGCTAACCTTGAGACTCTTCTTGACGGAGTTGAAAACGGAGATGTAAAGTGGAAGACCATCGTACAGAATTTCTATCCCGACCTTGACGAAGCAGTAAATAATGCCGAGAAGGAACTGGAGAAGATAAAGATCGAAGATGAACTTTCGGACGAGATCTGCGATGAGTGCGGAAAGCGCATGGTCATCAAGTACGGTCCTCACGGCAAGTTCCTTGCATGCCCCGGTTTCCCGGAGTGCCGCTTTACAAAACCTTTCTTCGAGAAGATCGGAGTGGCTTGCCCCAAGTGCGGCAAGGACATCGTAATGCGCATGTCCAAAAAGGGACGCAGATACTACGGATGTATCGGCTATCCCGACTGTGATTTCGTTTCATGGGATAAGCCTGTTAACGAAAAATGCCCCAAGTGCGGAAGCTATATGGTGGCAAAGGGTAACAGACAGCTCTGCACAAACAAAGACTGCGGATTTGCTCAGAAGAAAGAAAACGAATAATTCACAAACGTTTGAATTTTCGGTATTTCACGAGGATTTGAATACAAATTCATATATTTTTGTGAAATTTTCAGAAAATTAATTGAATATATAAAAATATTGTGATACACTATCATTAACTATTATGCAAACCTGTACCGGTTGGTATATTTACTCTCAAGTGGAGGAAAAAAATGAGCAGTGTATCACTTTTGGATAAAACAAGAAAGATCGGTAAGCTCCTTCACAACAATAATACTAGCAAAGTCGTATTCAACGATATCTGCAATGTGATGAAGGAGATACTTGAGTCGAACATACTCGTCATCAGCCGAAAGGGTAAAGTGCTCGGCGTTGGCTTGTGTGACGGTATAGAGACTATAGACGAACTGGTATCAAACAAAATCGGCGAATTTATTGACCCCATGCTGAATGAACGTTTTCTGGGAATATTATCGACCAAGGAAAATGTTAATCTCAGAACCCTGGGATTCGAAAAGTTTGACACTTCAAAATTTCAGGCCATCATCACTCCTATAGAGATAGCGGGAGAGAGACTTGGAACGCTTTTCATTTACAAAACCGCAAAGCAGTACGATATCGATGATATCATTCTCTGCGAGTATGGAACCACGGTTGTGGGACTTGAGATGCTCAGATCTGTGAACGAGGAAAGCGCCGAGGAATCAAGAAAGATTTCCGTAGTAAAAAGCGCTATCAGTACACTGTCATATTCGGAGGTTGAGGCCATCGTTCATATATTTGATGAACTTGGTGGTACCGAAGGGGTGTTGGTAGCGAGCAAAATAGCCGATAAAGTAGGTATAACAAGATCGGTTATCGTAAATGCCCTTAGGAAATTCGAGAGTGCCGGTGTAATAGAGTCCAGATCCTCGGGTATGAAAGGTACTTATATCAAGGTTTTGAACGACGTGGTGTTCGATGAGATCGATCAGCTCAGAAGAACGATGAATTCATAAATTGCATATTTTAAAATGGATTTAAAGGTTTCCCTAACCTGCACAAATGGATTTTTTGGTGCATTTTAAGGAAACCTTTTTTGTTTTAAATATGTTTGTATTTTTGATTAATTTGTGGTATAAATATTTTGAACAACTAGATGTTGTATGATTGCGAAAGGAATACTTATGATAAACACACAGGCTTTCAGCTATATAAATGTGCTTGAAAAGGCGGCTGACGCTTCATGGCTCAGAAACGAAGCCATAGCCAACAATATCGCCAATGTGGATACTCCCCACTACAAGCGCCAGGATGTTGACTTTGAGTCGGTTCTAGCCAGACAGCTTGGACACAATGCGCTTGTGGATATGGATACAAAAGTTTCCCGCGCAAATCTTTCCCATCTCAAGGTGGGTACTTATATCGATGCATCGAATTTTTCCTACAGACTTGACGGAAACAATGTTGATATAGAAAACGAAAATGTATATCTGGCACAGAACCAGCTCAAATATCAGGGACTTATAAAGAGCATCAGCCAGGAGTTCAAGAACCTTCAGACCGCAATGAAGAAGTAAGAGGAGTAATGCATTATGAGTATGTTTACATCTTTTGATACAAGTGCATCCGGACTTACCGCCCAGAGATATCGTATGGATATCATCGCAGAGAACGTTGCGAATGCAAACACCACCAGAACCGAAAACGGCGATCCCTACAAGAGAAAGGTTGTTGTATTCGAAGAAAAAGGTATCAGAAACAGTGACACCTTCAGTCATGTGTTGGGATCCGTTTCAAAGAATTACGCCGGAAAAGGTGTTAAGGTTGCAAAGGTTTTTGAGGACAACAAGACCGAGATGAATATGGTTTACGATCCTTCAAACCCCGATGCGGACGAGAACGGATATGTAACATATCCCAATGTAAATATCATCACCGAGATGACAAACCTCATCGATGCCAGCCGTTCCTATGAGGCAAACGCAACTGCCTTTAACGCCAGCAAGTCCATCGCCCAGAGAGGTTTGGAACTCGGATCATAATTTTGATACTTGATACAGTAGGACAATAAGAGGAAGAAGAAATATGAACGCAGCAATGGTGCGCGCTATGACAGGCGCAACAAACGACGTTACAAAACTTACAAATGTTAAAGGACTCGGTCTTAAAACCGGTGATTCCACAGACGGAACCATGTTTGAGGCCGCGCTTAACTCTGCCATAAGCAATATTAACCGTACTAACAGCTATCTCTCGGATGCAGAAAACCAGGAGATATTATTTGCGCTGGGCGAAAGTGATTCGACTCACGATCTTACCATAGCCCTGGAGAAGGCATCCACTGCGCTGCAGTACACCGTTGCCATCAGAGACAGAGTGCTTGAAGCTTATAAAGAATTAATGCAGATACAAATATAGCGTTAGTTTTGGATTCTTTTTTGGAGGTATATTCCGATGCCTGAGTGGTTGCGGAACATTTTAAACAGAATAAAAGAGTGGTGGCTTAAGTTCACTACACGTCAGAAGGCAATTATAATCGGTCTCAGTATTTTGGCTATAGTTGTCTTTATTGTCATTTTAACGGTAGTGACCAAGCCCCAATATCAGACGGTGTATATCGCTGAGACCACAAAGGAATCATCGGATGTTACAACCATCCTTACGGATGCGGGCATCGAGTATAAGATTTCGTCCAATGCACTTGTGATCAGCGTAAAGAACGAGGATATGTCATCCGCTGAACTTGCACTGGGTGCGTCAGGATACAGGCCGGAGGAATACTCCCTTGCCGATGCACAGAGTTCATCTCTGTCCACCACCACTTTAGACAGGCAGAGAAGCTATCAGCTTTACGACGAGACCGGAATAGTCAACATGATCAAGACTATCGAAGGTGTAAAGAACGTAAAGGTTAAGATCAATGTTCCCAACGACGTGGGAACACTTCTTTCCCAACAGCAGGAATCTTCGGCATACATTCAGCTTGAGACCGGAGTTACATTCAATCCCGGAAGTGCAGTGGGCATTGCGAAGGCTGTTGCTACCTGCCTTGGAAATGAGACCACTTCCAATATCACCATCCTTGATGATGACGGAACCATGCTATTTGTGGGCGGAGACGATTATTCCACCGCCGGTATCGCAAACTCAATGCAGGAACTTCAGAATACTGCTGAATCCTACATTGCAAACCAGGTAAAGAAAGTTCTTTACGGCACAAATCAGTACAACAATATCGAGGTAACAAGCCATCTCGATATGGATTATGCAAATTACGAGGACACTGTTAAGGAATATTCCGTAACGGGAGACCGAACCGAAGGTTATCTTTCTCATCAGGAGACCTATGAATCAGAATCCACAAACGGTGTGTCCGGTGTGCCCGGAACCGATTCAAACGGTGAGGGTACAACCTATGTTTACGAAGATACATCCAGCAGTGAATCCACCAGCGCGGAGACAGTCAGCGACTATCTTCCCAACGAACATTCCAGATATTCGGTGATCCCTGCGGGAGCCATCAATTACGGAAAGTCATCTTTGTCCATCGCCATGATAACCTTCAAGGAACTTCATGAAAAAGATGCAAAGACCATGGGACTTTTGGATGGCATCACCTGGGATGAATATAAGCTGGCTAACAGCACCGATACTAAGCTTGAGGTTGACAATGACTTTTATCAGATGGTTTCCACAGCCACGGGAGTGCCGGTGGAGAACATCACAATAGTTGCATACGAATCTCCCATATTCTACGACAAGGAAAGCCTGGCCATCAGCTGGACCACAGTTTTGTCTGCGGCATTATTCCTGTTGATACTCATACTTCTTGTAGTGGTTGTGCTCAGAAGCATGGCTACCAAGAAAGAGGAAGTTCAGGAAGAGGAGATTTCTGTGGAGACAATGCTTCAATCCACGCCGGAACCCGAAATCGAGGATATCGATGTGGAGACCAAATCGGAAACCAGAAAGATGGTGGAAAAATTTGTGGACGAAAACCCGGAGGCTGCGGCGATACTGCTCAGAAACTGGCTGACGGACGAATGGTAAATCTTTTTGATCGGAGAGTTTTAAAATGGCAAGAGGAGCTGCAGACAGTTCAATATCGGGAATTCAAAAGGCCGCTATTCTGCTCATAGTTTTGGGACCTGAGCGAAGCGCGGGCATATTCAAGCATCTCAAGGAAGAAGAAATTGAAGAGCTCACTCTTGAGATTGCAAACACCAGAAGTGTTACACCCCAGGTAAAAGAGGATGTTATAAACGAATTCTATGAGGTCTGCCTTGCACAGCAGTATATCGCAGAAGGCGGTATCACCTACGCAAAGGAACTTTTGGAGAACGCCCTCGGAAACGACAAAGCTATGGAAGTTATCGGGCGACTTACCGCATCGCTTCAGGTTAAGCCCTTCGAGTTTGTACGTAAGACGGATGCTTCCCAGCTCATCAACTTCATTCAGGACGAGCATCCTCAGACCATCGCCCTTATCCTTTCATATCTGTCACCTCAGCAGGCCGGTCAGATCATTGCCGCACTTGCTCCCGACAGGCAGGCAGATGTTGCGAAACGTATCGCGGTCATGGACAGAACCAGCCCCGATATCATCAAGGAGGTGGAGAAAGTGCTGGAATCCAAACTTGCTTCCCTCGTCAACCAGGATTACACCATTATCGGTGGTGTGGACTCTGTTGTTGAGATCCTCAACTCTGTTGACCGTGGTACCGAGAAACATATCATGGAATCTCTCGAGATCGAAGAGCCCGAGCTTGCAGACGAGATCAGAAAGAAGATGTTCGTATTCGAAGACATCCTCCTTCTGGACGACAAGTCTATACAGCGTGTGCTTAGAGATGTTGATAATAATGACCTGGAGATCGCCCTCAAGGGTGCAAACGAGCAGGTACAGAATGCTATATTCAACAACCTGTCAAAGCGTCTTGCAACTATGATACGAGAGGACATGGAATTCATGGGCCCTGTTCGTATGAAGGACGTAGAGGAAGGCCAGCAGAAGATCGTAAACATCATCAGAAAGCTGGAGGATGCCGGCGAGATCATTATTTCCAGAGGCGGAGGCGACGAGATAATTGTCTAGTCTTTTAAAAACATCTTATGTGAATATCAGCAACAAAGATAAGCGTGTGATAGACATGAATGCGCTTATGGAAGCCAAGCTGGAAAAGATGCGCCGTGAACAGGAAGAAGCTGCTCAGGCCGGTTTTGTTGCGGGCCTGAACGCCGAATATATAGACGGTGAAGAATATCTCGGCGAAGAGGGAGAGTACAAGGAAGGCTATGAGGGAGAAAATCCCGAGGGCGCGGAATACGAAGGTGAAGGTGAAATGCCTGAAGGCGCCGAAGGCGAAGAAGGTGCGGAGAAGAAACCAAAGAAAGCCTTCAGACCCGGAATTGCCAGACCCGCTGTAGATACGAGTGCAATCATTGAAAAGGCCAATGCGGAGGCTGATTCCATCATAGATGATGCAAGGAGTCAGGCACAGCAGATCATAGATGAGGCTGTACAGGAAGCAGAGAATTCAAAGCAGGCGGTTATTGAGGAAGCCAGAAGCTTTGGATACGAAGACGGAAAGCAGGCTGCTCAGGTTGAACTGGATCAGGCCATAGCATCGTTAAACCGGCAGGCACAGGAACTGGAACAGAATTATCTTGCAATGTATGAATCGGTTGAATCCGATCTTGTGGAGACCATAACCGATATTTATCAATATATTTTTGACGTGGATCTTTCGGGACAGAGGCAGATTCTGCTGCACCTTATCGAAGGTACAATTCGCAGAATCGAGGGAACCAAGAGTTTCCTTGTTCATGTATCCCCCGAAGATACTGCATACGTAAATATGCAGAAGAAGACTCTTGAAGCGGCTGCCACACTTCCTGACAGTGTTGTGGAAGTGATAGAGGATATAAGTCTTTCAAAGAATCAGTGCTATATCGAAACCGACGGCGGAATATTTGACTGCGGTCTCGATACCGAACTTAAGGAACTTACGACTAAACTTAGGCTCCTGTCTTATGAAAAAAATAAAGAATAGGCTCGGATAACCAATGGCTACTGCGGTCAATGTCAGAAAATACAATAGAGTTAAAGAGATGACCTTCTTCCGCAAGAAGGGAAAGGTTGTCAACGTAGTAGGTCTTACCATTGAGTCCGCGGGACCCGATGCTAAGCTCGGTGATCTGTGCGTTATAAAACCGGAGAACGAGGAAGGTGAATTCCTTGCTCCCATTATGGCAGAGGTAGTGGGTTTCAAGGACAAAAAAACACTTCTGATGCCCTACGACCAGACCGATGGCATAGGCCTGGGAAGCATAGTTGAAAATACGGGTTATCCCTTAAGGGTAACAGTTTCGGATGCACTCCTGGGAAAGACATTGAACGGTCTTGGTATTCCCACAGACGGAAGCACCATCGAGGGTGGTTACTATCCCGTGGATGCACAGCCCCCGGATCCCATGGAAAGAGAGATCATAGATTCCATACTTCCCTTGGGTGTAAAGGCTGTGGACGGACTTATCACTCTGGGAAAGGGCCAGCGTATAGGTATATTTGCAGGTTCCGGAGTTGGTAAATCCACATTGATGGGTATGTTTGCCAGAAATACAAAGGCGGATATAAACGTCATAGCTCTTATCGGAGAGCGAGGCAGAGAGGTTCGTGAGTTTATAGAGCGTGACCTCGGAGAAGAGGGCATGAAGAGAAGTGTGGTTGTGGTGGCAACATCCGACAGACCCGCCCTCGAAAGAAAAAAGGCTGCAATGACAGCCACAGCAATAGCAGAATATTTCCGTGATCAGGGAAGAGATGTGCTTTTGATGATGGATTCCCTGACACGTTTTTCCATGGCTCAGAGAGAGATCGGACTTGCCAGCGGCGAACCACCGGTTACAAGGGGATATCCCCCCAGCGTATATTCCGAGATGCCAAAACTTTTGGAGAGAGCAGGCAATTCATCCAAGGGATCCATAACAGGACTTTATACCGTGCTTGTTGACGGTGATGATTTCAATGAACCTATCACCGATACCGCCCGAAGCATTCTGGACGGACACATAATGCTTGACCGTAAGCTGGGACACAAGAATCATTATCCCGCTATCGATGTTCTGCAGAGTATCTCCAGATGTATGAGTGCCATTGCGGACAAGGATCACAAAGTTGCGGCCAGCAAGCTTAAGACCGTTCTAGCAACATATAATGAGGCCGAGGACCTGATAAACATCGGTGCGTACAAGAGCGGATCCAACAACAAGATCGATTATGCGATTTCCAAGATCGATGCCGTTAACGATTTCCTCTGCCAGGCAACCGACGAAAAGTTTACTTTCGAGGAAAGCATACAGCTCCTTGAAGGATTATTTGAGGAATAATGGCCAGATTCAGATTCAGTCTCCAGAATGTGCTGGATATAAAAGAGAAGATGGAAACCCAGTCTAAGCAGGAATTTTCCGCCGCGGTCAATGCTTTGAACGAGGAGGAGGAAAAGCTTGATGTGCTTCTTTTAAAGAAACACAACCTGGAGGAGGAAGCAGTTAAACTTCTTTCAGGCAATCTGAATTTCAGGGACATTGACGATAACCAGCTTGCCCGTATGCAGACTGATGAAGCTATAAAAGAACAGCGGGAAGCTATAAAAAGAGCCGAGGATGTTCTTGAGAAAGCCAGAGTTAAGATGGCCGAGGCAGTGATGGAACGAAAGACTTACGAAAAACTTCGGGAAAAAGCTTTTCAGGAATTCGTTGCTGAAGAGAACCGTGCGGAAGGAAAGAGCATAGACGAGCTTACCAGTTTTACCCACGGACAGAAAATAAAAAACAGTTGATAATCATTTTGGAATAAAGGAAACCTTAAGATGGCCAAGGATATGACGCCTGAAGAAAAGGCGGCGTTGGAAGAGCGTAAAAAACTTGAAAACGAAAAGAAACAATTAAAGAAAGATCAGGCCAAATCCAAAGCAGAGGCGCGCAAGCGTGCAAAGGAGATAGCAAAGCAGGAGGAAGCTTTAGACGAGGACAAAGAGGGAAATGGTTTTGTTACCTTCCTTGCTACCGTGTTTATCGTACTTTTATGGCTTGCGGTTGTGGTTGTTGTGATAAAGCTTGATGTGGGAGGCTTCGGAAGTTCAGTTATGACTCCCATACTGAAGGATGTTCCTGTGCTTAATCTCATCCTTCCCAAGAGTTCATCCACAATCACCAACGATCCCGACAGTTACAACGGATATTCATCCCTTGAGGATGCTGTTAACCAGATAGCGATCCTGGAACTCCAGCTGGATTCACTGCAGACTTCAAATGCAGCAAAGGACGAGCAGATAACCGAACTGAACGCAGAGGTTACCAGACTCAAAGAATTTGAAAAAATGCAGGTAGAGTTCCAGAGGATCAGGAACGAATTCTTCGAGGAAGTTATATATGCCGAAAACGGTCCCGGAGCCGAAGAGTACAGAAAATACTACGAGGAGATGGATCCAACTACGGCAGAATATTTATACAAGCAGGTGGTTGCACAGCTTGAGGCGGATGCAGAGATACAGAAGTTTGCTCAGGCTTATTCCGAGATGAAGCCCAAGCAGGCTGCCGGAATAATCGAGGCCATGACCGATGCCGACGGACTCCAGCTTGCCGCAAGAATTCTAGAAGCCATGACTGCGGAGGACCGCGGAAAGATCCTCGGTGTAATGAATTCAGAGGTAGCTGCTAAATTGACTAAGATAATGGCGCCCTAAAAAATTTGAAAAATACCCTAAAGTTTTATAAGTTCCTTTCCGATAAAGTAAATGAAGTCGTAGAATCTGCCCTTATTATGGGCGGGAAAGAATTTCATATCGGAAAGGAGCACGCTTATGGGAAGCACGTCCATCAAGGATGTGGGAAGCTTGTTCGGAACCCTCAAC
>JAEEGL016833263.1_pt1 | contig 14065 bp, 10 predicted proteins | sample 9134231 | NCBI WGS metagenome assembly JAEEGL01 (sample SAMN16246548, study PRJNA631951) | gut metagenome | biome: gut microbiome; feature: rumen; material: fiber-attached | host: Bos | place: Iran: Karaj | collected 2018-10
CACGGCTTCTGAACAGATGCCCCAGCAGCGGGATGCTGCCCAGAACTGGCACCTTGTCCTCAAACTTCTGGAGTTTTTCCTGAATGAAGCCACCCAGAACAACGGTCTCGCCATCCCACACAACCAGCTTGGTGTTGGCAATGCGTTCTGAAAGGATGGCAGTCATACCGACCTTGGACTCAAACTCCTTGCCTTCGATGATCATAACCGTGTTGAAGGAGGTGTCATAGCCAAGGAAGTCAATAATCTGGGGTGAAAGTTCCATGTCAATGGCGAAGCCGTTGGCGGAGACGGTGGGCGTGACATCGAGGATGACACCGAGTTCGGTCTCTTCACCAAAGGTGGGTGTCGCAGGCGTATAGCTCATGCTGCCATTGTCGCCAGAACCAGTCTCGACTTCCGGGGGCTCCCAGTCTTCAGGGAACTTGCGGACGGTGACAACCTTGATCTGGGCGGTGTTGCCGCTGATGGTGGTCACCTTGGGTGCCGACAGCGTATTGGTGATGCCTTCCTGCTCCAGAGCATGAATAACGGTATTGAAGGCATAGTTGCCGAGAATCGTATAGACGTTGAAGAGAGAATCGGCGATGGTGTCAGCAAAATAGGTGCTGGCGAAACGAACACCATTGGTGAGGGAGGTGGTGTCCTTGCCAAGGCCCAACTGGAAGTTGCCGCCTTGGTTCGTGAAGCCCGTGTTGCCCTTGTGGGCGTTGTTGGAGTTGCTGTTGGCCAGGTAGTGGTCGCCGCCGTTTCCGTCGCCTGTGTTATAGGAGACTGTACCAGCCAGGATGGACCACTCGAAGCCCAGGGTATCCAGATTTGTCTGTTCGATTTCAACAACCTTTGCTTCAATGGAGACCTGGGAAGGCGAAACATTCAACTCTTTCAAAATGTTCTCGACCTTTTCATGGTTTTCGGGGGTGTTGTGGACAACTAGCTTGCCCTGGCGGGGATAGTGCATCATCGTGGCGCCAGCGGGGAACGTGACACCCATCATTCTGAACATCTGGTCAACGCCGATAAAATACTTGCTGTCGCTATCGTCGTCGTCGTCGTCGTCATCATCATCGTCGTCGTCATCATCATCGTCGTCGTCATCGCCAGCCTTGAACTCAATCTTGTCCATCTTCTTGCGATTGCGTTTGGTGTCCAGAACACCAGCTTCGACTTCATAGAACTTTGTAATCAACTCATCCATCGGGTTGTCAGGATGGTTCACGATGACAGCCGTGCCGTCAATCTTGATTTTCAGGCCCGTCACAATCTTGATGTAGTTCAGCACTTCGCTGAGCTTGACATTGTTCATTTCCATCGTGATGGTCTTGTTGGAGTAGTCGGCTTCATTGTCACCAGCGGGAGCGGCTCCGGCTGCGGCATCAGCTTCCATGCCCATGCCCATGCCCATGTCGCCAGCGCCGCCCATGCCCATGCCCATGTCGCCTGCGCCACCAGGCACTGCAGCGCCAGGTTCGGGACCAGCAGCGCCACCCATGCCCATGTCGCCGGCACCGCCAGGTGCGCCCATTCCGCCCATGTCACCCATGCCCCCCATGCCGCCCATGTCACCCATGCCCATGTCTGGAGCGGCGCCACCTTGCGCGGCGGCAGCGGAAGCCTTGTTGCGAACCAGGTTCAAGACAAAGTTGACGCCTTCATTGTCGGGATCCAAATCAATGCTCTGGCGGCGGAGTTTCTCAAAAACCTCCTGGACTGGCGTATCGCGGAATTTCACATCAGGAATGATGATGCTATCCAGTTTTTCCTTAAGCCCCGTCACCATCTTGGACTTCTGAATCACCTTGACAGAGGCTTCCTGGCCAGCGCCAGCGATCAACGGAGTGATGGGTTCACCCCATTTCCAGCGGACTTCTGCCATGCGCTCAACCTGTGTGGTCTTGAGCTTCTCATTGGCGGCCTTCTCCATCTCCTTGTGGATGCGTGCAAGATAGCGGATTGCTGTCAGATTCGTCGGATTGCGGAGGAGAACGGTTTCAAAGGTGTCGCGAGCATCCGCATAGCGTCCATTCTGCAAGAAAACGCGACCACGCTCCAGGTCGATTGCCTCCAGATAGTCGTCCTCAGCCTTGTCAAGAATAATCGTGCTGACCTTTGTGCGCTCCTTGAACTCAATGTCCTTCTGGTCAAGGCGCAACTGCTTGATCATGCCATCGATTTTCTTCTTGTTGGCATCGGATGTGGTCATGGTCTTGGCCTTGTTTAGTTTGTTCAAGGCATCCTCAACCATACCGGTATCGACATTCGACTTCGCTTCACGAACCAGGAAGTCAGCCCACTTCATGTTCAACTTCGCATTGGCGTCACGGACTTTCTCTTCAAGTTCCTGCGCCTGCTGAGCATTGACTCCAGCGGCCTTCGCATACTTCTCGGCCTCTTTCAACTTCGCCTGCGCCTCTTCCAGCTTGTCTTCCGCCAAGGCGTGCTGCTCCAGTTCCAGAGCCTTCAACGCCTCCTCGAACTTCTGCTCTGCGGCAATCAGATTCTCCTGCCGAAGCAGGGATTCACGATTGTCCAGTTCAGCGGCAACATTAGCCTGTTCTGCACGGCGCGCCTCATCCTTGTTCAACGGGCCAACTGCGACATTTTGCTCTGCACGCAGTGCACCATCGCTGGTCATCGGCCCAGCAGCATCCTGCGCCCCTGCTTCGGAAACAAAGCAAGAAATTGCCAGCATGACCACGCCTGAAAACGCCAGGCGCTTAATTGTTAGGACTCCTTTTTTTGTTCTGTTCATCGGCTGTTTCTCCGCAGACTGTACGACCTCATTCCTTTCGGAAGTAAAGACGCCAGCATTTTGTATCGTTATTTTTGTTTATTATCCAAACACAAAAAACAAATCATAATATAATGCATAAAATCAGATTATTATGGCAATTTATCAAAATTGACATAAAAAAAATGATTTTTGTATGAAAAAAGAGGAAAAAAACGTTATTTTTCGCGTTGTGAACTCCTTTTGTAATGGGGATGAACAGCAAGCCGTTCAGTCCTGACCATCATCACGGCATCATTCCTCCTCTCCTGTTGCGTCCCCTGCCAGGGTTCATTCCAGGCCCGACCTCGGGTCCCATGCCAGGAGCTGCCTCCATGCCAGGTCCCATCATATCATCCATCATCCCACCGCGGCGGTTGTCGATGAAATCGTTCTCCATATTGAACAGACGCAGGGTGAACTCCTTTTCAACCTGCCCTTTCGATTCCTTGAGAAGCCCCACCTTGATGGTGTTTTCGGTCTCGTTCGCATCCAGAACCTTATAATACTCTGTCAGACGTGCATTCGTCTTGTTCTTCACCAGCGGGAACTCGTCCCCGACACGGCACACGACGACACTGCGGCGGAAGAGCATCTGGGCATAGTTTCGGTCTCTCGTGGTAAGGTAAAGCATCCGAACCATAAGATTCTTATGGAAGGTCTTGCGTCCTTTCTTGACGGTGTACATGTCGGTCGGCGCATTCTTTGAGGAGACGATAATATACGGCAGGGCCATGGAGCCCTCGCCCTCGAAGCCAGCCTTGTGAATCGTAAATCCACCGACCTCGTCGCCGAGCTGGCGCGTCATACGCCTAATTTTGCGCTGCCTTGGGTCGAAAGCCATCACGATGATATCCCATTTCTTATCGTCATCGCTGTTGTTGCGCTCGATATCAACCAGGCTCAGTTGAACTTCCGTCTTGAATACCTTGACAGTACGGAGAAGATTGGCCAGCTTCGGGAAATCATCGGGGTCATCCATCTTCGTCCCCTGCTCAAACTCCTCAATATTGAGAAAGCCGTCATTGTCATAGTCGAGCCTGGCGTCCGTCGGGTCACGGTAGTTGAGGAACTTGGAGGCGATCTCAACCTTGTCGGGAATGCCGTCGCTGTCTGTATCGTCTCCAGCAGCGGTCTCCTTCCCCATTTCAGGCTGCTCAGTGCCGCAGAAGGGGCACTTGTTGGCGAAGAGAGAAATCAAGTGATTACATTTCTCATTCACGCAAAGAATAAGCTTATTAGGCTCAATCAAGGAGCCTTTAGGAGAAGGAGCACCATCATCGCCAAGGATATTCAAAATCTTCCTGGGGTCATTCAAAAACTTCCCAATGCCGTATTCAGTGGCTCCCTTCTTCTCAATCATGTCGCCTTTAGCCACGTCGCGCTTTGCCGTCTCCTCCTCCTTGTGGAGTGCGTCCGTCGTTGACTTGTCCGACAATCCAACCGAGATAATGCCGAAGAAGAGGCAGATCAGGCAAAACGCCAGGATCAGCTTTTCATAATGTTTGCTCAAGAATTCCACAATATGTTCTCCTTAGTGGTTAGTCTCTAGTCCGCGTTATCCTCGGTTTCCTCGGTGCCTTCACCCTCCTCTGCCTTCTCCTCCTCGCGATTGAAGAGGATCATGTCGAAGCGCAGAACCCACTTTGTGGATTTCGGTTCATAGACCAGAAGTTCCTGGCGTTTCTGGGGCAGTTCCACCAAATTGTTGTCACGTCTGTTGCCCATTCCGGCCATTCCAGCCATTCCAGGTTCCATCATGTCCATGCCAGGCGCCATATCGTCATTGCCGCGACCGCGTCCACGACGTCCGCGACGTCCGCCGACTGCAGCACCTCCACCCATGTCCATCTCCATGCCAGGTTCCATGCCAACGCCACCGCCTCGGTTACCCATGTCGGCTGCGCTTGAACCACTGATGGCGGTATCCTTGATGTCCTTGCCGACCTCGGTGGTCTTGTCATCGGCTATCAGCTCAAAGTACTTGAAGAAGAAGAGATTCTTGTCCGCCTTTGACATCAGGTTGATTAGTTTCTGTGCAGCTGCTGGCTTGGAGACGATGGTGAGTTCGATGGGAAGGTACTTATAGGAGCCTTCATCCTGCTCCAGGAACCCCATCGGACGGGCAATGTCCACAAGCGAGTCGATGTCGGCCTTCACACAGTTTTCAAGGACGATTTTAATGGCGGCCAGATGCCTGAAAATGGAATCCAGGTCTTCCTTGTTGGGAGGCTGGGTAGCCCTTGCAATGGAATCAAACGTGAAATACTCGCATTTCTGGGAATATTCAAGGTTTTTCTCCTCAAGGAAGGCACGCATTTTCGCCAATTCTTCCTTCAGGGTTCTGAGGGCCTCGATGGAGGTCTCCGGCACCGTGTAGTTGAGCTGGAAACGCTTGGTGAGGTCCTGCTTCATCTGCTTGACACCCGCCTCGGCTATCTGCTGGTTACTCTCTGCAATGGTTATGTTCTCCTCGGAGAGTTTGATGTTTTTCTTGGCAACACCCTCAAAATCAGCCATCTGCTTAGTGGATTCACTCCTCTGAACGTTCAGTTTTCCAGCAGCAGAGAAACAGAATACGCCCGCTGTCAATATCGCAATCACGCATATCAGCGTAATGAGCCAGAATCCCCAGTTGTTCTTTAGTAGGTCCATCTTTATCCCAGAGTATGTAATGGTTGTCTGTTGTTATGTTGTATTAGGAGCAACGTTTTGCCGCCCCCATCAAGGCATCATTTCGGGGCCTCCAGGTCCCATCATGTCGCCGCCCCCTGCCTTGGCCGCAACCTTGAGGTACTCGACGGGAATAGCCAGTTTCACCTGCATCCTGAAATTGGAGTAGTTCTCAAATTCATCCGAGATGCTGTAGTAGGTAATGGTCGTCATGGTCTCGTCGGCATCAAAAAGCAGGCTCATGCGAAGCGCAGCAATAAACGCCTCCTCGGGGGTTTTGACGGTCTTGCTTTTCATCTCCTTGGCCATCAAGTCATTAAGGGTAGTCTTTGAGGCAGGTTTCGCATTTTCCTCGCCCTCTTCGCCGCTCTCGCCCTCTTCGGCACTCTCGCCTTCTGCCCCTGGAACGCTCTTTTCAACAGGGAATGGGAAGGTGGTCTCCTTGCCAAGGCGGAAGGTGACGCCACGCTTGTCCGGCATGACGCAAGTGCCTGAAATCGTGAAGCCGCCGATGGTGACAACCGTGCCCGATGCATCGCCGCCGCCCCCTCCGAATGGGTCGCCGCCCCCCCCAGGGCCTTCAGCGGCAAACATATCCGCGCCAGGAGCCCCGCCAAACATATCGCCAGCCGCCGCGTTTTCCGCTGCCTCGACGTTGCTTTTCACCTCAAAAGGCTTGACTTCACCCTCGATGGGGTGAATGGAGGTAATCCAGAGATTGTCTGGCTTGATTCTGTAGATTTCATTCAAAATGGCAGGCAGTTTTGCCTGACGCAGCAGCAGCTCGCCTATCTGTTCAGCCTCGCTCTCGCTACTGGAAGTACTGCCCATCGCTGATTCGATGGTCGTGATATACCTCTGGACCTTCTCGTTCCAGAGTTTCTTAAGGAACTTATTGTGTTCGTCATAATGACTTGTCCTCGTATTGATGCCGAACCAGACGAAGCCAAGCGTGAGAACAACCGCAAGCATCGACATCACGAAGAAGGGCTTCTTCTTGTCGAAATTCTGCTGGCGTCGGATGTTTGCGGGAATAAGTGAGAGTTCGATGGGGCACTGAGAGGCATAGCGCAGCCCCAGACCAATCGCTTCGCTGAACATGTGGCCGACTTCCACCAGCCTTTGCTTGTCAACTGTCGGAAGCAGATTGACGCATTTGAAGGGGTTGAAGTACTCGACTGGTATGTTCAGTTTCTCCTGGAAGAAGGTATCGCAGTAAGTTAGGATGGAACTGCCGCCCGTGATGTACATCTTTGTAGGACGAGTACCCTTTTGCTGTGAGCAGTAGGCGTTTATCGTTCTCGTGACCTCGCTCAGGAGGCGGGACATGACATTGCGGACAATCTTGGAGACATTCGCAGCCGTCTCGGATTCGGGCTCCGCATAGGCACCGCCCAATGCCACGAAACCATGGTGGCGTTTGAGCTCCTCGGCCTCAGGCAACCCAATGCCGAACTCCTTCGCAATCTGCTGCGTGATGGTGTAACCTGCAATTGGAATGGTACGCGCATAAAAGCGCTCGCCCTCGACGAAGATGAGGTTCGTCACGCGTCCGCCGATGTTTAGAAGGATGGCGGACTCGCCGTCCTCGCCGACGCCGCACGCGCGTGCCGTGTTGTAGCAAGCTGCCGCCGCGACGTCAATCAGCATCGGAACGCACCCGACCTGGCTGATGGCCGTTGTGAACTGGTCAACGATGTCGTTTTTGATGACGACCGACATGAGGTCGATGGAATCTTCGCTGGAGTTGGAGATCAGCTGGTAGTCCCAGAGCACCTCGCTCAGCTGGAAGGGGATGTTCTGCGTGGCCTCGAACTCCGCCACCTGCTTGATCTTCTTCCTGTCATAGTTCATGACAAGCAGACGATTGAAGCGGATGAGGGAGGACTGTCCTGACATACAGACCAGAGCCTTCGTGGCTGTGAAGCCCCCTTCCGCCAGCATCTGGCGGAGCAGACCTGCAACAACGCCCATACGGGTGCTTTCTGAAAGTTCCTCCTCGTACTCGCGATAGGCAAAACGAGAGAGCGAAACCGTTGATGCACCACCCGTGAAATCGAATTCGCACAGCTTGATACTGGTCGCGCCAATGTCAATGGCAAGTATTTTATCTTCTCTGGCCATAATGTCCCACTTGTTTGAATGCTGAATGGCTCGCTAGTTTCGGCTTAGTTGGTCTTCTCGAACTCGAAGTAGTCGAAGTCCATTGCTGCAAAGGGCGTCTTGCTCTTGGGAAGCAGGGTATTCGGGAAAGCCTGCATCTTGTCCAGGTTGTTGTACCAACTGTTCGGCATCTTGCTGCTGTGCCTCTCTTCGCGGGCGACACGGACGCCATCGACATAGAACTCCACGTACGTACTGATTCTGGAGGTTTCAATGCGCTTGGACCTCAGGAAGCGCTTGAAGAACTTCGGGGAGACAAACGCACAGACCATGTGTCCGCGCCCATCCTCCACATCCAGGTAGGTAATGGACTGGGTAAGCCCCGCAATCTTGCCTGCATCAGTCTCGATGGCCACGAGCCAGCGAACTTCAAGCTCGCCAATCCACTCGCGCTTCGACTTGGAATCGAACTCCACATCCACTCGGAACCAGCGCTCCTTGGCGCCCTGGCTGCCGTGAAGCGAATCCTTGAACTGCGGGGTAACCTGATCCTTGAAGTCGATTTTCTTGATTTTGATTTCAGCACTGCTTCCCTTCTGCGCATAAAGCGGCAAAACGGAGAAAAACAGAGCCAGTACTAAGACCGTCCTTGACAGCAATGTTTTCATTGACATGTTTTCTTTCCTTATAATTAATGTAATTGATTATTAACTCATCAACAAATCTGTTTCAACTACCTTGGAAATAGGCAGCCCAAACCATCGCCTCTAACACTATACGCCATATTTGCAAATATGTCAAGATGATTCCTTAAACTTTTCTTGTAAAATTCGCATTTTTTTATGTGATAACTGCGAAAGTGGCTAATTTGTGCCACTTTCGCAGTTGTCACATCCAGAAAAAAAATCTCAAAACTCTCATCAAAATGCGTTTGTTTTGAAACTACCTCACGAGAAAAAAAATCATTTCCACTTGTTGTTGAAGGGTTCAATGGGAGCCACTGGCGTTGCGCTCCCCATCTGCCCTTTGCCAAGGGCAGTCGCCATGGAAGCGGGAATGGCAGCCTGTGAACTCTCGACTTGGGACTTCATATCCATCGTGATGGCAAGCATCTCCTGCTTGGAGGCCTTGGCGTTCGCGTGCCGCTGGGCCGCCTTCGCCTGGGCAATGCGCTTGTCTGCTGCCGCCTGCTCGGAGCGCAGACGCGCATTCACATTCTCCCCGACCTGGAGCTGCGAAATATCGACAGATACGATTTCATACTGCAGGTTCTCATCCAATTTCTTGGAAAGAATCTCGCGCGTGATGATGCTCGGGTCAGCCAGAATGTCCCGATGAGATTCTGCTCGCCCGATGGCGGAGACAATCCCTTCACCTACGCGCGCCAGAACCGTGTCCGCGCCCGCGCCCCCCACAAGCTTGTCCAGCCGTGTGCGAACAGTGATGTTCGCGATGACACTCAGCTTGACGCCATCCTTGGCCACTGCCTCGATGCCGTGCGGCTTCTCCTTACCAACAGGCTGGGGGCAGACCAGAACAACAGGCTTGACATGGGAATCCACGGCGGACATCACGTCCCGCCCAGCCAAATCAATCGCCGCTATCTGCTGAAAGGTCAGGGGCAGCCCTGCCTTGATGGCGGAGACGGTGGCGGAGACGACACGCGTGAGGTTCCCCCCCGCCTGCATGTGGTCTTCAAGCATCTCGCATTCGACAGGCACCCCTGCGCGGACAAGCACTTTGAGGTTCTCGACGATGAAACGCCGGTTCAGCTTCTTGAAATGCATCCGTAGGAAGTCCCCGTAGCCGACAGGGCATCCAATGGCCTTCGCCTCTACCAGAAGCCCCGTCGCATTAACACAAAACAACGCCAGCCAACCAATTATGCCCAGAGCGGCCAATATGATGAGAACGCCAAGTATCACGAAAAATGTGGTCATTTGCTCATCCTCCAGTCCTGCTAGTGGTTAGTGGTTAGTGGCTAGTGGTTAGGTGCCAGGTGCCTTTCCGTCTCCACCTCCGCGAGCTTGCGCTCGCGGCACAGTACAGAAGTCTAGCCACAAATTATAGCTATTAAAATTGCTAATTGCTAATTGCTAATTGCTAATTGCTAATTGCTAGTCTTTCAGTTTGACGGTGATTTTTTTCCCTCGGTTCTGGTCGGCGACTTCATCGCTGATGGTCTCGACCTCGGGGTCGTTCTCAAGTGTCACGTGGATGATGCGGCGCTCTGCGGGGCTGTAGGGGCCGATGACACGGGCCTTGCCCAGCTTCTTGACCTCCTTCGCGATGTCCTTCGCGAGGGCCTCAAGGCGTGAAATCTCCTCGCGGGGCAGACGCCCATGGTGCTCGGTCTCCTTCACGGGGGCCTCGACGCAGTAGCCATCGACGTCGATGGTGAACCACGGCACACGCCCCTTCTCCTCCATGTTGCTGATGATACGGTTCAGGATGAGCTCCAGGCACTCAAGCGTCTGCCCGTGCTTGCCAATGAGCCTGCCCGCATCCTCGCTGGCGACAAGCAGTTTGTTCTCGCCCTCGACCCCCGAAAGGGTCACCTGTGACTGCACGTCCAGCATCTCCAGCATCTTTGTCAGTGTCTGAACTGCCGTCTCCGAAAAATCCTTTTTCTCAACGCCTTGGCTATCGGCGATTTCTGTTGCTTCCGTCATTGTTTGCATCCAATTATGTGCTGCGGTTGATGTGGAGAAAAACGCTCCACAAATTCGTTATTTCTGCGTCGTCTGAGGGGCGGGTGCCACGGGGGGCACCAGCTTGTTCGTCAAATATGTCTGCAGGATGCCCAGCACATAGCTGACGGAGAGGTACAGGGTCAGCGCGGAGGGCATGCTGTAGAATAGCACCATGAAGAAGATGGTCATGAAGCTCATCATCTTCGCCTGCTGCGGGTCGGGGTTCGGAGTCATCTTCTGCTGGAAATACATCGTCAGTCCCATGAGCAGGGCCAGCGGGCGGATGGGAAGCGCCTCGGGCGAGAAGCTCAACGTGTCGGGCATCGACAGGTCGTAGGCCCACAGGAAGGAGGCGTGCCGCATCTCGATGGCGTTGCGGAAGGTGTTGAACAGGGCGAAGAAAACAGGGATCTGCAGCAGCATCGGGAGGCAGCCGCCCAGCTGACTCACATTGTTCTTCTTGAAGAGCTCCTGCTGCTTGCGGTACATCGTCTGTGGGTCGTCCTTGTACTTGGCGCGGATTTCGTCCAGTTCAGGCTTCAGCGCCTGCATCTTGCGCATGGAAACCGTGCTGCGATGCGATAGCGGCCAGAAGATGATCTTGACAAGAATCGTGAGGAGGATGACTGCCATGCCGTAGCCGATGCTCGGCGGGAACAACTGGCTTATTTTCACCAGCAAGCGAAGAAGGATACGGCTAATCCAACGCATCCAGGCTGGACGCCAGAAGAAGAAGCGGTCCATCTCCATGACCGACTCCAGGCCATTGCCGAAATCGCAGAGACGCTCGAACATCTTGGGGCCCGCGTATGCGGTCACCGTCCACTCCTGGGTCTTGCCCGCTTCCAACGAAACAGTCGGCAAAATGGCGCGGACGTGGTAGCGCGCCTCAGGTCTGGTCTCAACCCCCTCGCGGTATTCGCTTGGAACCGCCGCGCACTCAACGCCTGCAAACGGAGAATCCTTCAGCCAGAACGCCATGAGGAAGTATTTGGAATGGACGCCCGCCCAGCTGCACATCGTGGTTGCCAGCGACGCGCGTTCCTCGGGCTTCACCTTGGCAAGAGCCTTCAGATTGAAGTCCTTTGTCTTGCCGTTCGTAAAGATGCTGAGACCACCCGACGATTCCCCGCGCCCCGCCTTCCGCTCGGGCGTCACCGAAGTCGGCATCGCAGAGCCTTCCACCTTGTAGCCCTGCAGCATAACAGCTTCCTCGGAGAGATTGCTAATCTGGACCTTGTACTCCAGTTCGTAGGGGCGCCCTTCCATGGCCGTCCAGCTCTCCGTCACCTTCAGCTTGCCGTCCTCGCTCATACGTGTGAGGAGGAAGGTACGCTCACCGTCGCTCTTTGCCTCCTGCGAAGCAAGAACGCCAGGTGTCGTCAGGGACAGGAAGGGATAGTCGTAGTTGGCAAGTTTGACTGGCTCAGCCTTGTCATCAGGCTTCTTCTGAAGCTCCTGAAGGTATTGTTCAAGGGTGATGGAGAGAATGCCGCTGCCGTCCTCCGCCACATCGGCCTTCAGGCCATCCTGCTGGACCAGACGGCACACTGCCGTCTCTGTCTTGGGGTGGGGCATCCCCACCTCGCCGTACAGCTGCGAAGCAGCCTGGCCTTGCGTTCCCTGAACGGGGACAGACGGAGGGACAGACGGAGCGCCAGGAACCGTCTCATTGGCAGTCGCCGCAGGCTGTTCTGCCACGCCGTTTTCGGCGACCTGCTCGGCTGGCTGTTCAGCCTCCTGGGGCAGGTTCTTCGGCACGCCTGGCCTGAAATAGAATATAAGCACAAACGCGAGCAGGGATACGCCCACGCCAATCCAGGTCACACTGTCATAATTGCTTTTACTTTTCATTATATCTATATGGCAATAATATCAAGGTAATGGAATCACCCGTCCCGCTTGCGCTTCGGGGGTACTGGGTCATACAGCGGTCCATGGTAGAAGGGGTGGCAACGCAGGATGCGCCAAACCGTCAGCAGACCGCCCACCAGCACACCATGAACCATAAGCGCTTCCTTGGCGTATGTCGAGCAGGTCGGCTCGAAACGGCAGCAGCGAGGCTTCAGCGGTGAAAGGAACTCCTGGTAAAACACGATGATCTGACACAGAGCCTTTCGTGGAAGAAGCCAAATCGTCTTCAGCCAGCCTGTCATCTCAAGCCTCCTTGAAGGAGTCCCCTAGGAGGGAACGCGCCGACCGAGAGGCATCCTCCAGCACATCGTCGAGTTTGGCGGAAAGCATCTTGTGCCTGGGGATGAAGATGACCCATGCCACAGGCAGACGATCACGAAGACGGCGGTACGCCTCGCGGAACAGACGCCTGGCACGGTTGCGCTCCACAGCCAGTTTCGAGTACCTTCTGGAGATTGAAAATGCCGCCCTTCCTATTCCGTCAGGCGGCATTTCCAAAATGTTCACAACGCAATATCTGCCTGCGCATGAATGGCCTTTCGCACGCACAAGGGCAAACTGGTCCTGGCGGTTCAGCCGTGCCTTCCAGCCATTGCAGTCTGCCTCGTGTGTCTCCTGACCATCCATCAAGTCAACACTTAGAGGGCCAGGCGTTTGCGGCCAACGCGGCGGCGGTTCGCGAGAACCTTGCGCCCGTTCTTGGTGGCCATGCGGGCACGGAACCCGATGCTGCGCTTGCGGGAAAGTGAATGGGGCTGGAATGTACGTTTCATGCTCTGAATCCTTCAATCATGGGTGGCTCTATGTGCCCATTGCTGGACACGATTATACAACAATTATTCGCTTAAATATAATCCGTTTCCGCTTAATATCAAATCCCATACCCCGCATTTTTTGGCTTTTGCAACATTTTCAGGGTAAAAAACCTGATGACGCATCCATTTTCACAGATGGAGCATCCTGCGGTAGGCGGCGATTTCACGGAGGGCCGCGTTGACCTGGCGGATTTTCCACTCCAGATGCCACTTGTCGCAGACATACTCCATGCTGGGCTCCCACCCCAGGCGCGAATCGGCCTCCACGGAGGGTATCGTGTCCTCCGCATTCTTTATCTCCGCGTATGCAATAGCCTCGATGATATCCAGGTGCTTCTCGGCGTCTTCCGCGCTGTCGCACGCAACCATCGCCACGTTCTCGCGCCACCACTGCTTGATGTGAATGGTCGTAATAATGGAGTTGCGGATGAAATGGACCAGAGCGCAAAGCCGCTCCATCTCGTCCTCCTTCAACGGTTCAGCCACCGCCCTCCCCTGCTCCACCAGCTGCAAGCCCTGGTTCCAGAGTTCCAGCATCCTCTCCAGCGAACGCAGTTCGGCGGGGTAGCGCAGGAAGCCAGGCGTCTGGTCTGCGTTCTCGTATGGGGTGTAGAAGGTCTTGATGATGCGGTGCCCGAAGTGGGCGCGCGGCGCGGTCGGGAACTGTATCTCCTTGTTCATCATCGTGCGGGAGATGTTCGGCTGGAAAATAAAGGGATAAGCGGCCCCCACGCGCCAAGGACCGTACTGGTCTTCGTTGGAGGCAATGTAGTGGTCCATCGCCTCGCTCAAGACCGCCCAAGCCTCCAGCACAAATGGCGCGGCCTCCTTGCCATAGTCGCGCACGGCAATTTTAGCGAGGAGCTCGTCGCAGTCGGGGTTGATTTCACGCCAAGATGCCCACTTGCCGATGTCGGCGGCGACGCAGTTCCACCAGCCGTAGTGGTGAGTCGCGTAGTGCGCATTAACGCCCCACTCTGCCTGCGCCTTGCGCAGATGCTGCGAACGCCTGTACCACCGCTGCGGCACGGGGACGTATGGCACGCAGCCGAAGTCCCAGCAAACGCCTGCCGTGTTCACGTTCCCCTGGATCGGGA
>JAEEGL010414310.1_pt1 | contig 14064 bp, 9 predicted proteins | sample 9134231 | NCBI WGS metagenome assembly JAEEGL01 (sample SAMN16246548, study PRJNA631951) | gut metagenome | biome: gut microbiome; feature: rumen; material: fiber-attached | host: Bos | place: Iran: Karaj | collected 2018-10
AATATTCTCATGTGCAAAAGTTTCCGCCAGATGATCCTTAAGATAAAGGTTGTAGCACAGAAAAAGCACTTTCTCACCTTCACAAGCATGCCTCATTGCCTTTTCTACCGCAATCATTGTTTTCCCTGTCCCGGCAGCACCGTTAATTACAGCGCTCTTTTGCTCGACAAGATAATTTAACAATCCTTTTTGTTCCTCAAGAAGCCTGTGAAAAGTAATTTTTTTGAGCTCCATATCAAAACTAGAAGATGGAAATATATCGAATTCAGGACATATTATTTCACGCACAAAACGTTTAGTATCATTGTCACTCAAATCAGTTTTAATATTATTTTCAAGCTCGATATCAAATACTCTATCAACGTATTTCTGTGGTTCTTTCAGCGCTTCCATTGTCCAGGTTAGCGCTTTATCTGCTTCAGCAGGAAGTTTAATTGCAAATAAGTCCTTTTCTTGAACAGAAGGGAACCAGACAGCATGCAAAAATTTACATCGATACTGCAACTCTTTGAGAGGGCTCGACTGAAGCACACCAAGTAATTCCCATTTATTCTTTGATGCCTGATTATATGGCCCTCCATGTTTCATTATCAGGCCTGATGCATACTTCCAATTTCCATCCTGATACTTTACATTCCCAGCTTTCGCCTCAACGCATATCACTCCTTTTGAAGGATTAAATATTATAAAGTCTGTCTCGCCTTCATGAAGTGTATTGTTCTCAACATAAACATTTTTGAACGAGTGAATGACATAATAATCATCCGGCAGCCTTTTTAAAGCCTCAAACATTTCTCCTTCCAGGCTAAGCGGATCATAATCCCTGGGTAATTCCGGTATCATAATTGCCATAACTTATCTCTCCTTAAGTGCACCAAGTACAGTTTTATAAGAAATACCATTATCACCTGAAAAAATGCATTTCCAATCAGAGTCCTTAGCACTCATGTACTCTGTTTCATTCTCCATCTCAAATAACATCACTTTTGATTTTGGCCACATAAGATTCACAGAAAGGTTTCTATCATTACCAATGTTAAATGCAGCATTGCTCCATGGTATTTCTTTCTCTGAAAACTCCGAGGCATGATCTACCAGATCATGCAATAAAGCCTTTTCCTTTTCACCGTCTGCAAACTGTAACATGCTTTTCCATATATCAAGATACGATGTTCCCGCCAGTTCCATTCCGTAATCTGTTATAATGCATTTTCTTTCCTGCGCATTATTATTCTGGATTGCCTTACTGTTAGCTTTTTTCCGAGCCAAACTCACCCAATTCTTCTTTTTCGTCAAAAGCTCAGAATACATTCCCATTTCAGGATATTCATACGTTCCGACAATAGTACCTCTATCCAAAAAAACATTGAACTCTTCGCAACTTGTCTCAGGCACCAGACTACATGAATAACATGCAGCAAGATTTAAGGAATCTCTTCCCTGTCCCTGGCTTAGACTACAAACAGGGTCATTAGAACAAGCCACTGCACTTTCTATAGCCTTTTTAAATATAGCAGGAAATACATCCGGACGTCCCTGCCTTACAAGACCTCCCATGGTTCCTTCTGAATCTCCACTGGCAGTATAAATAAATACCCCAGACATTGCTCTTCCCTCAGAAGGTTCACTACAGTATATTCTCTCTTTTATAGATGCAATATTATACCCACATTCAAAGCTTAGTTGTTTCATTAGAAGATGCGAAATGGTATGTAAGAAAACAAATTTTGATGATATATCCCGCTCCTTCATAGATCCATAATATGATTTCTTGTAATTATCATTGATAAGAGCTATGCGATTTAAAAGAACATCATTATTTGTCCTCCAATTATCAATTGCGTCCTCATCAAATTCTATAAAAATGCCTTCTCCGCGCACCTCATATCCCGGGTACCAATTTGTATCTTTTTCTTTTACGTCAACAACTGCGATTTTTCCGTTGTTACTTATGCTATCACTGTCTACAGGCTCAAGCCTTGAGTATCCTACCAGTGCTTGAACCTCTCTGACCTTATGTATCAAGCTTATAGCTTTTACAAAAGGAATATTATAGTCATTGATATCTGTATCTTCTCTAACAAAATCTCCTGACTTATCTTCCGCAGAGACCTCTCCACTTAAAGCCACATATTCCTCTGCACGATACTTTATACTGGTTGTTGTATATCCAGGATCATCAGGTTCTCTCCAACGCCTTTCAAGTACACTCCTTACCTGGTCCTCCTTTTTACCTATTTCTAATGATATCTTTTTTCCATACTCTTTTATGTTTTCCTTAATGATACTGTCCTTCATTTCCTGAGTAACTTTCATCCCTGGAATTGAAGAAACCGTTTTAATCGCGGTAGCAATAGCTTTTCTTAAATCAGCAAATGCATTACTATTTTGGATTCTTCCAGTCAACATACTTGAATATGGAGGAATAACCAAAGAGCTCATCGTAACAGGAAAGTAAACTGAAGAGCTACCTCTCTGCAATACATGCGGGTACTCACCACACACTTCTTTAGAGTTTTTCCATGGATGTCTTCCCGAGCATCTAAAGTCATAATCTCCCCCGGTTTTCTTATCCAATGTTTCTAAAGCGCCTTTATCAAAGGCACCTTTCAACGTTGTTCTACAATTACATGTAACACAAGATACAGTCAAACCCTCCAATCCTTCTGTAGAAGAAGCACTCGTTGTAAACTTTAATTCCGGATGTTCGCATACCTTTCTAGAGCCTGCAAAGTTTTTTGCATGAACCCATTTTATCCACGGGAAATCATCAATATGGCCTTGTCCACATGCCACAACAATACGTGCAACTACCAAGTCCTGAAAACAAACTGGACATCGTAGTCTTTTCGCCATATATGGATCTTTTTCATACGACTTCTTGGTTTTGGGATTACTGGAATACTCTTTTATCCATTCTTTCAATGGCTTAAAACGTCTGCATTTAGGGCAAAAATACCACTCTGGGAATCTGGCATATGATAAGCCATTTTGATATTTTAATTCATCACCGCTTCCGGGCATTCCAAAATAGCCCACATGTAAAACCTTTTCCAAGCGCTCATCATGAATCTCGACTATACTGTTATCCCAGGTTTCAGGAGCAGCTGTCATCAGTGTCTGTTCCGGGAAATCGACCATTGCACCTACACCATACTGTAAAACAGCCTGGGAAGCCCTTACGGAATGAGTTACTTTATTAAGCTTTATCTTGTCTTTTATTTCCATTAGTTGTCCCCCCAAATAACTATGCTGCTACCTGCAGAGACATCAACATTTCTCATTGATGTCATTGTATCCAAAGCACTATCAAAGCGGCTGGTATTAAATACTTTCATTAGCCTTCCATCTTCCTTTTCGGGATTCATAACCATATACTTTTCCCCATAGAAAAAGTGATCCTGTTCGTATCCATCCATTAGCAACTCCCACTGTTCCAATAATGCATCAATTTCCTCTTTTATTTCAGCATCTTCCGTCTCCATAGATGGATTTATCATACTGGTGATACTTCTATTCCTCGAAACCAAAAACTCTTTTATGGTGTCAATCTCTTCTGCATATGCCTCCCTTGAAAAATTAACCACATCTTTCTCCGCGGAAATATTTTCATTTAGCTGACGTAAAAGAGCAATGACAACTGCATGCAACGCTCTCTCCCTCGAAGGTTTTGAAAACGGCGTTACTCCTGTAGGTTCAACATGCCTGTAGAATGATTCATGGTATCCTTTGAACTGCTCATAATGAGATCTGTCTCTACTCTTGGCGCCATCATACATAGCAAAGGCCACTCCAGGGAATTCTCTTCCCACACGGCTGGACGCCTGTATGTACTCGCTGGTTAACTTAGGTTGTCCAACAAGAAGCATTACATTTAGACGAGCCACATCAATACCTACTGAAATCATGTTTGTAGCCAGCAAAACATTGGATGGCCATCTTTTGTTTTCTATGTTTTCCTTGCTATAGCTGAGCTTTTCCAGTTTGTCTAAGGTTTCATTCAATTGTGTGGTTGATACACGGCTTGTAAGTTCATCAGCATTTGTAATTATTCTTGCATCTTTAGCTGTGCCTAATCGATATGCCATTCTTTTAATAAAATCCTTAACGTCATCATCAACCAGCGTCGAGCACTTGCCCAAATCTTTCAAACTGTTGAAATACACAGTTAAAGTCCAGTATTTGTCCTTAATCTCATCAGGCAGATCCATTGAATGTATTTTTTGCAAAAGCGCTGCGATAGATCTTATTTCCATCATTGCTTTCGTTTTTCCTGATGGCATCAATCCAATATACTTTCTTCCATACAGTTCTTTTTCATAATTAATAGCAGCTTCCCTGGCAAAAAAAGAATCTTCTGCGTCAATCCCAGGATTCGGGAACTGATTCACTTTTCTGTTATATAAAGATGCACATTGCTCTATAGCTCGTCTTATGGTTGCTGTTGATGCGATTATCTTTGTTTTGACTCCCTTACTTTCACATAATGCATCAATTGCGGCTTCATATAAACCAACCATTGTCCCCAGCGGACCGGATATCAAATGTAATTCATCCTGAATTATTAATTCCGGCGACCTACGAATTGAATGCAGACCAAAGAAGCTTCCAATTCTGGGATTCCAGGGAAGCATAGCAAACTTATCTACCGTGCCAAACAAAAGTGTTGGTGGATTATCATATAATTCCTCGTCTACAACCTGTATTGGCAGACTTCCCTCTAAGTTAAAAAAGCAACTTTCTTGAGGACAGAACAATTCAAACTTCTTGTTATTCCTCATGGTATAACCAAAAACACCTATTTTCCTCTTATCTACCACATCCTGTACAAGTTTTGTCCCACACCATGGACACTTTAAAACTTGAAACTTATTATATCTGTCCTTTTTATACTCTAACTCCTCTGTGCTGGCACGAAGCAGCTCATTCAAATTGCTTTTAGCCTGATCGTTTTTATTTGGAGTGTGATCGCCACCAATCCATAATCCTATAGTGATTCTGTCATTTCCAAGCGGATACTTACCATATTTTGATTTCTTAGATGTTGCGTCTCTTCTGATGTACTCACAAGCGCATATTAACGTAGAAGCCCTTGTAAACTGCTGCGCAGCAAGAAGCCTCAAAGTATATCGCATAATAACAGTAGTCCCTGATGATTCTGCTTGATGCGCAAGTCTTCTATAAAAAATAGTAAAAGCCGTTAATCCAAGATAAGCCTCTGTTTTACCTCCACCAGTTGGAAACCATATCAAATCAACAATCTTTCTGTCATCACATGTATCATCTACTATCGATTCAATACTCATTAATAAAAAGGCTATCTGGAAAGGTCTCCATGAATACCTGTCGTCAAATTTCTGATCAACAGTATTATAGTCAATACCATCTAATACCTCCGACAATTCTTCATCATCTGGATATCTATTTACATTTGACAGCTTACTCTGAATCTTCAAATGCGCTCTCTGCATGTACATTGCACGATTTGCCAGTTGAAATGCATCCCAGGCATTTTTATTATTTTTGAGTATTTCAATTCCTTTCTTCATCCTGTTAGCAGCTTCCCTGCAGCCGCCAATATTCTTCTCTGAAATTGCCTTAAACTTCTTATCAAGAGATTTTGATTTTTTCTCTACCTCAACAATCCATGTGTCATACGCTTCAATAATCGTACTTTCAAGCGTTATCTTCTTATCTCTATCTTCAGGAACAAGATCAGAAAGATATTTCATGGAAAAAGCTTCATTCGGAACTTTATACTTTTCTTCAATCTTAAATTCCATAAACGGCACTTCTGCTTCAGGGAAAAAATCAGTTAAAATCCATCCGTGTCCATCCGCATCAACATTCCATGAAACTGAAGTCCCAAGCCCAGTTCCGAACACTTTTTTGTTTCGATACTGTAAAATCAATGATTTTTCTTCATCATCATAGGACTCATAATCTGCTTCCGAGGAATAATCCATAAAAATGAACTCATTATCCGCGGATACAACTAATATCTCAGGTTGATAAATACAGTAATCCGGTCTTGATTTTCTATCATCATCGTTTACAAGCATCAGCGTACACGAATAAACATCGTCAGATAACTTTCGTCTGAGAGATGTAATCTTTAATGCTGTTCCATCTAATTCTTTATTTTGATCAATATAGTCCCTGTCTACATATTCTAAGCAAACATTCAATTCATGTGGAACTCGGACATAACCTTTTGCCAATTGATCAGACAACTTATACATAGAATTAATAATCCCATGCTCGTCGCCCCCCAATAAATCTCTTTCCTCTAATTCTCTTACTCTCTTTCTGGTCACTCCACCTGTAGTCAATCGTAGTGTTTTCTCTTCCAAATCAATATATACTGTTGAATTAAACTGTTCTGGCAATTCATACTGATCAATTCCTTCGAAATCAAGTGGGATACGGCAATCAGGTGCAAGAGCTTTTTTGTATGTTGCAAATTTAATTTTACAGTTAACCTTATCTAATTTACCCTTCACAAAAAAGGTCAATCCCATAGAAGATGGCATATTTTGGGCCGCAAGACCCACTTCTTCATCCAAGTTATCCTCATCAGCACGCGAAGCAGCTTCAGAATGCTTTACAAACCCTTCACTGCTTGATGTTTCCATTTCAGCATTATCAATTACGCCTTCTTCATCCTGTTGCTCTTCTACGCGCGCAGCATCATTATTATCTGCATTCATCTTGTTGTTTTTTGTAAACAGGACACCTGTAGAATATCGTGTATTTGGGGAATCTGAAATAAGCTCATGCTCCTCATCCGGTATAGAAACCTCAGATCCCGGGCCAAGCAATTCTTTCTTTATAAGGGAAATGTACTCTTCTCTTGCTTTTATCATATCCGCTTTTATTGACATGGCGTCTCCTTTATACACTTATGGGTCTATTTGCAACGCTTAATGGAAGCACTTTTTCAGTAGGAGTAATCCTTTCTATTTGCATTATTGATGAAAGTGATTCCACTTTTTCATATACGACAGCAAGTTCTTCATTCTTCGTAATATTTTTTCCGCTAAGACTATGCATAATAGCGGCACCAATCTCACCAAGGATTCTTCTCCTCAGCCCTCTGACTTCTCTACATGAATTCATAAACAATTCCGGGTTGTTCTCCATTTCTTCGTTCCCGGTCAGCTTCCCAATCGCCACATATGATTCAAGTTTTCTTGGGCCCACAGTATGTGCATCTTCATCCAGCCATCTTGCTATTGTGGCTTCCTGAACCGGAACGTTAAGCTGAATAATCTTGTTTACTACTTGCCTTGTAGATAATTCGTTAGTTTCCATATATTCAATTAAACAATCCTGCCACTCATGAGATCTTTTATATGATTCCATCATAGTCGGACTCATTTTGTCATCCAGAATCATCTGTTTTAATATAGAATCCACAATATCCTTTGTGTCGTTATTATTTTTGGTAAAAACTATAGAATCCCCTTCTCGCAAATCGGAAACACCAACTTCCTTAACATTGTTATTCTCTTCATCCAAAACATATGCTTTGTAATGCCTACTGAAAAAAGCTTTTGACTCATCTGTAAACGTTGCAACAGAGACAATTTCAGTAGTAATATTTGACCGTCTGGTCCCATAACTCCCATAAATCCTGGTTGTATCAATTACCGAATCAATACTGGCTATGTATTCGTTTATTTCTTCATCCTCTTCCATTATTCCCTGTTCTATCTGCGGAAGATCCTCCTCTTCTATATCCTCATTGTGTATTACTATAGTAGAATGCCTGTTTAGAGCCTTAGTTCGTTTAGTCAGGTTATATTTCCTGTATGAAAACGCTTTTTCTTCTGCAGGATATAATAAAGATATAATGTTGGCAGATGAAATACACTTAAACGGATCAAAGCTTTTACCCTCTATATTTCCCAGAACAATTATTTCATCATACATCGCTTCTCCATCAAATCTTCCTGGTGTTGCAATAGTAATATTTCTTAACAATTGCGGAGAAAACAAGTGTCCATCCCTTAATACGGAAATATAGTATGCTTTTGGGACTATTATTGCCACTTTTCTTTGACCATGAGCCATAATATACCCTCGGACAAACACTTCCTTTCCCGTTGACCGCTTCATCCTATCAGCGTACGACTCTAGAGAATCTATTATGTAATATGTATCCTCACGTAGAGAAACTGGTAATTCATCCGCCCACTTCTGTAGTTTTTCTATCTTCTCATCTACACTTTCTACAGATACTCTTTCTTCTTTTATAGCTTTTTGCAAGTAATCAATTGAAAATGGTATCGACAAAAAGAGATTCATCAAAGAAAATGATTGAATCACAAAATTATCTTTATTCTCGGATTCATATTGGTTCCTTTTTATAGCCAACAATTTTTTTCTGAATGTATTATATTCTGGCTCGGTAATTCCATCATCAAGGATAACAACAGAGTTTTCTCTATTTGTTATATTGAAAGTCTGATTCTGCAATTGGATAGTATATTTATTATTATGATTCAGGTTGCTTGCAGCTTTTTCCTGAATTAGTTTTTTGGTACAAGCAAAAATCTCCATCTCTTCGTCATCTTCCAGCATATCTTCGCCATAGCTATTATCGATCAGGGTACTAACATATACATACTGAAGCGATTTTCGAGCCAGCAATTCAGGAAGTTCAAATTCACCCCGCCTCACAGCATCTTTCCCAAGTACCAATAACCCAATATGGCGATTCCCATCGCGAGAAAAGATAAGACTTCTTGCTGATGATACTCTGGAACAAAACTTCAATACTGCTTCGTTTTTACTGGTATTTCCACCATAAGGGTGCTCTTCCTCTTCAGTAAAAAATGATGCCGTTACCAAATCAAGAAGCTGTATTTCTTTGTCATCAAAAGAAATACTGATATTTTTCACCAAAAAATCAGCTTCATCCTTAGACATCACAATAACTGTCGAAGTATCGATAATACTGGGAATGCTCCTCTCATCAAATCCTAATATTTCTGTAAAAAAGCTATCCCTACAACTACTTTTTCGCTTAATACCTCTACCATCTAGTCTTGTGGATTTTCCATTATATGGTTCTATTGTGCGCCATTTTGCTTCAGGCACATATCTCGTAGCATCATTTTGAACCAATTTAATATATTTGTTACCTGTATACGACTTATCAATTACACTTCCGTCTACAATACCTTCAAAAACAAATCTTTCTTTCTTTTTATCCCCAAAAACAACCATATCCCCATTTTCTAGAGATTCAATTACATCCTCAGTCGCAGTCTCATTTGAAATAAGATTTAGTACTGCAGCGTAAACAATAATGATAGCATCAAAACAAATCGACCCTGTATGCTTTACAATTCCAACATTATGCTTCCGTTTTTCTATTGTGCTTATTATGAAATCCGAATAAGCATGTATTATAGGCGCTTTTGATATATTATTCCCCTCCAAACGCACCTTACATTTTCTTTGAAATGAATGCATAATATCTTTTGATTCCATTACACTCTCCTAAGACTAATTAATACAAATGCTTGGCATCGAATTTTGCTTTCAAAAGCCAGAATATTCCACATTTACCATAATTATAAACCATTTTTCGTATCTCTTTATACAAAAACTAAAGTAATTAAAAAAATGTCGTCCGCTTTCAGCAGACGACACATTCAGATCAGTATTTGTAAAATTTATTTAAATCTTATTTGTAAATTCAAGTTGATATAAACCTTTTTATCCTCTGCCCTATACAGCGCAGCGTAATCATTTCTGCTAGTAGAGGCTCTTTCCAATGAAGTATTATTTAATAAATATGTTTCGAACGAGTCCCTATTATACAAATGATAAGCGATTATCTCTCCATTTTCTTTTACTATAATATATCCGCCATTGGCCTCATCTCTGCCATCCCACACTTTTGAAGGCAGCATTCCAAGTGCTATCGCACTTAAAAATTTTTTGTACTTATATCGGTAAGTCCCTTCACGAACATATCCTATGGGATCCAGCTTCTCAAGTTCAGTTATCAACTCCGATGACTGAGTAATACCTCTTTGATATGAAAGCAGTAATATTTGCGCAAGAATTGTGTCCATTAGGCTGTCAATTAAAACAACATTCCCCTGAAATGTCTTATTTGACATACCTACATATTTGAGAGACGCAATTTTAGTCACTTCGCTAATTCTATCAATGATTTTATTGCTCGTCTCAATGGCATTGATCCTGTTGATGTCGTCATCACTGATATTGCCACAAACTTCATATATGAAATTGGTAGATCTTGAAGCATTCAAAAGTGTAGGTGGCATTCCCAAATCTGATTTTATAGAATATCCAACCACAGTATTAATGCTGGTCTTATTATCGTGAATCTGTATAGTAATATCAGTTTTATCCGTGGATGGAGCCTTTACTTTTTCTGTTCTCAGTTCCGACAGCATTTCATCACTTCCAGCTATTGCAAATGCGCCTTTTGATCCTCCACTTTTAATCGCGCCAAGCAATCTGTCCGCATATTCTTCCAGTCGATTTCTACTTATGCTGGTGATTTTATCATCATTAACGAATAGCTCAATAGTATTCTCATCTTTACTATGATACTTATAAATTTTGTTATCGCCTTCGTTTCTGATTATTTCAAGTATGGCAAAATATGCATCATCAATTATCTGCATATCACTACCTGCAGAATACAGTCTGCCCTCTGCCAAGAGCCTCAACAAAACATAAAGTTCAGACCACTCTCCTTTGTTCTGCTTTATACTCATTTGCGTCCAATACCTTTCTAATGTTCTCTGCTATAGCCTCAATTACTGACACGGTCACGCTATTTCCAAATTGTTTGTAGAGATGTGTATCTGCCAGTTCCAGCTTAAAATCATCTGGGAAGCCTTGAAGCCTTGCCCACTCCCTTGGTGTCATTTTTCTGATATCTTCCTTGTTTATCTCTCCAGTAATATGAGTTGTTGGTATCATAGAATGTTCTCTGGAATCAATAAGAAGATTCCGTTCTCTTCCCATACCTCCACAAACAATTGCTCCTGCTATTCCATCAAGATCTTTTATCTCATATCCAAATCCATGTCCCTTAGCTTCATGCCTTGCTTTATGCTGTCTAAGCGTTTCCATATAAACATCTGACAAATAGTATTTAGAAGGGATTGGAGCTGGTTCCATGATGTCCCTGATGCATACTTTTTTCTTACTTCCAACAGGGAAACTAAATACATCCGGTGCTATATCATTTCTAAAGCAGACAATATATATCCTCTCTCTGTTCTGTGGTACACCAAAATCCTTACTGTTCAATATCTGATAGAATACTTTATAACCTATCTGCTCAAAGGCGCGTGTAATAACCTGAAATGTCCTTCCTTTGTCATGAATAGTAAGGCCTTTCACGTTTTCACAGAATATAACCTTCGGCTGATGGTATTCACAAATCCTTACAACATCCTGAAAAAGTGTTCCTCTGCATATTCCCTTATAGTCATCATCAAAACCCATATGCTTACCGGCAAGTGAAAATGCCTGACAAGGAAAGCCAGCTAAACATATATCAAATTCAGGAATATCCTTCTCTGATATTTTAGTTATATCTCCGGCAATTTCGAAATCATCGTCATAATTTGCCTTATATGTTTTTTGAGCAAATGTATCCCACTCGCTCACAAAAACAGTTTTTACTTCATCCCCAAATGCGTTATCAAATCCTTTTCTAATTCCACCTATACCAGCGAATAAGTCAATAGTTTTGTACATAATCATACGTTCCTTTCGTTTAAAATAATGACCTGCTTTTGCGAATGGCTAGAACCCTCTACTCTGATTTTGTTTGCTCTTTGAAGATTTAAGTAAGCCTGTCTTATCGCTTCCGAGCCATAACCGTTTTCAATCAAACTCGGCCTAAGCTCTTCTCTTGTGGACTTTCCTCCTCTTTCATCCAATAGCTGAATGATAAATTCTCCACAATATGGTCTTCTACTCATATCTGAATCCCCGTCAATTGTCATATCAAAAATGCATTCTTCAATAGTTCTAATGCATTCATCGGTGTTCTTTTTTATATCTTTTCCCCAAAACCTTATTACCGTCCAACCCAGACCTTTTAAAGCCTTTTTAACTTCTATGTCTCTGTCAATATTCTTCTGAATCTTATTTATCCAAAATTCAGAGTTCTTTGACTTTTGCAGTTGTTCTTTCAACACATCAAAATCTTTACCATGAAAAAACTCACTATCACAAAAAATCGCAATGCGATACTTAGTCAATACAATGTCTGGCTTACCTGGCAATTGTTTATAGTTCTTTCGATACCTATATCCTTTTTGCCACAAAGCTTTTCTTAGCACGCATTCAATCTTCGTATCTTTCGCTTTGATATTGCTCATGTTCTTGTGGCGTTGCTCTGGAGTTAGTTTATCCATGCATCAGCCCTCATTCATGAAGCCATACTGGTCTTCCGACCTCTTCTTTGTTCTTCCGGTTTTGTTGCATTTTCAGGGATAAGCCAAAGATTACCCTTTACAATCGCTCCATCAATACGGCCCTCATTGCAAAGAGTACGCACTCTTCTACTAGAAATCCCCCATTTCGAAGAAATTTCAGACGCTGTTAAATATTCCATACACTATCCTCCACAGAATATTATATTCCAGAGCCGGAACAAATTCAACGCCATCATATAATCTCTATAATTCAGTCGTCCATCTCATCTTCAAAGTCAAGCCACGCATCAAGCCTGCCGTCTTCCCTATCTCTACGCATCTGCTCCTGGCGACGGTCAAATTCCTTACGTTCCTTCTTACTCATGTCTCCTACAAGTTCCTTGTACTGCTTATCCGTCAATCTGACGTCTTTATTTTTCTTTCCAAAAAACATAATGCTACCTCTCTCAATCCAGTTCTCCGTCTCTCCTGCAGATCTCATAGAACTCGCAGGTGACGCAGAAGTGTTTACAGTATTTATTGTTCCTATGCATACATTTCCTAATCCAGTAAAGTAGTCTTCCCATGATGTTATCCCCTTAAAAGAAAAATAGTATCAGCAGTAACGCGAATCCCAAGATAAGGAACAAGGTAAACTTAACCGCGAAGAGCGCAATCCTTGCAATAATGACATCTCCCTTATCTATAGGTCTTGGATGTCTTGAGCCAAACAATATGATGAATTCTTCAGGTTTCATGGATCTCACCTCACATTTCTATCATCAAAAAAGATATTCGTTTCAGTATTCGTTTCAGGCTATTTTCCCTGCTTTCTATATACCTTATCCTATCAACTTTAGTGTCCCATAAAAAGCACGAACAACAGTTTGCTGCGTTCTGCTGCGTTTCTGCGTTTGCTACGTCGCACAAATAGGCACTTTGTTATCCAAGGAAGTCCAAAGAGCAGAGTATATCAAGGTGAAAATTTGAGGCTGTTTAAGAGGCAGAAAAATAGCGCCTCCTGAAGAAGAAGCGCTAATATTCTATCCATGTGTCATTTTGCTGCTATTCTTGTTACGGCATTTTCAATCAATATGCTTCCAACATCTTCTGTGCACACCTCGTAGTAACCTCGATATAGTACTTAGAGTCCTCAGTAGACATGCTGTTTGAATCGTATTTATCTATCTTCTCTGCAAAATCTGCATACTTCTGCATCATCTCTCCATACTCGCCGAGCATGGAAACCATATTATTGGGATCTGAGTTATACTTCTTCATAAACTCAACATACTGATCCACAAATTCTTCATAGCTATCCAGAAAAGCTTTCAGGTCTGGATCAACACCACTTGTCTGCTCTTTCTCCTGCACTTCCTGAGGCTGTTCCTCCTGTTTCTGTTCTTCCTGACTCGACTCAGCTACTTCATCTACTTTCTCAGCAGTAACTGCCTTTTCTTCATTGACAATTGCAGTCTCTTCTTTTGTTTCGGTCTTACTTTCAACAGTACTGGATGATTTTTCTTCATCAACAGACTGCTCTTCCTCTTTCGTTGTAGAGCTTGAAGCATATTCCTCAGGTGGCATTGTAAACAGTCCATACTTCTTAGCCTGTCCAACTCCGGCAACGAGGCAGAAT
>JAEEGL010980389.1_pt1 | contig 14064 bp, 10 predicted proteins | sample 9134231 | NCBI WGS metagenome assembly JAEEGL01 (sample SAMN16246548, study PRJNA631951) | gut metagenome | biome: gut microbiome; feature: rumen; material: fiber-attached | host: Bos | place: Iran: Karaj | collected 2018-10
ATAGAATAACTGTAAAGCTTCATCAGAATACATCCATTTAAGGAATTCTTTTGCTTCCGCTTTCTTTTCAGACCAAGCTGGAATGACAAATAAGTGGTCATAGTCAGTTCTCATATAAGAACCTGTATTTCTAGAAGATCTCACATATTCTAAGTCAGCTTCCACCACTCCATCTGGCATACCAGTGTTATCACCAGTATTTGGATGAGCATCGACAAATGAAATCATTTCTCTTAATTCCATCTCGCTATATTCTTTGCTTAATTTATCAACAATAGAACTCACTAATGGAATTTTGATATAGTCAATGTTATATTCTCTAGTCTTTGGATTTTCAACTTCCAACCAGGTACCATTCACGCAGAATGCGGCATCACCAAATAAGAAATAATTCTGCATTTGAGTGAATGATAATTTTTTAGAACTCGGGTGTTGGTATTTATATTTACCAGTGCTCTTATCGTATTCTACGATACGGCCCAATACTTTTAAGGCTTCATTAATACCATCAAAAGTGAACATATCAGTTCCACGTTTGCCATCAGGATTTCTGCCAGCATAGAATTTTTCCATTTCTTCAGGTCCTTCATATTGCGCAAACCACGAGCCCACAACGGTCGTATAATATTCATCCGACGAACAATAAATCATCGGAGCTTTATCCTTCATCTCCTTGTCACTTGAATTAGCAATAATAGTGTTCATTTGATCCATCATTTCAAACAATTCTTCGGTGGTACGAGGGTATTGATCGACACTAAAGCCAAAGTCTTTGGTCCATACATCAACATTTCTCACAAAGGAGACAAAACCATTGGCCCAAGGCAAACCATAATAATCTCCATCGAAAAGGACATATTCTTTGAAATCTTCTGACATCTTTTTCTCAATGGTGTTATTTCCGGTTTCGCCTTCAAATTCAGAAGTATAGATATCGGTCAAAGGTTCATATGCATGCGCGTACTTAGTACCTTTGGCCATGACATTACCACGATAGAGAAGTTCATAAAATGAACCAGGTCTTAATCCATAGATATCTGATGTCGCACTTAAAGATTTAATCTGGTCATTCATATTGTTGTTACCAGATTGTCCCACGAGTTCCGTATATTGGAATTTCACACCAGTCTTCTTCGTGTATTCTTTCATTAAAGTGTTTAGCCATTTTGTGCCATAACCCAGATTGACACAAGAGATTTTAATTCTGTCACCTCCACCATTATTGGTACAAGCAGACATCGTTAATGCGGCAATCGCGCATAATAGGAATAAAGATTTTCTTTTCATAAGAATTCCCCCTCTATTTATCCTTTCAAACCACCTAAGTGTACTTTTTCCATAATTGAGTTTTGGAATATTAAGAACAATGTCAGAATTGGTATCAAAGATACCAAAACGCTGGCTAAATAAGCCGGAATAATGTTTCTATATTCCGATATAGATTCCATCGCATAAACAGCATATGCGAGGTTTGGATATTTAGGCATATATAAAATTGTGGATTCATAATCGTTCCAAGCGGCAATGAAACTCATAACGAATAAAGCGGAGATACTAGGCAACGCCATCGGGAACATAATTTGGAAGAATACGCGATAATGACTGGCTCCATCCACAAAGGCGGCTTCCGCATAATCCCACGACATCGACTTATAGAATGAGTACATATAGAAGAAGTATCCACCATAAAGACCAATGGATGTAATTAACGCAAACGGATTGTTTATAAATCCAATTGCATTATATAGACGTATTGTTGCGGCAGTTGATCCATAAAGTGGCAAAATCGCCACTAAAATGCCCATATTATATAAGAAATTGGTAAATTTTGAACGATAGAACACTAGTACATAACAGACCATAGAACTAGTCATAATGGATAAGAGAACATATAAACCGGTTCTCCATAAAGAGTTCCACGTAATCTGTAAGAACGAATCTCTACCATCATTAATTTGTGACAATGTAGAGAATGAATTAATAAACGAATCAAACGATGCATTCTTTGGCCATGAGAATAGATTGGCGTGCATGTGTCTCTCGAAATCAAAGTCCGCGCCATCTTTCCTTAAAGCACATAAGAAAGCAAAGACAAAGAAGAACAAGATGAAAGCGGCGTAAAGAGCAAACAAGGTGAAAGCAATGCCAAAAACAAGCTTTTCACTTCTTGATTTTCTTCTAGGCCCTTTATGGTATGTTAATGGCTTATTTTTCTTTTCCATAAACAATCTTCTTCACCAATAAAGCAAACGGGAATGAAATCGCCGTCATACATAATCCTATTGCAGATGCTAAATAGTAATCTGTCTTCGCGGAACCCTTACCAGACACTAATGCGAAGTTATAGAATGCCAAGGTCATTGTTCCATACTTACCTTCTGTAAATGGTAAGATTGGACCAGTAGCACCCAAGAATCCTGCTGCACTCAATATTAATACTGTGGATATCGTTGGCCAAATAGATGGAATGATAAGATAAAGGAATTCTTGTATCCAATTGCAACCATCGATTTGTCCAGCTTCTAACATATCTTGATTAATTGAACGCATCGCACCACCTAGAACGATAATGTTTCCGCCTAATCCAAACAGGAAGTTATAAATGAGGATGGTGATAATCGCATTTGGTTCTTCAGATAATGGATAGACATAATTCCATCCCATCTGACGAGAAATAACATCTAAAGGTCCACCATCATTTAAAGCAATCTTAAATAAAATAACCAAGGCACTACTGGTTATAACACAAGGCAAATAATAAACTGCTCTAAAGAAGCGATAACCAAATATCTTCTTTGAAATAAAATAACATATTAATGTAGTTGTTGGTAAAACCAACAATATATTAACAGCATTAAAGAATAATGTATTAACAATGGCTTCGGCCAAAATGCCTAAATTTTTTCCGTTACCCTTTAAAATGTCTCCGATGTTTTTGAAATTATCTAAAGTCCAATATTCACCGACAGATCCATCTTCCAATGTTCCAATGTTTTTAAACGCCATCACAAAGGAATCTAAATTCACATATATATAGAAGATACAAAATAACACTATAGGGAGAACTAAAAATGAAAAGACAAAAAAGTTTTTATCAATTCTTTTCTTATTGTTTCGATAATACTTTTTGACAGCGTAAACAGGATTACCTGCTCTTACACGCACCACATCAGACATACCAAGATTTTATTTTATTTTATAAATAAACTCAAGTTATGAAGCAATGTATTAAGCAACAAAATCTTTATCAATAATATAATTATTGAATTCATAAATAATTAATAAGAAAAAAGACTAGGTTATCCTAGTCAATTTCTTTATTCGTTGAAAGGACTATTTTATTCTCGGAAGTGAGGCCGCGGCGATTGATTGCCCAAGCCTTCTCATGAAGTCACTTGGCATACCAATATCAAGATCCGCGTATTCAGGAAATTCTTTCGCTAAAGTTTCCTTACATACTCTTAAAATAGTTTCTCCACCCTTACCGGATGTTACTCTTCCTAATAATAAGACATGTTTGATTTCATAGAACTCCGCATAGAATGCTAAAGCGTAGGTTAAGTAAACACCAATGGATTCAAATATCTTATTAGCCCCTTCATGGCCTTCTTCATTAAGTTTTTGAACGACTTTAAGTTTCTCTGCTAAAGTGAGTTTTTCATCTAATTCAATACCTGCTCTGGGAGCTAATTTAATAACCGCATCTTGGGAGAAATATTTACAACCAACACCAAAGTCATGGCTCCATTCATCAACCATTGCATCTTTGTTAAAATCAACAGGCATAAAAGCTAATTCAGAGAACCAACCTGGTAAATTGCCTTTTCTATCAACGTAACCAACTGCTTCACTGGTGCCCATGGCAATACCTAAAACGCAATTATCTTTAAGATCTAAAGCACCCGCTAAAGCAGTAACATCACCATCATTTGCCACTTGGAATGGGATAGGATGACCCAATTCTTTTTCTAATCTTCTGACAATGTTGAAATATGCATATTTAACTTGTTCAAAATTTTCTTTTGGGACTTTGATGAATATCGATGAAACCATGGGCTTATTTTCAATAATAACTCCTGCTGCGGAAATACCAATTGCATCAACATCCCCACCTAAAACATCAATGGCTTTTTTCATCGCGTTGTAGAAATATTCGTAGTGATAATTGATGTCTTCATTTAATTTAGGTAACCACACAATTTCTTCGGAAGATAAAACTTCTCCATCCTTAACAGCGGATACTTTAATATCAGAGCCACCGACATCAAAACCGATACGTCTTCCTTCTAGGTGACCACCAACAGATAATGAAGAGGATTTCATTTGAGGAAGTGTCGCATATGTACATTCAACAACTTCCATCTGTCTTTCAAAAACAGTACTCATAAAGTGATAGTCAAAATCACGAAGACCACCATCAGAATAATATTTCTTAATGTTTTTATAAACGACATGAGAGCCGGCAATATAAATTTTGAATCCACCGACCACCCATAAAATACATTTAATAATTCTTTCGACGATAAAAGTATTTCTCTCATCATCAACTCCATCTGGGAGAATATCAAATTCTTTTCTATAGATATATCCGTTAGCTCTTTCAATAGAGACTACGAGATGTTGTTTATTTTGATGTTTATTTACATCATCAAAGAACGATCTTAGCTCAACTATTGCAGGTTTAAATTCAGGTTCTAATTCCGGTCTAATCATGTGGGTAAACCTTCTTTCCTAATTTATATGTGGCTTGAACATATAAGTCTTCATCTAAAAGGACTATGTCTGCAAGTTTGCCTTCTTCAATAAGACCTCTATTTTTAATCAAATGTACCGCTTTTGCGGCGTTTCTGCTGGAAATTTTAGCTAAATCGCATAAAGAAGCACCAGTAATATCTCTCATATTTCTAAGGCCCGTATCCATCTCTAAAACAGATCCCGCTAATGGACCGGAGAGCAAATATGCGGCCCCATCTCTGACCTCATAAGGCAAACCAAAAATTTCATGTGTCTTAAAGAAACCAAGTTCATGTTTCGCAGCTAATGAATCGGTAATCATCACAAATCTTTCGGGACCGATAATCTTGTATGATGTCGCTAATGTATTTTTACAAACATGAATTGTGTCACAAATGAATTCAGTAAATAATCCATCAAAATAGAATGCTGCGGTGACTATACCAGGATTCCTATGGTGATGTGGGCTCATCGCATTATGCGTATGTGTTGTATTTGTTAAGCCTTTAGCCATCGCGGCTTTAACTTGATCAAATGTCGCGTCACTATGTCCAGCGGAAACAGTCACCTTTTTATCTTTTGTGACATGTTCAATAAAATCTAAAGCCCCTTCTTTTTCTGGTGCTAAAGTAATGTATCTAACATTGCCACCAGACAATTCTTGAAGTTCATCAAATTCTTCAATGCTTGGATTACGGATATAGGCCTCATTTTGTGCGCCTTTATATTTTGCGTTAATATATGGGCCTTCAAAATGAATACCACCCAAAGCAGGAACGTCATTAATGACGTTTTTAACAGTTTTGCACACTCTTGCTAAAGATTCTTTATCACTAGTTAATGTCGTAGCTAAGAAAGTGGTAACACCTTCTCTATATAAAGCATCAGCAATCTTTTTATAGTCTTCTTCTCTCGCGTCCATGAAATCGATACCACAACAACCATGGATGTGAATATCGATAAAACCAGGCATAGCAATTAATCCTCCACAATCAATGACATTTTGAGATCTGGGAGGGCAATCACCAGTTCCGATGTGTTGAATTCTTCCATCATAAATGGAAATATAGCCATGCTCGATAATGCTATTCTCTAAAACGATTTTTAGATTATTTAGGACCATAATTATCACCTGCTGATTATAGATATTTTAATATATCTAATAGTTAAAATAAACATTACACCGTGTTAAAAAATGTCGATTATTTCTTATACACGATATCAAAGATAAATTTAGATACTTCTTTTACCCAAATAGAATTCGATTCTGCTTCTTCCATAATGGGTTCATAAACTTGATAGACACCTCTACTATAAAGGGAACCCCCATGGATACCTTTTTCAAACAATGAATACATATAAGGAACGTTGTTTTTCTTTAAAGCTTTAACAAATCTCTCGGCGTTCTCTGGAGGGACACAAGTATCTGTCTTTGTGGAGAAGATATATGTCGGTGGACAATCTGGAGTGACATGGTTTTCTAAAGAAAGTTTTTCCATCATGTCTTCTTTTAAACCGGTGATGTTTGTGACTGTACACCATTCTCCGACACCTTTTTCGGTAGACACAACAGGATAAGCCATCACTAATGCGGTGGGTTTAACTCTCTTGGGATTGATGCCTAATGAAGCGGCAATCTCTTTGTAATATAAGCCTACAGAGCCCACCAAATGGCCTCCTGCGGAAAATCCCATAAGGCTAGGATTATCATCGGTTAAATGGAATTCTTTTTGATGCTCCTTAATATAATTAAGAGCGAACACCACTTCTCTTTGAGGAACAGGATATTCTTGTTTACAAGTATATCTAATCACAAAGGTATTAAAGCCTTCGGTTAGGAATCTTAAGGCAACTGGTTCGCCTTCTCTATCAGAGCAATATTCATATGCTCCGCCAGGACAGATTAACATTGCGGGTCTAGGGAAGGCGGGGTCATATCTCACTTCATTCAAAAAATGAAGTTCATAAAATTCTAATGTCGCCGCAGAATCTTTGAAGATAGGAGACAAATCTCTTAAATAGAACTTCTTGTAAATCATAAAAACGCTCCTCTTTTTTTATAATATTTTGATGCCTTGTTTCTTTAATTGCCTCAAGGTCTTTTTATCCCAATAAGACGATTGAACTTCAGCAATATGTTTCTTTTGTAAATAGTACATACATAATCTCGATTGTCCGATACCACCACCGATGGTAAATGGTAATTCATTATTCATAATGCTTTGACAATAAGGATTATCTAATTTCTTTAATTCGCCCTTTTGTTTTAATTGTTTTAATAAAGAATCTTTATTCACTCTAATACCCATAGAACTAAGTTCAATGGGAGCATCAATCGCATCATCAAAAAGAATGATGTCACCATTGAGGTTCCAATCATCATAGTCTGCTGCTCTTCCATCATGAGGCAAACCATTACTTAATGGCCAACCAATTTGATAGATGAATATCGCACGATGTTCTTTGGCAAAGAGATACTCTCTTTCTTTAGATGTATAAGTGGGATATAAATGTTCAAGTTCGCTAGAAGAGATAGTAAAAATATCTTTCGGAAGATTATAGGTAAAACCCCATTTTGCTTCACTCATCATCGCGACTTTATAAATAACGGAATAAATATCTCTTACAACATTAAATAAATATGCAGGAATTCTATCTTCTTCATTAATAACCTTTTCCCAATCCCATTGGTCAACATAAATCGAATGAAGATTATCCATATTTTCATTTTTTCTAATAGCGTTCATATCGGTATATAAACCTGAGTTCACCTCAAAACCATAATCTTTTAAAGCTTTTCTCTTCCATTTAGCTAATGATTGAACGATTTCTAATTTATGACGACCAACCTTAAATGAAACACTTTTCTCCACACCATTAAGATCATCATTTAATCCAGAAGAAGATTCCACAAACAAAGGTGCACTCACCCTTACGAGATTGAGCTTCTTAGCTAAAAGATCCTCAAAATTATCTTTGAGATATTTAATGGCAATTTGTGTTTCAAGTAATGTAAGTTCTTTCATAACTTATCATTAATGATAGCACACTTATACATATTTATAATGTTTCTTTTTTTGAAATTAATAATTAAGTCCACGCATGAAATAATCAGGATAATTATCTTGATTGATATAGACATCAAATTTGGATGTACTATATAGCACTATCACTAAAAAGATGATGGGGAAAACAAAGATGACAAATAAGACTAAAACGATATATTTCACCCACGCTAACATCAAAGGTACGAATAATAAACCAACAGGTAAGACTAACATAATTGTTCCTATCAAAGACCAACCTATCGTTTTGATATAGAAGAATAATCCATTTCTTAATAGACTTGTACCCTTGGAATCATAAGTATTGTTCAACAAGATAATCCAGAAATAGACAGGTAAGAAAATCAAAGCAAATAAGAGTAATGGCAAATAGGCGATAATGGTATTTGGGAATAAAGAAGAAACAAAGTACGCTAAAGCATAAAAAAGTCCAAAAATTAATGCAAATATTAGGTTTTTGCCGATATTTTGCTTAATTCCTAAGAAGAAATCCTCTCTAAAGAAGATACCTTCACCCCATATTAAATTTCTTAAAACTCTAATGACACCAGTAATACCCACAATAGCCAACAAAGAGAATAAGATAAGACCACCATTATAGATATAGTGGTAAATGAGTTTGGTTTGTTCTATCTCTCCAGTCGCGTTATCCATCAACGGGACATAATAAAAATCCATGAAGAAAGAAAAAGCAATCAAGGGTGTGAAGAATAATAAAAGCATCAATCCACATTTAAGGAGGACCATATAGTTCATCTTAAAGCAATCCCCGAACTGTGCTTTTCTCGTTCTAGGGAGCATCGCTTTAGAATAATCAATCTTACTTACTTTCTTCGCCATGAGGTAAATCCACTCTTAAGGTATTAACAATTGGATTATCACTAACTAAGAATTCATCAGGAATAAATTCTCCGATGATTTTGCCTTCATTCATTACATATATGTAATCCGCTAATGATAATGCATCAGTGATATTATGTGAAACATAAATACAAGTTGTTTTATATTCTTGTAATAATTTTTTAATTAGTAACCTAATTTCATTAGAGGTTTCTTTATCGACATTAGATAATGGTTCATCCATCAAGATGATATCTGGTCTTTTCACAAAGGCTCTAGCGATAGCCACTCTTTGTTGTTGACCGATTGAGAGATATTTAGGCTTTCTCGTTAATAGATAGCTAATATCTAAAGAAGCAGCTATTTCCCTCACTCTGATATCGATCTCCGCTCTCTCTAATTTAAGGAGTCTTAAAGGGTAAGCGATATTATCATAAACCGTAAAATGAGGGTATAAGACAAAGTCTTGACTTACATAGGCCAAATTTCTTTTCTGAACGGCGATTTCCTGAATATTTTCGTCATTGATGAATATTTCCCCATCATAGATGATTTTGCCCGTTAACGCGTTCAAAAGAGAGGTTTTACCACATCCAGAATAACCGATTAGGACACTACACTTCTCGTGATGAAAAGAAAAAGAAACATCATCGACGGCGGTGATGATTTCTCTTTTGGGTTTATAGTATATAGAAACGTTTTTAAAGGTAATATCGCTCATGAAATTAGTATACGCTAATACTAAATCCTTTACTAACTTCTTCCTCTTGATAGGAGGCTGTAACAACGACATCTGTAGTGCCGGCTTTTAAAGCGGTAACCATAATGCCATTGATAGATGCAATTGTATTGTCACTAAAAACATAAGTTAAGGTTGGATAATCAATTACTTCATTACCTAACTTAACAGTTAATGGTAAAGCATATTCATCTCCCACTTCTAAGGTGAAAGCATCTTTGGCTAAAACAATTTGCAAGCTGTCATGTGCTTGATAAGGAAGAACTTCTACGAAGATGACAAAGGAATCTTTGCCACCACGAACAGTGATAGAGGTTTCGCCCGCTTTAACACCAGTGATTAAACCAGTGTCACTAACAGAGGCAATCATATCATCAGCACTAGAGTAGAAGACAATCGTCCCTTTCTTAATGATTTCGGTTTGAATTTGATAGGTATCTTCTTCCATGATGGATATTTCATTCACCGCGACATTGATATATTGATCAGTTTTGGTGTCGCTCTTCTTACCACTGCTCTTACAGCCGACTAAGAGGAATGGGATTAATAATAAAGATAATAGTAACTTTTTCATAACTTCCTCCTAGGCAAATAAGGCATCGACATCGATGAGTGAGGCGCCTTCTGAAGCTCTTGAAATACCAAATAAGCCAGAATATAATGCGAAGATTTCTTTCATTTCCGCTTTATCTTCATCACTGACTTCAGATTTTGATAAGGTCATCATCAAATAGATAACGGAGAGATATTCTCTCATCAATCTACCTTTAAGAGTGACATAGAAGGCTTCATCGCTTTCTTCATAATGAGCAATCTTTTCTAAAGATGTTTTGAATAAGGATTGATAATATCTAAGTACTGGATATGGGTAGATACTCTTATTAGCAATATTGTTATAAATGGCTCCACCATCACCTCTTTCAGCGTGGTATTCCGCTAATCTATCTCTGATGGTTTGATAGTATTCAAACATTTCGGGAGCGGCTTCTCTATAATAATGTTCGCAGAAGTCTCTAGCGAGTTCTTCGTAGTCGTAATTAATGTTCCACAACAATTTGCTCTCTACATATTCACGCATTAAGGATAACGCGGATGTTTGAGAGTCGGTTGCCCCTTGAGTATACAAATAACTAACACCTAAATCTTTACATGTTTGACACATCGCTTTAAAGGTTCCAAAGTTACCAAAGTTCGCAAAATAATACTTAAAGTTCACGTCATATAAATAGATGAGGAACTGCCCACTGGCGACTTGGCTCCATTGTTTTAATTCTAAGTAAGATTCACTATTGAAATAGTTGCTATCAAACGGGAAAGCAAAGTTACATGTAATTGGAGCATAGAAGATATTTAACTTCTCATGAGGTTTAACTTTTTCATTCGCTAATACCCAAGTACCATCTTGTTGAATAACTGGCGCAATCTTTGTAGCCATATATGCGAAGACGACATATCTCACTTGTCTACCAGGTTGATTTGCCGCTAACCAAGCTTCAGTTTTTTCGATAACACGATTCATAAACATGATCTGTAATCCGGCGTAGTTACCAGCTTCACCCGCCATCGCTTGTTGACATTTTTGACATCTACAGAATGATGTACCATTATCTTCTTGACCGAACATAAAGTATGTAGCATCAGGATATTTTTCAAAGTATTTGATAAATTTCTTGGCTACCCATTCTTCTAACTCTGGACCCGCAGACCAACAGAGTTGGTTATTCGTGGTGTTATATGTTTCCGCAGTTCTATTAGAGAACCATTCTGGATGAGCTTCATGAAGAGTGTGGTTTTCATCATATTTCTCACCCGGATTTGCGTAAATACGAACTTGGCTATGACCATATAATTCACTAGCCCACTCACTACCACGATATTGATTGAGAATACGGTAATTATCGCAGACATCCTGGTTCATAATTAGATGAAGATTAGCGATAGCTCTACCATCAAATGATGGTTCAACAAAGAAATCTTTATAATTTCTTAAATTGATGCTTTCGTGCTCTGTGTAATAAACTTCATCAGAAGCATAGTATTCATAATCCACTAATTCGTGTAATAGATCGAAGACACCATAGGTGATAGCTTCGCCTCTTTCTAATGGATTGGAATAGATATAGATGTTGTCATCTTTTGTGGAGATGAAATAAGAAGAGATTTTACCATCTAGTTTCTCCATAGAAACATCATGGAAAGCTTCTTCGAATTGTGTAGTGCCACCCAAGGAGATGTAATGGGTGCCACTGATGAGTTCGTTATCATAAACGACATTCATATTCGCACCACTGGACTTATTAATATAAGTCACTAAATTATCCGCCGCAGCCTTTTCCTTATTCTTATATTGCTTAGGAATAACAATAGAATATTCACTATGTGAATTTCTGACGATGAACTTGTCTTCAATAATCTCGGCTTTTTGTTCAGAGGATGTCGGTGCTGCTTTATTTGTACAACCCACTAAGAAGGTCCCTACTATAGTTAATGTTAATAAATTTAACCATTTAATCTTCATAACCATACCTCCTACTTCACTATAAAGCTATATTCTTGAACAACCTTATTAAAGGCCTCATCATATAGCACATACCTTAAAGTATATCTACCGGTTTGTTCCACTCTAAAGGTATTGTTATTTACCTTGAATGAGGGATTATAGATGGGACTATTTATATCGAGATAAGAGGTGACTGTTCCACTCTTATCAAGGATGAGTGGTCTCTCTTCATTATTTGGTAGTAACAGGAAGATATTGAGTGTATAAGTTCCTAAGTTATCACTCGCTGTATAAGAAGGAATGGTAACCGCAGAATTAAGTTTATAAGATTCTTTGAGATTGTTCTTCACTGTTAAAACAGGAGCGACATTATCAAAGACAGTAATCTTTCTTGGGAAGGAAACCATATTTCCAAATGTGTCTTCCGCTTTATAAGTAACAATATAACTACCAAAGGAATCAAGATTAAAGGTGTGATCCACACTGGCATCTCCATTTCTCACTAAGAAGGAATTATCTGGTGCTTTAATTAGAACCGTCGCACTCGCTTCACTTAAGACATCAAATACTTCGACAGAAGGAACAAAACCCACTGTTCCATATTCTTGTTCATTAATGAACTTCTTATTGAAGATGACAATTGGAGAAGAGATATCCATATAAATATCGTTATGACCAAAGTCTTGGTTGGCGATACTAGTAATTGCAATAGATGATGGAGAGGTGACTCCCACCATAGAGATATCTAAATAAACACCATGAGTAAATCCGGTAAATGGATTACCGAGGTCATCTTTCTTCACTTTAGTCAAATCGTTATATTCAATATCAGTTAATGTTCTTGTGGAGTTATTGAAACTGATTTTATAAGTTTCTAAACCATTCTTAATTTCACTGGCAAATTCATACTCATAGGTATCGCTACCAGCACTAATAAAGGCACTAGAACCCGCAAATCTCACTTTAAATGTTAGAGAAATGCTGGGATTTTGAGAATCTGAGAACTTAAATTGTAAGGAATTGAAGTTTGTCTTACTTGGATCTCTAGCAAAAGCCACTAATGGGTTGTCATATGGTAAGACAGAAGCAAACACTGCACTAGCATCATGTGTGGATAATAATGTCACATCATTAACATTCTCTGTCACTGAATCATAATCACCATAGAAATAAACAGTTTGATCTTGGCTATTGTTGCTATCCACAACAGGGATTGTGGTATTGTATTCATTCTGTCCATTTTGACCACTTATCTTATATGTAATAGCGCAGTTATCTCCCGCTACAAATGTACCATTTGGTAATAATGTGCCATTCACCGAAACGGAAGAATCTAAGAATACGGATTTACCACCGACTGTTTCGACACCTTGATAAGAAGGAAGGGTGTAGGTATGTCCTTTAACTAATACTTTTGGTAAGAGGACATCGCCGATAAATCTTGGTGTTGTGGCTTCTAAGACGTTGATATTCAAAACAGTTGTAGCGACATTACCTAAATAGTCAGTAGCGATGTATCTAGCTTGATAACTACCAGCTTCTTCAGGAATGAATTCATCATTTTCAATGATGATTTCTTTATTAGTGGAATCCACTAATTGTCTAGTGATGGAGGCTTTACCACTACCACCAGTGACATGGACATCATTTTCATTTGGAATAATGAATTTAGAATACACATAGTCACTCATTGTTTGACTATCTAATGAGACGGACATATTTTGAATAGTGCTCACTGCATTAACAGTGACATTCTTCGTGGAGACATTATCAAAACTGTCTCTTGTGGAATATTTAATTGTATAAGCACCTTCTTTAGAAGGAGTGAAATAACCATTGATGATTGAAACATCTTTGGTTTTGTTGTTCACAGTATCTTGATAAGAAACGGAAACATCATATGAAAGGTCCTTATCAAAGTTATCTGTAATTATAGCGTCAAAAATCTTATATGGTCTACCAACTTGAGCGTTTGGAACGCTAGAAGAAGATTGACCGTTATAATCCACATCAATTGTGGGAGCGACATGATCTTCAAAGAGGAGCAATGATAAATCATAATTCGCAACACGTCCGATAATGACATCCGCGGAAGCGGAAATCATGGAATTAGCAAAGATGGATAATTTAGCTTTACCATTAGTAAAACCCTCCCACACCACGCTCTTATAGATTACAGGGTCATC
>JAEEGL012566302.1_pt1 | contig 14064 bp, 11 predicted proteins | sample 9134231 | NCBI WGS metagenome assembly JAEEGL01 (sample SAMN16246548, study PRJNA631951) | gut metagenome | biome: gut microbiome; feature: rumen; material: fiber-attached | host: Bos | place: Iran: Karaj | collected 2018-10
TTCTTTAACTTCTTTAAATTTATCTAATTTTAATACTAATAATGTTACTAATAGGAGTCAAATTTTTTATAATTGTTCTTCTTTAACTTCTTTAAATTTATCTAATTTTAATACTAATAATGTTACTAATATGAGTTATATGTTCTCTTATTGTTCTAAATTAACTTCTTTAAATTTATCTAATTGTAATACTAATAATGTTACTAATAAGAGTTATATGTTCTCTTACATTAATAAGGACTGTAATCTAATTTGTAATGATAAAAAATTATAAAATCAATTTATTTTTAACATGAATTTTTAGTTTTATTTGAAAGTAAAATTTCATTTATTAAATTTTTATTTCCTTTTTTTATTTTTATGTTTTTTCTTTTAATTTTATTTAAAAATTTATACATGAATTTTTTTTTTGTGTTTTTATATTTAATTTTTTAATAAATTTGATATCACATAAATAAATGGTCTTTCATTAGATATTATTGTATTAATTATTATTTTAATATTTTTTATCCAATCTTTAGAATTAGAACAAACAAAAACAATTTTAAAAATATCTTATCCAGTAGATAATCATTCAAAATTTGGAGCATTTATATCTTTTCCTTCTAGAAAAGCCTTTATTAATTTAACAAAATCTCTTTCATCTTCTTTTATTACACTTAAAAATAATCCATACATCCTGCAATTTCATGAATAACAGGATTAATATTATAATTCTTTACTTCATTAAAGGAAGAGGAGTTATCTGTTGAACTACAATCCCTATATTTAATTAAAAAAATGTTTCATACTTTAAATCCCCAATCCCCAATTAAATTAAAATAATTAATTAATAGAAACAATTTAATTATCTTTTAATTAATTAAAATTTCCAAAAAAAAATTAATAAAAATAATATAAAAAAAAATTTTAAAAATGGGAAAATAGAGTTGTTAAACTGTCAACAAGGTAAGATAAAACCTAAAAAAAACTCATAATAAAATAAAATAGAAGAATTATCCGATTTACATATGGCATTTGTTCCTCTAACAGAAATAAATTCATTAAAACAAAAAAAAACTGAAACATTAATACCAATTCCAAAAAAAACATTTAAATTTGATAGAGTTAATTTTATTCATATGAAATCAAAGAGTTTATTTGATGAATAAGTAATAAAAGAAAAATTAGGTGAAGGTGCGTATGGATGAATATATAAAATAATACATAAATATACAAATTTTTTAAGAGCCTTAAAGGAAATTGAAAGAAAAAAACAGCATTTTCAAATGAAATTGCAATATTAAAAACAATAGATCATCCTCATATTATTAAATTATTTGGTAATTATGATAATAATTATTATTATATGGTTGAAGAATTTTGTTCTGGTGGTGATTTATTTATATGATAAAAGAAAACAAAAATTTTCACAGAAAAAACTGCTGCAATTAAACTTTTTCAATTATTAAATTGTGTTAATTATTTACATAAAAAAAATATTGTTCATAAGAAAAAATAATAAATAAAAAAATTGATTTAAATTTTTGAAAGAAAAATCAATTTAATTATTTTTTAATTAAATAAAATTAATATAATATGAATTGGGTTCAATTCCCATTATCCAAAAATCATAAAAATAATAATAAACAAATTATTAAAATTAAACATTAATTAAATAAAAACTACATCTATTATATAAATAAAAATCTTAACTATATTTAAATCATTATTTAAGGTTTAATCATACTCTTAAGGTAATGAAAAAAAATGCAAAAAACAAAAATAATACAAAAGAAAAAATATTAACTCAGAATAATAATCCAAAAAAAAAGCCAAAACAAAAAAAATTGGATATTATAAAAATTGAATTTGATTTAGTAAAAGAAGAACCTATGGAAAAACCTATAAGTCAAAATAGAGATGGAAAATTTATTTTTGAAAAAAAAAAAAATAATATAGATATGCCAGAGCTTATTAATGAATTTGAAAATGCACCATCTTCAATTGAATCTTTAAAAAAAGAATTATTTTCAAATAAAGGGTTTTTTATTGAAAATAGTTTCATTTTAACAGATGAATCTGCAGAAAGAATGGCAAATTTAATACATTATATTAAAAATAAAATTCCAGTATTATTAGAAGGACCAACAGGTACATCAAAAACAAGAACAACAATAATAGCAAGTAAATATATTCAAAAATTTTATATTCAAAAAGAAGAAGATAATTTATTAAAATTTAATTTAAGTCAAGAAACAAAAATAGATGATTTAATATCAAAATATGTTGGAGATCAAAATTCATTTGCAAAAATAAGAATTGAAGATGGAGCATTTTTAAAAGCATATAGAGATGGTAAAATATTATTAATGGATGAAATAAATCTGGCACAACCATCTGTTCTTCAATGTATACAACAATCATTAGATAATAAAATATTTAGTTCTGATATAACTGGAAAAGGTTTAGTTACAATTGAAATGAATAATAATTTTGCTTTAGTTGCAACTCAAAATCCAAATAAAGGAGCATTTGCTGGAATGAGAAAAGATTTACCTGAAGGATTTCTTTCAAGATTTCAAAGAATTGTTTTTCCAGGTTTTACTGAAGAAGAACTTATTAATATTGCAATGGGATTAGCAGAAAAAGAAAAATATGAAGATAAAAATAAAAATCAAATTATTAAAGATATTGTTAAATTACATTTAAAATGGCAAGAAATTAATAAAGATGATATTCATGTATTTACTATTAGAGAAATTGAGAATGTAATAAATGCTTTAAAAGAAAAAAAAGAACTTTATGATATTTTAGTTACTTTATATGGTGCTAGATTTAGAGAAAATCAAAGAAAAAAATTAATTGATTTATTTCAAGAATTTACTAGTTTTAAAAATTTAAAACCAAAAGAGATAAATATTGAAAAAGATTTTCCTTTTTTTCCTCATTGTTATATCAATGATTCTTTAATAAATGCTTTAAAATCAATTTTTTTTTCTTTAAATAATGGAAGGAGTGTAATTATTACAGGAGAAAAAGAAAGTGGTTTAACTCAAATTGCAAGATGGTGTGCAAAATGTTTTTATAAAATGAAACATAATGAGGATGTAAAATCAGAAGAATGTTTTGCAATATGTACAAGTATTATTCAAGTATCAGAATTAATTGGTTCACAAAAAACATCTGATAATCCTCAAAATAATAATGAACTTTTAGTTTGGAAAGATGGATTTTTATTAAAAGCTATTATAGAAGGAAAATGTGCTGTTCTTGATTCTATTAATGAAGCTCCTTCTACTGTAACTGAAAAATTAAATGGACTTTTAGATAAAAAATATAGTATTGAAGAAGAATATTTTGATGTTCCAGAAAATCCATTAAATTCAAAAATAAAAATTGATGAATATTTTAGAATTATTTGTACTTGTAATTATAATAAATTAAAAGAACAATCTCCTGCTTTTTTAAATAGATTTGACATTATATGTTTAGAAAATCAAATTACAAAAGATACATCTAAAGAAAATTATGAAAAATTGATTGCTAATATATTTGTTTCTATTGAACAAAATATAAAAATTGAAAATAAGAATGAAGAAAAAGATGAAGAAAATGAAATAATTAATGTAAATAGTAGTGATGATGAAAATGAAGATAATGAAAATAAAGATAATGAAAATGAAGATAATGAAAATGAAAATGAAGATAATGAAGATAATGAAAATAATAAAGATAATGAAGATAATGAAAATAATATAGATAATGAAGATGAGAATGATGATATTGGAAAAAAAAATATTGAAGATAATATTGAGAACCAAGAAAATATAGAAGAAACTTTAATTCAAAAAGAAGAAAAATTTATTTCTGAAAATCAAAATTTAATTAACCTCATTATTACATATTTTAAAAAATTACCAATTTATGAAGAATTTGGAATTTATAACAATAAAGATGATGATTTATATTGTAAATATAGAACAATATCAACCTTATTTTTTTTGTGTAGAGCAATTAAAATTTTAAAAGATTATTTTTGTGACAATGAAAATGATTCAAATATAAAAAATGAAGATATAATTGAAACATGCTTTTCATTAATAACAGCTAATAATCAAGAAAAAATAAATATAAGTAAAAATATTTATGAACAAGTTATTAATATTTTATCCACAAATAAAAGATATCAAGATGAAAATTATTTTTTTGAAGATTCTAAAAGTCTTTGTAAATTTATGGCAATAATTTATTTAGCTTCAATGATAAATTTACATTTATGTATTATAGGTCCTCCTGGTGCTGGAAAAACAACTGCTGCTAGAGCATATGGACAAATGAGACATTCTATTTTAGAATTATCTGATAATATACAAAAATTTTATATGAATACTTTTAATTCTACAACAAGACCAAACGAATTTTTTGGTACTTCAGCAATGAGTAATAAAAGAATTGTTTTTAAAGATGGAAATTTAACAAATTCAATGAAAATAGGGAATGTTTATATTGCAGATGAATTTAATATATCTACTGAAACAACAATGAAATCTATAATTCCTGTTTTAGAATATATATTTAATATTCCAATATTAATTCCTGGTATTGAAAATAGTGTAAATATAAATCATAAATTTTTTTTTATTATTTGTCAAAATGATTTAGATACTTTTGGAAGAAATGATTTACCTCAAAAAATTAAAGATAGAGTAAGAAAAATATATTATCCTGAACAAAGTTTGGAAGAAATTCAAAAAATTTGTGTAAATATAAATGAATCATTATATAATGGTTTAGATCCAGGATTTAATAAATTAGAGAATAATAAAGCAAAAAGTTTTGGTGATTTAATGCAGGTTATAAATAATAAACATCCTGACCAAAAAAAAATTATTAAAGATGAAGAAGACGAAGATTCAGATGAAATAAGAATAGAATTACAAAATTGGTCATTTAGAGATATTTATAAATTATTTCTTAGAATAAAATATCAAAAAACAAATAATGAAAAATATATAAATTTTACTCCAGAAGACAATATTTTATTTTATGAAATGTCATCCTTAACTTCTGAAAGAAAAAGAGATAATTTTATACCTTTTATTAAATTATTAGCTAAAATATTTAAATTAAGCACAGAAAACGAAAAAAGATTAATTAATAATTTTGAATCAGAACCACAAATTTATAAAGAAATTTTTGATTCTGAAGGAGAAATAAAAAAAACTTATTATTTACAAAAAGGTGATTTAAGAATAAAATTAGGAACATATACTTCAAATAATGAATCAAAATTATCACAATTAGAAGGTTTATTTACATTATTAAATGCATACTTTAATATTTTATTATCTAATATCAGTGAACCTTTAATTATTTCTGGACCCACTTCTTTTAAAACTTTTTTAGCTAGATTAATATTAAGTGAAGATAAAGCAGATTTAGTTTCTTTAAATCATGAAACTTCTTTATCACAACTTATTGGTTCATCTTCTTTTTATAGTTTTAAAGAAGCAAAAAAATTTTATCTGACTCAAATATTTAAAATTTTAAGAGTTAATAATATTCATGAAAAATTAATTTATTTAGAAAATATAAATGAAAATAAAGAAAAAATATTAAATGAAATAGAAAAAGCAAAAGAAAGAGAAAGATTTAATGAAAAATCAACTTTTTCTTATGCTTTACAAAGATTACAAGACCTTTTATTTCAAGAGAAAAAAGAAGATGAAAATAGTTTAATAAATATGGTCTTAGAATTTAAGCCTGGTCTTATTTTATCAGCAATAATATCCAAAAAATCATTAATTTTGAAAGATTTACCAAATGTTAAAACAGTTGTATTAGAAAGATTAAATGAACTTTTAACAGGTCAACAACATTTAAATTTAAGTGAAGATATACAAAATACTTTTACATCAGATTCAGATAAGGAATTAAAAGATTTTAATCAAAATTTTAGAGTTATAGCTTTATGTAATGAAGGAGAAGAAACAAAATTATCTGAATCATTACTTTCACGTTTTACTTTAATTGCAGTAAATAAATATACTCCACAAGAAGAATCAATTGTTCTTAATACAGCATCAAATAATATTGATCTTACTACAATTAAAGAAATGTTAAAAAATTATAATAAAATTAATCCAAATATTAGTTTTTCATTACAACAAATAATGAATTGTATATCTATTACAAATAAAATGGATTCATTTAAAAATAATTCACGTGATTTTAATTTAAAATTAAGTTTATATTGTTTAGTAAAAGGATTTATAGATTCTAAAAGACATTCTAAATTACCTGATATAAAAGATAAATTTGGTTTAAATGATTTACAAGAAATAAAAGGTGAATCTCCATTTGAAAAGGAAAATAAATTTTTTTTAAAATCAAAATTATCAAATATATCAATTCAAGCAAATAAAGAAATAGAAGAATTAAATGATAAGAAAATAGCTTTTACTCCAAAATTTGTTGAAATGTTAGAAATTCTTCATTTAGGATTAGCTACTCAAACTCCAGTAATTTTAGAAGGAATTAAAATAAATTTGAGAATTACAAATTTTTAATATAATAGATACGGGGATTGAGGGTTGGGCATTGAATTTGGGCCCAATCCCCAATTCCCAAAGTACTTTTAAATAAATTTATTAAATTTAATATTTATTTATATATAAATTAATTATTTATATTTTATTAATATATATAATAAAATAATTAATTATCATTATTATTTATAATTTCTTCAGAAACAGTCAAATAATCTTCATTCAACTCAAACAAAAGTAAATTCATTTTTTTAATTAAAGAATCACATAGATAATTATAATAAATTTCTTCTTCTTTATTATTATAATAAAAAGACAAATTTCCATCATCCAAACACATTTCACCATCATTTTTATAATATTTATATTTAAATCTGAAAAAACATTTTTCTGATATAAAAATAATTTTATAACTTTCTATACACTCCTCACTAGAATTATATAAAATTGATTCATATTTTGGTCTGAAAGAAGAATTTATATCAATAATTTTTACATTGTTCACCTGAGGAATATAAAACATAATTTTATTTTCTAAAAATTCTATCGAATCGCATATACTATTATCAAAATATTTCATAAAGTTTATTTCTTTTTCACAATAATATTTATTATATTTAAATTTGTTTTTTAGTTCAATTTCATATACAATTTTAATTTTTTTTTCTTTTTTGTTTAATTTCAAAACAGACAATAATATAACATCCGTTTGTTCATAAAATATTATAGAACAACATGGACAATCACTAGTTTCTCCAAGAAAATAATCTATTTTATCAATTTCTTGTTTTATAATAATGATATAATCGTCATCTAATTCAAATATTTTTGCTATAGATAAATTTTGAAAATTGGTATTTTCTTCATTTTCATATTTATTAATAGAAGAATACTCTTTTTTATTTTTAAAATATAAAGAATTTTTAATATATGTTTCCTCTTCAATTTGTACATCATTTTGAGTTTTTAAAAAACAATTTTTATATATTTTATAAAATGAAATTTTATTTTTTGAACATATGATTATTTGGTTATCTTTTGTTTTAGTCCAATAAACAATTTCACTCATTAAATGAATTTCTGTCTTATATAAAAATTTATTTTTTATTAAATATAAATATATTGATTTGTTATTTCTAATAATAACATATAATTCAGAATTAATTGTTAAAGTAAGTAAATGAGTAGGACCATAATTTAAGTTAATATAATACAAATATTCATAATGTTTAGAATAATATTCTATGTAATTTTCATATAAAATACAAAAACTTCCATTTTTAAAACTTGACATATCAATATATTTTCTATTATAAATTTCTATATTACAAATGGTTTGAAAATGTTTTTCCATTTTATTTTATATAATAGAAAAAGACAATTAAATATAAATTTTATATTGAGCCTAATTAAACCTATTGTATAATATATTATTTTTATATTATTTTTTTTTTATATTTATTAAATTTTAATATTATTTTATAAATTAATTAATTAATATCATATTTTAAATTTTTATATTTTTAATTAAAAATTGGGGATTGCCGATTAGGGATTGGGCCCAATCCAAATCAAATCTTTATTATTCAATAACATTTAATTTTATGATGAAAATATTGAAAGTGAAAAACAAAATAATATTATATTAATAAAAAAGATCGTCCATTCACAATTGAAAATATAAAAAGAAAATATGGAATTAAAAATAGGATTATTAATAATAATATTGATGATGTTGATTTAGATTACATTGTTCCTGAATCAAAGATAATAAAAATAAAAAAATCAAATGATATTTCTATTGAAAATGATATAACAAAAATGAATATTATAAAAAGTTACAAGAAGAAAATTTAAAAAGAGAATTACCTTCTTCTGTTGAAATGTTAAATATTCCTTATTTTAATGAAAATATTGATAATAATAATGAAAAAGATTTGATTAATAATTTAATTGAAAATATTGATGAAAATATTAAAACTATTGATAAAAATATTAATGATCAAGAAGAGAAATTATTAATAAAGAATTTAATTATATTTTAGATGAAGAAAATATAAATATTGAAAATAATAATAATAATGATAAAACAAATGAAAAAAAATAAATTATAATATAAATAATGATAATAAAATTTTAGAAGAAAAAAATTTAAATCAATTAAAAGTATCTGGAGGAAGAGGAGATAATTCAATATTATCAACATGGGATAAAAAATTTATAATAAAAACAATAAATGAAGAAGAAAAAAATGTATTAAATAAAATGTTAAAAGCATATCATAAAAGATTAAGAGATACAAAAAGCATTTTATGTAGAATTTATGGAATTTTTAAAATAGAATTAAAAGACAAAGGAGCAATTCATGTTATTTTACAAAGGAATATGGATTCTTTACCATAAAATACTAAATTATTAACTTTTGATTTAAAAGGTTCTACTGTTGATAGGCAAAGTATAAATAAAAATGATGAGAAATTAAAAACTGATTTATTATTTAAAAAATATAGTAATAGTGTTGTTAAAGATATTGATTTAAAAATTTTGAAATTAAATTTTAATTTAAATTCTTATGATTCGAAAAATTTAATTAAATCAATTAATAATGATAGTGATTTTTTAGAAAAATATAAAATTACGGATTATTCTTTATTAGTTTTTGTTCATAAATATAGACAAGGTGATGTTAGTATTAGTTTAGGTAATTCTGGTGTTAATAAAAGTCAAGATAAAAAATATTTATTTGGATTTTCTATTATTGATTTTTTAGGTAATTTTAATTTTGAAAAAAGAGGTGAAAAATTAGCTAAAACTTTTGTTAGTTATATTAAACAATTGAAAGATACTAATTTTTCTGTTTTAGATCCTGCACAATATGGTATAAGATTTAGAAATTTTGCTAAAGATGTTATTCCTATTAATATAGAAGAAGATTCTGATTAATATTTTTTTTTGTTAATTTTTTTTATTATAGAATTTTGAGGTAGTTATAAATTTAATTTATTCTATTTTAAATTTAATTTATGATACTTTAAAATCTATTATTATTCTTAAAAATAATATTTTTTTTTAAACAATTTTTTTAAAATCAAAATTAAATTAAAATAAAAAAAAATTTTATAAATTTATTTTATATTACAACAATAAATTATTCATAAATAAATATATTAAATATTTTCAACTTCAAGATTATTTGAATTTTCATTATTATTATTATTCTCATTATTATTATTTTCTAAACTATTATTAATATTATCTCTATCTTGTAAATTTCTTCTTGAAGCTAAAGAACCATTTTCACCTATATTTACATTAGTATCTTCTCTTCTTCCAACATTATTATTATTATTTATTTCATTATTTTGTCTTCTTCTACTTCTAGTTCTATTACTTCTTCTATTTCTATTTATCATATTATTATTATTATAATTTCTATTTTGAATTTGAATAATTTCAGGATTAATATTTTCTGGCATTTTATCCCATGAATTTAATAAATCTTGATTACAATTAGGACAATGAATATTATTTTCATTTTTTCTCATATAACTACTCAAACATTTATAATGAAAAACATGATAACAAGGAGTTAAACTAATTTCATCAACATCAGTTTTAAACTCTTCTAAACAAATAGTACAATTAGAACCATATTTTTCATATTCTTTTTTACAAATTTTACTTCCTAAATATTTAGGATCATTTAACAATAATTCAATTATTTTTTTATTATTTCTTCTTTGGATATTTTCATCATTATAAGGATTATTAAAATTTCTTCTAATTCCAAAATTATCATTAATAATATAAGTATTATAATTATTTGATTCTCTTCTAAATTTCTTAGTAAAACAATAAATAGCCCAAACACAACAAATACAACCAAAAATAATAATAATGATAGTAAATAATAATACAATTTTACCATAATCTTTCATTTTTATTTCAATGTAAAAAGGTAAATCTGAAAAAGTTTCTTCGAATTTAATAAAAAATTGAATATATTTAACTTCATTATAACTTTTTTTAAGTATTTCATTATTTACTTGTTTATAATCATATGTACCATCATTAAAATAAACAATATATTCAATCAATAAATTATCTTTTAATTTTTTTATATAAAAATTGAAAAGAGTAACTGAAGTTTTATCACTTTCATATGTATAATAACAATATAAATTTAATAAACCATAATATCCTTTCACTTTAGGTAAATCAATTGTTATTTTATTTTTTGATTCAATAAAACTTCCACAATAATTTTCTTGTTTAATTTTTGATAATGAATCTTCACAATTTTTATAATTAATTTTCCAGTCTCTTTCTTGAACTATTGGAATTTTTGATATACATTTACTTAAATATGTATTCCATTCACAACCACATATTATATCTTCTTCACCACATACTGAACAATTGAAACAATCTTTTAATCTTGTACAATCTAACACTGATGATGCAGATTTTTTTATAAGTAAAAAAACTAATAGTATTTTAATTGTTAGAGGAAAAAAGATTTTATTATACATTTATTTAAATATTTTTTATTTTCAATATATATGTTTTATTTTTATTCATAATAGTAATCATTTTTTTATTTTCTATATTTTTTTTATATTGTTTTTTATATAGTTTATTCAAAAAATGCTAATTTTAAATTAAATAAAATGAATAACAAAAATGGAGAAATGGAAAACGGAAAAGAATTTCATTTTTTTTTTAATCACAATAATAATAAAAATATAAAAACTATAAATAAAAATAATCCAATAAGTAAATCAATAGATGAAAAAGGATTAATATTTTTTGGTCAAAATAACAGAAATAATTCCAATCAAAAAACAATAAAAAGGGATATAAGAGGTTATCCAATATCAGTAAATTACAATAAAAGATACACAAATACAAACTTAGAACAAAATTTATTAGCAAATAGTACAAATTTAGAATTAAACACAGAAACAATATTAAATCAAATAAGTCAATTAATAGACAAAAAGAAAAACAATAATAATAATAATACTACAAATTTAAATAATCAACAAATAAACAATCAAATAAACACAAATACAATAAAAATAAAAAAAGATTTTGGAGGAAAATGTTTTCAAAATATAAAAATAACTTCAATTCCAAATCACAAATACACAGAAAAAAAGCAAGATAAACAAAATAAAGATTTTGAAATAAACAATCATGAATATACTCCAATTGCAAGATCAGTAATATCATTTTCATATAATGAAGAAATAAATAAATTTAATAGAAAAGAAATGCAAGATATACATAAAATAATAGATAAATATATGAATTCAAATAATAAAGGATATTTTAGTTTATTTGATGGACATGGAAAAGGAATAAATGAACCAATAAAATATGCAGCTTCCCGTTTACCAAATATATTTTCTAATTTTTTAATATCAACACATTATAATATTGAAAAAAGTTTTATTTATTCATTTCAAAAAATAGATGATGAATTAAAATGTTATTCAGAAATTGAAAATTGTGGGAGTACAGCAACAATTTTATATATTGATAAAGAAAATGAAATAATTTATTCTGCAAATGTTGGAGATTCAAAAAGTATTTTAATAAATAAAAATAAAAATTATAAAAATTTAACAACAGAACATAAATGTATAAATAATAATGAAGAAGTACAAAGAATTAAAAATTTAGGAGGACTTGTTTTTAATGGGAGATTATTTGGTCAATTGGCTTTAACTAGAGCACTTGGGGATTTTTCTTTAAAAAATAATGGTTTAATTTCTACTCCTTCTATTTATAAAGTTAAAATATTAGATGATGATATTTTTATTGTTATTGCTAGTGATGGAGTCTGGGATGCTTTAAGTGAAAGTGATGTTTGTAATATTTGTATTGATAATAAAAATTTAAATGTTGATGAGTTAGGAAAATTAATTATTAAATCTTCTTTGGAAAAAGGAAGTGAAGATAATATTTCTTGTATTGTTATTCAAGTTAATTCTTTTGAGAATGTTTGATTAGGGTTTTAATTTTTTTTTTTGCTTTGGTTTGATTTTTGATTAAGTATTATTAATTTTTTATATACAGGTTTTTATTTTTTGAAATTTTTTTATTTTTTTTTTTTAATTTGAAAAAATAATTTGATTAATATTTAAGTATTGAAATGATGCTTAATAAAAAGGTAAATAGAGATATAAAAAATAACAAAAAAATAAAAGACAATGAACTTGATAAAGGATTAAGTGATTTAGATTCAGATTTATCTCAATCATCAGAAGAATCAAAAACAAAAATAAAAAACCAAAATAATAAAACTTTAAAAGTAAATAAATCAATTGATGAAGAAGAAGAAGACTCAGAACAAAATCTTCATTTAAACATTCACGAATTAAAAAACAAATTAGAAAAACCATCAAAAAAAACAAATCAAAAACAAAAACAAGAATTAAAACTTCCTACAAAAATAATATATGAATCATCATCAAATTCATCATCCCCAGAAAAATCAATATCAAAACCAGAATTAAAAACAAAAAAAAACCTAAAATCAAATCAAAAAAATATAAAAGATAAAGAAAAAGAATTACTATCAAAATCTCATCCATCATTTCCTTCATTTTCTAAAATCCCATACACTTTATCAATAGTTCTCCCATCATCAATAATAGACAATGCTCAATCAAAAGAATTACGTACATATTTAATAGGCAACATAGCACGTACAATAGGAATATTTAAAGTATCAGAAATAATAATATATCATGATAAACTTCATACAAATCCATCATCAAAAGATCATTTATCATTTTTTATAAAAAATCTTCAATATTTAGAAACACCACAATATTTAAGAAAATCCCTTTTTCCAATAAGTGAAGATTTACAAAGAAGTGGTTTAATGAATCCACTTGAATCACAACATCATCTTCGCATTGATGAATGGTGTCCTTATCGTGAAGGAATAGTTTTAAATAGACCAGTTAAAGGTGATTTTTCTTGGGTTAATATTGGATTAAAAAAAGATTGTAAAATTAATAAGAAATTACCAGAAAAAACGAGAGTTACTGTTAAATTAAATGAAAATGGTTTTAATGATAATTTAAAATATTATTCTGGTATTCCTGTTTCTATGAGAGAACCTTTTGAAAATTATGGTATTTATTGGGGATATCTTGTTAGAGTTTGTGATAGATTTAATCAAATTTTTAATGAAAGTATTTTTGGAGAAAAATATGATTTAATTATTGGAACTTCTGATAAAGGCGATGATTATAGGAAAGTTAATTTTGAAAAAGTTAAAAATTTTAAACATTGTTTAATTGTTTTTGGAGGGATTCAAGGTATTGAAGGAATGATTGATGATGATGAAAAAGAAGTTAAAAGAGGAAAAGATGTTAAAGGATTTTTTGATTTTTATTTAAATACTTGTGTTAATCAAGGTTTAAGGACTATTAGAACTGAGGAAGCTGTTTTAATTTCTTTAGCTGTTATTAGACCTGAGTTAGATAAAATTAAAGGGATTTGTTAAATAAGTAAA
>JAEEGL015911466.1_pt1 | contig 14064 bp, 14 predicted proteins | sample 9134231 | NCBI WGS metagenome assembly JAEEGL01 (sample SAMN16246548, study PRJNA631951) | gut metagenome | biome: gut microbiome; feature: rumen; material: fiber-attached | host: Bos | place: Iran: Karaj | collected 2018-10
AAGCTCTTTTACAACCTGTCCACTCTGTGTCCCTCTGTGAACTCAGCCTTCTCCGTGTTGAAAAAAAAAAGAACTGACCTAAATCGCGATGGATTTAGGTGATTTCAACCGCACAGTAAAAAGTTCTACCAGTCTTCGTCCTCGTTGCCGACGATGCCATTCTTAAGTGCTTCCTCCACCTTGTCCATGATGGCGTTGGAGTAGGCGTGGGTCATGACGAGGGCCTTTGAGCAGGTACGCTTCTGTGCGTCCTTTTCCACGAAGGGGTAGTGGCGGGCTATCTCCCATTGTTCGTCGTAGAGTCGGCGGTCAGTCTTGTCGTCCTTCATGCGCTTGCCGTCGCTATGGATATTTTGGTTGTTCTGGCGGTTGTCGCTGTTGTCGAGCAGACCGCCCAGCCATCCGGCATCTTCAGCTTTCAAGATGTCGTAGTTCTGCACGGTGTAGGTGATGCGGACACGTCCATCCTTGATGTCAATCTTGATAATGGGAGTGATGCTGACAACGTAGCGGTTGACCGTTCCTGTGTGGTCGGCGATGCCATCAATGGTCGACGAGATGATGATGCATCCTGCTTCCTTGTCGTTGAGAGTGATAGCCTGTTTGTCCTTGAAGGTTGCGGTGACCCAGTAGTTCAGGGCGACGTAGAGCTGTGACTTCGTCTTTCCTGGTGCCTCGATGACCTGCTGGTAGGTGAGGCTCTCGTTTTTGTCGAGGGAGAGCGTGCTGGCCAGGTTTGCGGCAGCATCGAGCCACTTGTCACCATAGCGCTGCTTGGCATACTTCTCCAGGTCGGCAGCTTTCATTATTTGTGCCTGTGCACACGTTGCGCCGCAAAGGGTGAGGATAGCGGCAAACATCCAGAATTTCATAGTTTTCATGTTGTTATTGTTTTAGGAATTTTTGTTTTTGTAGTGTCTCTAGAAGTGTGGTGCTCATGGCCTCGTTGTCGGCCTTGGTGTAGCGTAGGTCGGTGAACACCTGGGCGAGAGTCTCCTTGTGGTTAATCTCACAGAAATGCTGGTTCTCTGGCAGCTGCTCCTTGGCCGTGTAGTAGCGGTCGATGTCCTCAGGGGTGTAGTCGTGGTAAGTCTCCTGGTGTACGAAGCTTTCCACGGGCAGTCGGTCGGTGAGCGGCGGTTCCTCGGCAGGCCATCCTACGGTGAGCGTTGCCACAGGCATGACCAGTGGCGGCAGCTGCAGCACGTCGATGATCTGTTGTGGCTGGTAGACGGTAGTGCCCAGGAAACAGTAGCCCAGTCACTCCTCGTCCATGCGGCAGCCGAGCGTCTGTGCGAAAAGCAGGGCATCGGTGGCGGCGTTCTGATAGGAAAGGAAGTTGTCGTAGCCCGGCGAAGCCTTCCGACAGCGTGCCCATAGGGTGGTGCGTCGGAAGTCGGCGCAGATGGTGAGTACCACGGGTGCCTGGGTGACCATCGGCTGGTTGAAGTGGGCAGGAGCCAGCCGTGCCTTCAGTTCGGCAGCGCGTGTGACGACGACGCTGTAGAGCTGCAGGTTTCCCATGGTCTGCGTGCGGGCAGCGAGGGCGAAAAGGCGGTGGAGCTGGTCGTCGCTCACCTCGCGGTCGGTATATTGGCGTATGGTACGCCTGGTTTCAAGATTCTTCATTGCTATTTCCTGCCATGATGTCGATAACGGTTCCAATATCGGCCACATCGACCACGCCGTCGCCGTTGACATCGGCTGATGCAGACGAGCCTTCTTCGTTTCCATGGGCCATGATGTCGATAATGGTAGCTATGTCTGCCACATCAACTATTCCATCGCCATTCACGTCGCCAATGATGACAGGAATCGTCTCATTGTTGCTGAGCACGAGCACCTCGTCAAGGAGGAATCGTTTCTGAGGTGTGAAACAGATACGTGCAACGCCTTTGCCAGTGATGTTTATCGTAAATTCTTTCCAGGAGAAGGAGTCCATGGTTAACTGGCTCCGTTCAAGGGTAGGGATGGAGTCAGGCGATGTAGAGTCATTGGCGTTGGGGTTGTAGATGGATAGTTTGAGCTGGTCACCGTCGGTGTTCCATCCAGCGGCACGGAAGGTAAGCGTTGCCTTACCGTTGAGGGAGAAGGGTGGGGTAGTGGTTTCGCCTAATTTCGAACCATTGCCGAAGCGTGCGCACTGGTAGCCGGCGTAGGCTGCGAGATATTCCCAACCTTCATTGTCAGTAGCGAACTTCGATGCCGAACCGGCAATGGTCGTGCTCCACTTACCATCGTTAGCACCAGTGCCGTCGCACTTGTCGAACGACTCATAGAAGAGCGTGTCGCCACGGGCCACGATGGGTGTCACGGAGTCGATGGGTTCGGGCTTGACCTGAGTGGTGTCTTTCTTTTCCGGACCTCTGTAGATGAAGCTGATGGTCTTGTCGCTGTTCTGCGTGATCTTCAGAATGGAGCCTTGCATCACCTTCGTGCCCAGGCTGTTCTTGTTGAAGAGCGTAGCAGCGGGCTTCGACGTTGCGGTGAGACTGTCGTTCTTGTTGTAGGGATAGAGGTCGGTGCTGGTGGTTTGTTTGGTAAAGTAGCCACCATATGAATTCCAGTATTTCGAGTCATCATCGTTGTCGGCATGGAAGATGGTGCAACGCTGGTGGTCGTTGGTCTTGGTAAGGTCGCCCTCAGAATAAAGTATGTCCGACTGCGTCACCTTCGAGTTAGGCGTGTTTTGCTCCCATATTGCCTTGTCGAAGTCCACGTGCGTAATCATGAGTCCTTTTCCTGGCAACTCGGCATCCCAATTGGTCTTCTGCCGGTTTTCTATGATGTAGAACTCGTCTTGGTGTGCGTCGTTGTACATGATGAATGAACCTCCGTTCTCGCTCGTTGCTACAAGGTTGTTCACGGTGTCGTTCTTTTCTGCTAGCACCGTAGGCTCAATCCATCCGGCCATCCATTTCTCGTAAGCGCTATATCCAGCCGGGCAGAAGGTGTTTCCATTGTAGCTGCCTGCGTCCATAAGGTCGAACTCACTCATGCCGAACCATCCTTGGTACCCTATGTCGTAGTAGTCGGGGTAGCCCAGGCAGTGGCTGAATTCATGACAGAAGCACCCGATGCCAGAGATGGAACTTCCGGACAGCTCGTTGGCGCAGGCGTAGGTGTCGATGGTCACGTCATCCAGTTCAAGCGACTTGTTCGTTTTTGACAGCCAGTACATGTGAGGCCAGATGGTGCTTGTGATTCCAGTGTCGGCCTCGCCCTTTCCGGCATAGACCACGAACACCTGGTCTACCTGTCCGTCGCCGTCCCAGTCGTAGTCCTTGAAGTCCACCTCGTCATCGGCAGCTTTCACGGCCTCCACGATGAGCTCGTCGGGATGCAGGTCGTTGCCTGCAGAGTCGTTATTGCCGTAGTAGGATGCGGATTTCTTCGCAGTGAAGGGGCCTACGACATCGAAATTCAGTTCAAATATTCCGTTGCTCTGTGCCTTGAAGTAGTCGGCCACGCTGCCCCTGAACGACCCTGTGACGTAATTCTCCTTGTTCAGGATGTCGTTGTACTTCGCTTGGTTGTTGGCCGTCTTGAACTTCGTGTCGGTGTACTGCATAAGAATCACGATACCCTTCTTCTTGCCCGTATAGTGCGTCCTGTCGCCGATGTGTGTCTTTTGTGGCGAGCGAAGGCGTTTTGTCGTAGGAGCACCGCTGCGGCGTTCTAAGGCGTGAGCTCGCATCTTCTCCATATCTGCTTTTACGGCAGTGCCGTCGGGCTGTATGGTGAATCGCTGGCCGTCTTCTGACTGCCAGAAGTGCAGGTGTTCGTCACCTACAAGCTGGGCACGCACCTCTGTGCCGTCGGTAAGGGTGAGAATTTGCCACTGGCCGCGCTTCGCAGGGATGGCCAAGACTATGAGAGAGGTCAGTGCTAAAGATAAAGAAATGATTAGTTTTTTCATTGTTACTTAATTAGTTATTAGTGATTTCGGGTTGCAAAGATAGTTAGTTTTTTCCACAAGACCAAATAAAACGTTCAAATTGGGAAAAAAATTGGGAAAAGACTTGGTTGTTTGACCTTTTTTAGCTAATTTTGCAGCGTCCATGTAGTAGGTCACGCTTCCCAGCGTGACTTCTATGGCGGATGTCACGCTGGGAAGCGTGACCTACTACTGCAAAGCAGTCAAATAACTGTATATAGAAGCCATAAAATGGTCAATGGCCAATGGTCAATCGCAAAACTATGGATACAAACAACAATAACATTACCGACAGTCTGCTAAAGACCATCATTGTGGCCTGTGGCGGCGAGGAGCAGCTCATAGACGAACTGCTCGCCATGGAGCAGGGCGAGCCCGATCCCGCCAGTAGGGGGCAGATAGCCCGTCTGGCCACACATCTCAAGGACTTGGCTCGTGTACGTAACATCAACGTCAGCATCGGCCCCCGTGTCACGGAAGTGCGCCCCCAGGAATTGGAGTGTGACGTGGTGCGTTTCCAGAACAATAAGGAGAAATGGGTGGCCCTCGTGGGACTGCTCGACGGCTATCCCTACGAGATTTTCACTGGACTGCAGGACGATGACGAGGGCATCATGCTCCCCAAGTCGGTCACGAAGGGAAAGATTATCAAGCAGGTCGCTGCCGACGGGACAAAGCGATACGACTTCCAGTTCACCAACACACGAGGCTATAAAATCACCGTCGAGGGACTCTCGGAGAAGTTCAATCCCGAATACTGGAACTATGCCAAGCTCATCAGTGGCGTGCTGCGCTACCGTATGCCCATAGAGAACGTCATCAAGCTCGTGGCATCGCTGCAGCTCAGTCACGAGAGCATCAACACATGGAAGAACGGCGTGGAGCGGGCCTTGAAGAAATACCTGCCCGGAAGTCCCGAGGCCAGCGATCAAGGAGAGCTATAGACCTATTCTCAATCCATAATGTTCAATCTTCAATGGTCAATGGTCAATCTTCAATCTTCCTCGACAGTGTGCACCTTTATGCCTTCCACGGTGTCATGGAGCAGGAGCGCAGCGTGGGTGGATGGTTCACCGTCAGTGTTCGTGTGCAATATGACTTCAGTCGTGCCATGGAGACCGACGATGTCAGCGATACCCTAAGCTATGCCGACCTGCTGCAAGTCGTGAAGCGCGAGATGGCCCAGCCCTCACAATTGCTCGAACATGTTGCTGGACGCATAGCACGCACCCTTATCAATGAGTTCCCTGGTGTCGAGGCTGTTAAGGTCACTTTAGTGAAGCAGAACCCGCCTATGGGAGCCAACTGCGACGGAGCAGGAGTTGAGGTGGAGGTTATCACTTCCCCGCCATCTTGTCGATGATGGTACTTGACGTAGTGATGGGATAGTTATTTGCGCTTGGGGTTCTTTGGAAACCAGCCTTTTTCGACTCGTTTCTTCTGTTCGAAGAGTTCACCGATGCCCCATAGGGCTGAGGCACCAAACACTCCAACAACGGCAGAAACGACGGTGTTCTCAATGAACAACGCGGCAATTATCGCTGCCAATCCAATCACCAGATACACTATCCAAGGGCGTGTTCCCCAGTAATACTCGGTCTTGATGACAATCGGATGCCAAATCCCTATCGTCACAAAAGTGCATACTGCTATGATAATTCCTGTGTAATACATCTAATGCATATTTTTGTGTTGCGACGGCAAAGGTACGAAGAATCTCCCATATTTTGCAAACATTGGAGATTCTTTTGGCATTTATTATGAGAAAGGAGCGATGGTCTACATATTTGGCGACACGATGCACACCCAGTTGTCGGTGTTCCATTGCGGAGACTGACTCCACGAAGGGTTTTTCGGAATAAGCGGCTAACTTTTCCAAAATACGCTACGCGTCATACGTAAAACCAAATAAAACAAGAAAAAACCAAATAAAACATGACACACCCTCGTAATGCTACGGTGGCCGGATCTGAGCGGGAGGGAGGCCGGGCCTGAGTGGGTGAAGGGCCGTACTTGAGTGGGTGAAGGACCGTACTTGAGTGGGAGGAAGGCTGGATCTTCGAGGTTCATGGCGGGCGGGGAAAACATTCATGGCGGCCGCCACGAATGTTCGCGGCGGCCGCCATGATTATCCGTAGCGTGCGCTACGAACCTATTTTTAATCTGGAGTGGCAGAACAAACGTCCTTAACTCCCTTAACTCCTTTAGCTCCTTTAACTCCTCCCCAGAAACACATAGTGCCATGTCCGGCCCTCCTGATAGCATCGTAGGCGTGGTTCTTCGCCCTGACAAAGGCTGTCAAGGAAGTGTTTGGCCGAGTTGTATTTCAGTCCGCTGGCCCACATGAAGTTGCTAATGGTGATATAGCCGTTGACCGTGCTCCGGCGTAAGGCCTCCTCCATGGCCTTGGGGTTGTGTACCTGGCTGTTGCCTACACGTCCTTTCTTTCGGCGGAATCCGTCGGCACTACAGTCTGCGTCGATGACGAACTGCCTGGATGGGATGAACTCTATGCCGCCATACATCACGTCGTGTCCCGTCACCTTGCTGGGGTCGGTATGGTCGCCAAGGAGCTTCAGTTTGGGAGCCAAGGAGCCGAAAGGTGTCTCCACACGGTAACCTTTACTCAGCCACATCGTGGCCACCTCGCTGAACAAGTCGAAGAGGTGTTTTATCTCGCCCTTGCTGGTATGGCGGTACTTGGCACAGAATTCATCGATGGCATCGAGGTCGTATTTGCGCTCTATGACGGGATGGGCATAGAGCAGGGGCTTGCCGTCGTCACCCTTCGTGGGTCGCGGCTGCAGTTCAAAGAGTATTCCGTCGTCCTTGCGTGGCATAGTGATTACGTGTTTTTTCAGTTAGAATAATAACAAAATATTAATGAAGAATCTTTAGATGTTGCAAAGATACATCATTTGTTTCATATTTCCAAATAATAATCCAAAAAAGATTGTCCGATTGGGGAAAGTAATTCTCAACCGATGTACGACCTACAGGGCCGCAAGGTGGAGGAAATCCGCAGGAAAAACGCCGGAACGACCAAGAAAATTGGTTAAAAAGTTTGTCGTTACAAAACTTTAGCGTAACTTTGCACCCTAAAAACATTGAATTAATGCCTTTTCACTTTCTGTTTGTAATCATATTATTCATTTTTCAATTCTCCTTTCTCACCTCCCAGGCTGCAGAAGCGAAAAAGTTCACGCTGGTCATCGATGCAGGTCATGGTGGCAAGGATCCCGGGACTTTGGGAAAATATTCCAAGGAGAAGACCATCAACCTGAACGTGGCTCTGGCCTTTGGCCGCTACGTGGAGCAAAACTGCCCCGACGTGAAGGTCATCTACACCCGCAAGACCGATGTGTTTATCCCCTTGCATGAGCGTGCCGCCATTGCCAACAGGAACAAGGCCGACGTGTTCATCAGCATACATACCAACTCTGTAGCGAGCAGGAAGCCCATCGCTGGCCTGGAGACTTACACCATGGGTATGCGCCGCAGCGACGAGAAGCTGTCAGCCGCCATGCGCGAGAACGAGGTGGTGCTCATAGAGGATAACTTCAAGCAACACTATTCCGGCTTCGACCCGCGTTCGCCGGAGAGTTATATCATCTTTGAGATGATTAACGATGCCAACATGCTGGAGAGTGTCAACCTGGCAAAGAAAATACAGAAGAGCGTCTGCCGCACTGCCATCCGGCCCGACAAGGGTGTGAAGCAAGATGCTTTCCTCGTGCTCCGCGAGACGTCGATGCCAGCCTGCCTCATAGAGCTGGGCTACATCACTACTGCTACGGAAGAGGCTTACCTTAACAACAAGAAGAACATCGACGCTCTGGGGCGAGGCATCTACCAGGCATTCGTGGAATACAAGAATCAGAAAAGCGGCCCCAGCGGACCCTCCCCCCAGTCCCTCCCTGAAGGGAGGGGAGTAAATACCTCTGCTGATAGACCAGCTGACACTAAAAGTAACTACTCCCCTCCCCCTAGGGAGGGGCAGGGGGGAGGGTCTGCTTCTATCATCTTCAAAGTGCAGTTCCTCACCAGTGACCGCAAACTGAAGGCCACCGACTCGCGACTGAAGGGCATCAAGGATTTCGACTGCTACAAAGAGGGTGCATTGTGGAAATACACTGTGGGCAGTACCACTAGTTATAAAGAGATTCAACAGCAACGAAGGGTGGTGGCAAAGAAATTCCCACAGGCCTTTATCGCTGCTTTCCGTGATGGCAAGCGCATGGATCTTGACGAGGCCAAGAAGGCCGTAGGCGTACATTGACGTTAATTAAACAACACAAACCAAATTTAAAAGTAGAAATCTATGTGTGGAATAGTAGGTTACATAGGCCAAAAGACGGCCTATCCCATTTTGATTAAAGGACTCCAACGACTGGAGTACCGTGGTTATGACAGTGCTGGCGTGGCGATGATTGCCACCGACGGCAACCTCAACGTCTATAAGGCGAAGGGGAAGGTGGCTGACCTTGAAGCGTTCTGCCAGGACAAGGATGTCAGCGGCTGCGCTGGCATCGCCCATACACGCTGGGCCACGCACGGGGAGCCCAACAGCACCAATGCTCATCCCCATTACTCTGCCTCTGGACGGTTGGCTCTCATTCATAATGGTATCATTGAGAACTATGCCACTATCAAGGAGAACCTTATCGCACGTGGTATCCAGTTCAAGAGCGTCACAGACACAGAGGTGCTGGTGCAGCTTATCGAGCATATCATGCTCAGCAACGACCTGCCGCTACTCGAAGCCGTGCAGGTGGCCCTGCACCAGGTGATTGGTGCATACGCCATCGCCATCCTCGACCGTGAACACCCTGACACCATCATCTGTGCCCGTCAGAGTTCTCCGCTCGTCGTGGGCCTTGGGGCAGACGGCGACTTCTTCCTCGCCTCCGATGCCAGCCCCATTGCTGAATATACCGACAAGGTGGTCTATCTGAATGACGGTGATATCGCCGTGATGAGACTTGGCGAGGAGCTGAAGGTGGTGAACATCGACAACGAGACGCAGCATCCGAAGGTGAAGCAGATTGATGTCACCCTGGGCCAGCTGGAGAAGGGCGGCTATCCGTTCTTCATGCTCAAGGAGATTTTTGAACAGCCTAATTGCCTACGTGACTGTATGCGCGGACGTATTAACGTGGACTGTGACCGCATCACCCTCTCTGCAGTTATCGACTATCGCGAGAAGTTGGCAGGTGCACGTCGTATCATCATCGTGGCATGTGGCACCAGCTGGCACGCCGGACTTATCGGCAAGCAGCTCATCGAGAGCCTTTGCCGCATCCCTGTGGAGGTGGAATATGCCTCGGAGTTCCGCTATCGCGAGCCAGTCATCTTCCCTGATGACGTGGTCATTGCCATCTCGCAGAGCGGAGAGACTGCCGATACGTTGGCTGCTATCGAACAGGCTCGTAAGGCCGGAGCCTTCGTCTTCGGTGTCTGCAATGCCATCGGCGCCAGCATCCCCCGTCAGACGCAGACGGGTGTGTATATCCACGTAGGGCCGGAAATAGGCGTGGCTTCCACGAAAGCCTTTACAGGACAGGTCACCGTGCTGTCGATGCTTGCCCTCTGCATTGCCAACGAGCGTCGCACCATCCCTGGCGACCAGTATAAGGCGATGGTGGCCGAGCTGACCCGCATCCCGGAAAAGATGGAGGAGGCACTGAAGACCAACGAGCAGATAGAGCGCCTGGCGCCCATCTTCACCTATGCCAAGAACTGTCTTTACCTTGGTCGTGGCTATAACTATCCTGTAGCTCTCGAAGGTGCCCTGAAACTGAAGGAAATATCCTATATCCATGCCGAGGGTTATCCTGCTGCTGAGATGAAGCACGGCCCCATTGCGCTTATCGATTCAGAGATGCCTGTCTTCGTGATTGCTACTCGTGATAAGCTCTACGAGAAGGTTATCAGCAACATACAGGAGGTGCGTGCACGTGGTGGACGAGTGACCGCCCTTGTTACTGCCGGTGATGAGCAGATACGCCGTCTTGCCGACCACGTCATCGAGCTGCCCGACACACTGGAGTGCTTCCAGCCACTCGTCGCCAGCATCCCCCTGCAGCTGCTGGCCTATCACATTGCCGTCTGCAAGGGTAAGGACGTAGACCGCCCACGCAATCTCGCCAAGAGTGTCACCGTGGAATAGAATCATTCATATATTAATCAATTAACCCGCGAATTATTGGACGCAGCATGAAACCGATAAAAAATGAAGTGAAAATAGCCCTGGTGGGCATTGTGGCCATCGTCATTCTCTACTTTGGAATGCAGTTCCTCAAGGGTCTCACCATGTTATCTTCCGGCAATAACTACTACGCCCACTTCAAGGATGTGAGCGGCTTGTCGGCCTCCAGTCCCGTATATGCCAATGGCTACCGAGTGGGCGTGGTGGAGGGCATCGACTACGACTACTCGCGGCCCGACAATGTCGTGGCCACCATCGGTCTGGACAACAGGATGCAGCTGCCACGTGGCACACGTGCCGAGATTACCAGCGACCTGCTGGGCAACGTGAAGCTGGAGCTGCGCTTTGGGGATAACCCCCTCGACCTGTTGCAGCGCGGCGACACCATCGAGGGCGGCGCACAGGAAGGACTGATGAGCAAGGCCGGTGCCATGGTGCCACAGATAGAGGTGATGCTGCCGAAGCTCGACTCCATCCTTACGTCGGTAAACGTGCTGCTCGCCGACCCCGCCATACGCAATTCGCTGGGAAACATTGAGGACATCACCGCCAATCTCACCACCACCACCCGACAGCTGAACCAGCTCTCTGCAGAGCTGAATCATCAGGTGCCGCAGATGCTGGTCAAGGTTGACACCATGCTGGAGAACACCAACGGACTGACTCGGCAGTTCAACGACATCAACTTGCCGCAGACCATGCAGCGTGTGGACAACACCATGGCCAACCTCGAGCAGACCACCGCTGCCATGAACAGTCGCGAGGGAACGCTGGGACTGCTCATGCACGACGCAGGACTCTACCGCAATCTTAACGCGACGATGAACAGTGCCGACTCGCTGCTCATAGACCTCCGCCAGCATCCCAAACGCTACGTCCACTTCTCACTCTTTGGCAGAAAGGACAAATAGCCACTATACACTCTACACTATGCTCTATTCTCTAGATAGGATTCGCGCCGACTTCCCCATACTCTCTCGCGAGGTGTATGGGCGTCCGCTGGTGTATCTCGACAACGCGGCAACAACACAGAAACCCCTGCAGGTGCTCGATGCCATGCGCGAGGAATATCTCAACGTGAACGCCAACGTGCATCGTGGCGTTCACTATCTCTCGCAGCAGGCCACTGACCTTCACGAGGAGGCACGCGAGACTGTGCGCCGGTTCATCAATGCCCGCAAGACCGAGGAGATTGTCTTCACCCGTGGTACGACGGAGGCCATCAACCTTGTCGCCTCCTCCTTCTGCCAATGGCTCACGGACAATGGCCAATGGTCCAAGGACTCAGTTTTTGAGATTCTTGTCACCGATATGGAGCACCACTCCAACATCGTTCCCTGGCAGCTGGTGGCTCAACGGCGCAATCTTCAATCTCCACTCGGAATTCGGAATTCGCAATTCATAATTCGTCACCTGCCCATTAGCGACGACGGTCGCCTGCCTCAGGGCGACGAGCTGGACAGCTATTTTACCGAGAACACACGGCTGCTCAGTCTGGCACATGTGAGCAACGTCCTGGGAACGGTGAACCCCATAGCGGACATCATCAAGAAGGCCCATGAGCATGGTGTAGCCGTACTGGTGGATGCTGCCCAGAGTGCTCCCCATATACGCCTCGACGTGCAGCAGCTCGACTGCGACTTCCTTGCCTTCAGCGGACACAAGATGTACGGTCCCACGGGCATTGGTGTGCTCTACGGCAAGGAAGAGTGGCTCGACCGTCTGCCGCCATATCAGGGTGGGGGAGAGATGATAGACCGCGTCTCCTGGGACAAGACCACCTTCGAGCGTCCTCCCCTGAAGTTCGAGGCCGGTACTCCTGACTACATCGCCACCCACGGACTCGCCAAGGCAATAGAATACATGGAGGCTCTCGGCATGGAGAATATCGAGGAGCATGAACGCAACCTCACTCGCTACTGTCTGGAGCAGATGCAGACAATCCCAGGAATTAGAATCTTTGGCCAAAAGCCTCCCCTTTTGGGGGAGGTTGGTGGGGGGCCCATTTCCTTCCTCGTAGGCGACATACACCACCTCGACATGGGAACTCTCCTCGACCGCCTGGGCATCGCCGTGCGCACGGGGCATCACTGCGCCCAGCCGCTCATGAACCGTCTTGGCATCACTGGTACCGTCCGAGCCTCCTTCGCCCTCTACAATACCAGGGAAGAAATAGACATTTTAGTGGAAGGAATAAACAGAGTAAGTAAAATGTTCTAAAATATTTTCAAAAAACTGTAACTTTCCATTCCGTCAATCGTCTTATAATAAGTAGAGAGCATGAGCGAAGCTAGTTTCCGTACTGATGTGTTGCCTCTGAAAAACGAACTTTTCCGGTTGGCTATGCGCATCACTCTCAACCGTCAGGATGCAGAGGACATAGTACAGGAGACGATGCTCAAAGTGTGGAGCCGGCGAGAGCAGTGGGCAGAGATAGACTCTATGGAAGCGTTCTGCCTGACCATCTGCCACAACCTGGCACTAGACCGCGTTAAGCGCATGAGCCGACAGACAAGCACGTCGCTCGACAGTGAGACGCACGACCGTGCAGACCACTCATATAACTCTAATCCCGAAGAGCAGACCGTGCAACGGGACAGGCTGAGGATGGTGAGACACCTCATGGACACATTGCCCGAAAAGCAGCGCATCTGCATACAGTTGCGCGACGTTGAGGGTAAACCCTACAAAGATATAGCCTCTATCATGGCTATTACTGAACAACAAGTGAAGGTGAACATCTTCCGGGCAAGACAGACGATAAAAAAGAAATTCATTGAAAACGACAAGTATGGATTATAAGTACATCGAGCAACTCCTCAGCCGGTACTTTGAGGCTACCGCAACCTTGAAGGAGGAGCAGATACTCAAGGCATTCTTCGCCCAGGATGACGAAGAACTGCCACAGGCATTGCGCCAATACAAACCCCTCTTCGAGGCTATGGAGAAAGGCGATGTACTAGGCACTGACTTTGACGACCGTATCCTCAGCCTTGTGAGCAACGCTTCCGAGCGTTGCGTAGTAGGTAACGCTTCCAAGCGTTACAATGTAGTAGGCAACGCTTCCGAGCGTTGCGTAGTAGGTAACGCTTCCGAGCGTTACAATGTAGTAGGCAACGCTTCCGAGCGTTGCAGCACTGATGATTCCCTGCTCATCCCGCAAAAGGCCCGCATCATCAGCCTACAGGAGCGTTTCCGTCCCTTGTTGCGTGCCGCCGCCGTTGTGGCAGTTATTCTTACACTGAGCACTGCCATCAACCAGTCGTTCCGCAACGACAATGTATGGACTGACGAGGACCAGATAGCACACTATCAGGACGAGATACGCAAGGCAGCACTCGCTGCCGCCACTGCCGACTCCGTGTTGCTCTACAGTGAGGGCATCAGCATCAAGGCCGACTCCCTTGCTGCTGACACAATGCACCTTGCACCCACAGGATATTTGGAATGAACTTTTATTTTCTATGCTTTCTCTATATCATTTAAAACAATCTTTTCTGAAGCTGTGAAGCTTCCTCTATTAAAACTAATGCCATTAGTTTAGAAGGCCACCAACGTCGTGCTGACGCGTGGCCTTTATTTTTTGACAAAACTTTCTATCTTAAATCTGATGATTCTATCTCACGTATTTCCTGCCGTCTTTGATGTACACGCCTTTACGATATTTACTATTTACGGATTTACTATTTTCGATTTTGCGGCCTTGCAGGTCGAAGCATTTTTCATTTATCATTTCTCCTTTATCATTTAGCGTAGCGTCAATGCCCACGACGATGCCCGTCTCGGGATTCGTGCAGTGGTACGGGTCCTCCACGGCCAGCATGGCTGCCTTATGGGCAATAGGCCTGGTATTGTCATCGACCGAAATCATGGGCGAGGCGACGGTCATCCACTCTTTCAGGAGCAGTGTCTTGTCTTC
>JAEEGL016748790.1_pt1 | contig 14064 bp, 9 predicted proteins | sample 9134231 | NCBI WGS metagenome assembly JAEEGL01 (sample SAMN16246548, study PRJNA631951) | gut metagenome | biome: gut microbiome; feature: rumen; material: fiber-attached | host: Bos | place: Iran: Karaj | collected 2018-10
GATCGAGGGTGATCTCATCATTCAGCCAGCGGTCAAGCTCCGTCTTGACGATCTCACGGAGGTCGTATCGGCGGTACATGTAATCGACAGAATCATAGATCGTTTTCATATCCTGTTCAAAAAGCAACTGCGTCGCTTCATTACCGCCATAATAGGCAAACGCTGAATCGATTTTCATATCCTGAGCTGATAAGCTGATGGGAGTCTCAAGCATATAGCGTCTTGTGAGCGGCATCGCACCACAAGCGAATGATAGAAAATCAAGCGCCTTATCTGGATGATCGCACCAGCTCGTGATCGTACACAGATAGCTTGATATTGCCGAACGGTTCGGGTGTTTCTCTCCGCAGAAAATGGGTATCAGCTGATAGTGGAGATTCATTTGCTCACTTGTGTTATACTCAAGATAATGCGATTCGAAATCATCTGTGCTGTCTTCCATGCTGAGCATCCATTGAAACGGAACGTCCTTTTCATCATCTTTGTTATAGTAAAGCTTTCTTGTCTGATAAAAGAACATCGGTTCCTGTGATAGTGCTTTATAAGTTGCGAGAAGATCCGTAAACCACGACTGATCCAAATATGCTTCGCCGGTCAAGTTGTCAATAAGATCCGGAAGATTGCTGTCGATGATCGCGTACAGGATATTCTCCTTGTTTATGCCGGCAAATAAATACGTTCCCTGTTCAGCCGTAGATTCATAGAAGTCAAAAGCCTCGCTCCAAGTTACCGTCTTCCACTCCGACCGCAGCCGAAGCCTGTTAAGCACATCTGTGTTGACCCTGCCATGCGGCAGACTCATCGCCAATGGAAGCGCGCGCAAAGCCCCGTCGACGCGAGCTGCATCAAGCATCGGCTGTGAAAGATCATTCAGGTTTTCAAACTCAGTTACAAATGGTTCAAGATCGATGAACAGATCGTTTCTCAAGCGATCGAACAGAAAAGGATATTCACCGTGCAGCAGAAAGACATCGCCAACATCACCGCTGATTAGATTCATAGCTTCACGATCATAATACTTTTCTGAATCGCGATTGGCCAAAAATGCTTGCTCATTGGGAAAAGCGAATTCATAGTAGATGTGCTTGCCAAGATTCTGATGCTCGTACATGGCTATGATCATTTCCATAGCCGGATCTTTATATGGAGCAGTCAGAACAATATCATAGTCGTCAGCCGGTTCCCATGTTCCCAGATACGTATAGTGAAGCATGTTTCCACGATCCGCCAAATAGATCTCCTGATCGCGCGTCACTGCAAACTCGTATGTCTGCCGTCCCTGCTTTAAGAAGGCGTTCAGCGGAAAACTCATAATCGTTTCTTTGTCGTTGAGGTCACTTCCAGCCGCTCGGCGAAGTTCTTGATCTGTAGTCCAGTAAATCATGTCTTCTTCCGGCTCATAACTGATACAGCACGACGAGCCTGCGCTTTCTGACAGCATCGATACAGAATCAAGCTCTAGACCCGTTTGAGCATCGTATTTATACAGGATACGATCTGCGTATGTATAGAAAAAGAACGCTCCTTTCCCATCGATATCAAAGGTCTGCGCTTTGACTCTTGTGATCAATCGTCCTGCATCATCTGTGACCCAAAGATCACCTTCGCCCATAAAGCGAGGAGACAAAGACGGAGTCAGCAGGTAATAATACTGTCCGTCACACTTAAAATCCATGATCGGACAGTAATCAGGCCAACCCAAGCTGCCCATACTGTCACAGGTTATCTTGCCCTCCCAACAGTCAAGGGCGCAAATTCGATCCGGCTCCGAACCTGCTGCATCATGCCGGATGATCAACATACCGCGGTCTTCATACCACGCCGCCATGTAAATATTGAGTTCAGGATCAACCGTAAAAGTACAGTAACGCCGATCAAAAACAGGAGCCGCTGCGATTAAGCTCAACGGGATAGGCATCAGCTCGCTTCGATCCTTGATACTGTTTAAGCTGCGAGATCGAAACTCGACAAGAGCAATCTCGCTGCCATACTTTGTTGTCAAACGGTAGCGATCCTCTACTCCTTTGTAAATCAACTCCTCGTCATACATGTACCCCGGCCTGTTTTCGGGCGGCAGCTCGCTGCGATGTTTTTCGGCAGGCGTTATTTCTTGCTTATCAGCACCGCACGCAGTTAAAACAATGAAAAGTGAGAGTAGAATTAAAAAGACACTTCGTTTCATAAGAAGACCTTTTTGAGAACTGCTATGTGTAGAATGCGAATACTCTTTCACTCGTTTTTCTGTGGGGCAATGAAAATTACCCCACAGAAAAACATCTTACTCTTTTGCGCCGTTCACCGCTGTGATTCCAGTATTTGTCTCGCAGGAACCTGTACAATCAAATGCGCAAGCCGAACTGCAACTACCTGTGCAAAAGCCTTCACAATAACTTGTACAAGTATCATAACTACAATCTGCACACCCGCCGCGTTTTGGTTCGTGATAAGTCTTTTCGATCTTGGAATCGTACATATGTCTTTCCTCCTTTTTTGAATGTTATAATTATTGTTATTCAGTAAAAATAACTAAGTGATACTCACTCCATGATTTGTCACACTTCATCGCCTTCCATTCACTGAACTCAATCAATACGTACGACCTCTTTGGTAAGGAAATTCACCTGCCAATTATTCCCTTCCCAATTGTATTTAGTACTCATCTCGTTCCACCAGTTTTGGTATTCTCTCATTGTTCTTCCATAGTCAGTAATGAGTTTATTGTAGAGTTTCTCGTTGTCAGCCGGCACAATTTTGGACAGATTCTCAAGCGCAAGGCGCTTTTCGTAAAGGTTCTCGATTCTCTCAAAATCAGGTTCTGAGAGTTCCCAAATAACTTTCTTTTCCATGTGTTTCCCCCCCTATTAATCGATCTTATACTTGTAAGTACCCATTTCAGAGCCCACCTTATCGAGGAACCCTTTTATGGGATCCAAGTAAGGCAGTTCAGCTATGGTCTTCGTTTTAACCAAAGAGCTTGTCATCGGCGACATCTTTAACCGCTCCAATATCGTTTGGGCAACGCGCCGCTCAATAAAACTTTTTCTGCATTGGAAGGACGGCGATACGTTGATCTCATTTGTATTCGTCCAGTTCACATATACACAATTTCGGCAATGATAAGCATCACATTCACGGCAAAGAGTGTTTTTCTCAATGGTGTATAACCGAGGATCATACTTACTGACAATACCCTCTTCAATTGTGCCAAGGGCTTGGTCCTTATGTTTCGAATAGAAAGCTGGACATATGTGCAGCTTTCCGTCAGAGCCGTATGTGAAACTGTTTTCCCCTGCTTGACAATTAGCGTGTTTACTCAGCAAACAGATATCCGTCAAGAGGTTATACTCTTTAAAAACCCCATTTTCATTGAGAAGCTTTGTCAAGTATTCTCTTACATCAATCAATGCTCCCTCATATGCTTTTTCATCAAAGGTACGCGACAGATCAAGAATATTAACGTTAACACGATTCGCTTTATCAAGTAGTTTGATACTTAGATAAGCTAAACTATCAAGCTCACTTTCATGAACATTCAATATGCAATTGGAGATGTTTCCTGATACTGAATTGATATTTTGAGCGTTAAAAACGGGTAGAACATCAGATAGTTTTGCTTCTCTCGCTTTATCAAGAAACTCTCCAGGCACTATATGCAGAATATCGTATCCAACGTACTCAGGGTTCAAAGACAAATCGGGGTTCGATCTTGAGTGGACGAAAACCGGCCGCATGAAATGCTCAGCCGCGTATTCCAAGCCCTTCTTAATCTGTTCCGGCGTCATAGTTTTACGACTCTGATCCCGATTATCAAACATGCAATAGCTCACATAGTCGTCAGCTAATAGCAAATAAAGCTTTTGCTTTGACGGAACCTCAACTTCTCTGCGAATACCATACAGGTTTTTCAGTTTTGCAAAATAGTACTCATTTGCTCTGACACGAGCCCTGTGCATTTTGCAAATATACTTTGCTCGATGGGAATTGGTCGGAGTATCCGCATCATCATAGTTGAATCCTTGACAGAAGCCACACCCTGATGCGATTGGGCAGTTAAGGCATTCGTCGTCGCTGATTGTACGCACTGAATTAACCATAAACGGACGTACACGCTCCATATCCAAACCATTGACCATATCACCAATTGGCCATTCAGGATGGTTGTTCAGTGAGTGACTGTAAAACCTCAGGCACGGGAACACGCGGCCATCAGATCCAAGAGCAAGCATTTTTCCTGCTCCGCAATAGGATTTGTAGTTATCCTCTTCAACATAAGGATGCCCGATTGTTTCATCAAAGAACGTGCAAATCCTGCCGCTGTTGAAGAGTTGGTTATCGATGACATAGTCTGCCAGTTCTTTAAGTTGTGTCTCCAGCATTCTGTCATCTCCCTCTTTCCAAAGATCTTCAAATACGACATTTGACGCAACTTCCGTTATTCCTTTATCCCAAAGAGAAATCACACTTTCCTTTAATAACGGCAAATCATCGCTGGCGAAAGTCATCTTTGTCGCCCCACTGAACTGTTGCAGCCACAGATCGATGCCCTTAGAAATCGTATCATATGAGCCGCTTCCATCCGGGAATACTCGTTGCATATCATGTTTTTCCTTTGTTCCATCAATCGAGATCGTCAGCGAGAGCTTTCCGTGGTTTTGAGCAACAAAACCCTGAACATCTTTCGAAGTATAATTGACTCCGTTGGTACAAACACTGAGGCGATAATTCCAATACCATGGATGATCCAGCTCAAATGCTCTAAGTTTGAAATAATCCGCTATCTGCGAAACCAGCTTCGCTTCGAGCATCGGCTCCCCGCCGATGAACTCAATTATGACTGCGTCACTATAATGAATATCCGTTGTCAGGATGGTATCAATAAACTGTTTAGCCGTCTCAAAACTCATCTTTTTTGTCGAGCACTTATGTGTTACATAACAATACTTACATCGAAGATTGCAATCGTCCGTAACAATGAAAGTAATCGTTTGCGCTGAACCCGCTTTCCAGCTATTGACCCCTTTTCCAACACTGAATCTCCGTATTCCCATCAGTACTCCTCCTTATCAACTATCGTCTATGACATATTACTTCACGGCACCTATGGCAACAGCCATTTCGTGTGAATGAAAAAGCAATTACCGCGAAGTCAAAGAACACAGTACACTAACTCAAGGAACTAGAATACTATTCATGCTCAATTAGGAATTGGCCTGTATTTAACGAGCTTATCTGCGCGTTTGACGTAGATGATCACATCTGTACCGGAGCGCTGATCCCATACGGCGGGATTCTGCAACAGCGCGGACTTGCTCGACAGACGAACGGCCTGATCGAGCGCATGAGAAGGCGCCACATAGAGATCGCACTCGTCAAAGAAATAGACCTGTCGGGTCATCGACGAGTAGCAAAGCTCCTGCAGCTTTCTCTCGTAATTGCCCATCGCCTTTGACTTCAGCTCGCCGGTGGACACGTCAACGCAGCATAGGGAGCTTCTCGTTCCATCGATATAGAATACCTGCCCGTTTCCGTCAATGTCGATCTCCCACGCGTTCCTGTGCAGGAGCAAAACGCCCTGATAATCCATTATCCACAAATCCGAGACACGATCGGGCATATTTCCACTGTTCTCCTGAACAGTGAGCAGATAGATATAGGCGTCGTCGACGCGCATATCCCAAATGCGCGCATGAGGAAATGTGACATCATCCTCACCTGACGTGCGATCGGTCAGCTCGCCGCTCCACCATTCAAGCAGCAGTTCTCCGTCAGGCGAGACGACCGTCATCCCCTTTGGCAGGTAGGCGGCCCACCAGAGCTGATCTGCGTGATCGAACGCAATGCGCACGGCTGAAAGATCCATGGCGCCCCATTCGCTCCTCATCCGCGTTTCCACGTTTTCAAGATCGATCTCGACGAGCTCATCGGTCAGGACGTCGTGGAATCGACGATCCAGCAGATAGACTCCAAGCGTTTGATCGCCTCGTTCAATCAGATTTCCGATCATCAATATTTGTTGCGCATCATATTCTCCATTGATCAGTCTGTAGCTTAAACTCGACAAGCTGTCAATGATCGAACGTGACAACGGATTATCCGTAGCCACACCTACTGTAAGCAAGCCTGCAGCAATGAGCGCCGCCGCGACCGCGGCACGAAGCGCGCGTACTAACCGTTTGGGATGCTGTCGCCTCAGCAATGACGCCGTTTTTGTCAAAAACGGCTCCGAGAAGGTATGCTCCGGCGCCTCATCCAACCAAATCGCCCGCGCCCGGCCGATGTTGGCAAACAAGATCAGGTCGATCTTGTCATATTGGTTTCGATCAGCCAATGTCGATGCCCTCCTCTCTGAGCAGTTCCGCAAACAGGCGTTTGCTGCGGGATATCTGCTGATAAACTGCGTCGACGCTCTTATTCAGCATCGCCGCGATTTCATCGACCGTAAAGCCCATATAGTATCTCAGCATGAGCACCCGGTGGTATTGTTCCGGGAGCCTGAGTATCGCCCGTGCGATTTGATCATTCTGCATAATCATTTCTTCCTCGTGCTTCCCAACCATCTCGTCCTTAAGCGGTCTTTCCCTTAATCTGGCTCTTTTCCGTATGATTTTGATCGACTGACTTTCAACGACAGACAACACATAAGCCTTTGTCATGGCAGACAACGGGTCTCCGATCGCATTGATATATTTTTTGATCGTGAAAAACGATTCCTGCACGGCGTCTTCGGCATCCTGCTCGTTCTGCAAGATGCTGTATGCTGCATAGTACATCATACTTCCGTATCGTTTAAATAACTGTGCTATGAGTGCGTCATCGTTTCCCCTGTCATCTATCACCAGATCCAAGAGCATAATAATGCGATCTCCCCACGTCACTATTCTCTATACTAAGATCAATACTGAATCAGTTCGGTAAAAAGTTCAATTGCGAATCTATCTGTCATTCCGGAAATATAGTCGATAATTGCTTGAATATAAGTCTCTTCTGTATCTAACTCGCCATAAATCTTCTCGTTAATGTAACTATCGGCTATATACTTTAAGCAATTTGGAACAATATCTGAATCACAATAACAAGCAAGCCATTCGGAAAACCGCTTAGTCAGTTTCGGTGCAAACTGGTTGTTCTTCTGTATTATGTCCCAGGTTTTTTCCCCATCGTAGAAACTCTTCAATTTAAAAAAGATTTCTGACAAAACCAATTCTGAATACTTCATAAAGGTTTGTAGGCGTTCATGTTTGTAAATATGCTCCAGGTTAAAATCCTTAATCGCATTCAAACGCTCATTTACCGGATCGCTCAGCATAATACCTTTATCAGGAGAACTGTTTTCGCAAATATCAGTTATTAGTTTATGTATTATCACTGTCGTATTAATGACTGATATGTCATCTTTGTTGCCAAGCTCTCTAAGCCTTCTCAAATCATCCGGATTGAGGAAGCCTAAGGTGATTGCATCTTCTATATCACGTCCCAAATATGCAATCTTATCAGCTATTTTTACTACGCAACCTTCCCACGTGGCTGCTTGTACTGCTCCAGGCTTGTCAAATGCTTGAAGTGGAATTGATATGCTTCTTGGCACAATCCCATTTTGATCTATCTCCCCGCAATGTGCAATGATGCCATCTCGCACCGCATATGTCAGATATAGGTTCTGTTTGTTCTGATTGTCATCTTCCAGCAACTCAATGTGATCTACAAATCTCAAGCCATTCTTTTCATGCCAAAACTCTTTGTCTAGGTATTTTTTGGACAAACAGTTTAGAATTCTTTCGCCCTGATGGCCAAAAGGTGCATGACCCAAATCATGGCCGATAGCTATTGCACGCGTTAGTTCCTCATTCAACCCAAGCGTTCGAGCAATCGTAGAACTTACAGATTCCACATGACCAACATGCTCCATCCTTGTACAGACATGATCATTATCAATATTGAAAAAAACCTGAGTTTTATGCTTCAAACGGCGGTATGCCATCGAATGAAGAATACGAGTATAATCCCTTGCAAACGGAGTTCTCACATCGCCTTCTCGGTCATACAGGGGATGCTCCCTTTGTATAAGCTTGTTCCAATTTTGATGATTCTCATCTGCTGCGACGTCTTTAAAGCCATCTTTGTTTACCATATGATGTCCTCCATTGTTTAACTGTCGATACTTATTCCATCTAATATATATATAAAGCTTTTTGCGGATAAAATCTGACAGAGAAAACTAAACAAAAAGCAAAATCGTCATTATAGACAATGTTTTATGTGCAAAAAAAACAAATAATCATCAGCCCGCGAAGCGGGCGGTTTTTCATTTGCGGGCCGTGCCCTTGTTTACTAGCGGCGCCTGAAGGCGCAAATACGGTCTGGCACACGCGAGGAGACTGTTACTTGCTACCCGTAAACGGGTCTATTTCATCCATCGTCATTTGGTCTGCCGCGGCGTCTTCTTTCAGTTGATTTTGGATGTACTCCGCTATCTTATTCGTGTTCTTTCCCACTGTGTCTACATAGTAGCCGCGGCACCAAAACTCGCGATTCCTATATTGGTATCGCGCATTTCCCCACTTCTCAAATATCATCAAACTACTTTTGCCTTTCAAGTATCCCATGAAACTTGAGACTGACATCTTTGGTGGGATTTCTACCAACATATGTACATGGTCCAGGCATACCTCTGCCTCCATTATGTTGACGCCCTTCCATTCACACAGTTTCCGCAGTATTGCTCCTATGTCCAGCCATCGCTTTCCGTAAAAAGCTTTCCTGCGATACTTTGGTGCAAACACCACGTGGTATTTGCAATTCCATTTCGTGTGTGATAGACTGTGAACGTCATCCAATGTGCTTTTGCTCATGTTGTTTGACCTCCTTTTGGTGTTCCTTGCAGTTGCCAGACCGCAAGTCTAATCTACACCAAAAGGAGTTTTTCTGTACAGTCTTATAGCTTTAAGCGCTTCCGAACCACCCACGCCTTGCGTGGGGTTTTCTTTTACAAAAACCGGCCATGCTTTTTTGCATGGCCGTCCTTTATGAACAAAAGCCCTCACTGGATCATGAAAATCATATCGCTATCTCTTTTCCGATTCAGTAGAAGTATTCAAAGATAAATGATGGCGATATACAGAACAGACCTCTTTCATCTCCTCCATTAACCACTCCAACTGTTTTTTTACTACCAAATCGCTTACTATTTTAATATCCAGTCCTTCAAGAACCTTTTCTATAACAGCATAATCTAAAATCTTATCCTGATTGACATAGTTCTTTGGATATAGAGTTTTGAACCACAATCTGAAATTATATATATCAGCTGATGTAGTGTTCATCAGATGATCTGCCCATATCTCACTATCGGCACAGAAAAACACATGCTTATTAGGGTCATTTATAAAAGCAGGCGTCTCCGTATATGAAATAAGATGCTGAACCCAACAATCTTGCTTTAAAATCTCCTGTAGGCTATTTCTGCGCGACGCATTGTTATGCCTCTCAACAGCCTCGTCTAAATCTACCATAACCTGCCTTGCACGATTCAAGATCTCTTGGTTACCTTCAGTGCTATAGAAGAATTGTTTGAATACGACTTTAGGGTTGTCGTAATTGCTGATATTGGTTATCATCATTCTTTTTGCATTATCTAGATAGTTATTATCAAAACCAATATCTTCTAAGATGCATAAAATACGGATAATCCCTCCATAAATTGTTGTCGGATAATCATCTCTTTCTAGAATACCAAGAATATCTTTAATTCTATTCTCACACCATTCTTGCGAATGTAAATAATACTCCTTTTCAAGCCGCTTGAAAGGATCATCTTCAGGGATGAATAAGGCAAGCTCCCCCTCCATATAGTTTCTAATTTCAGCTTCGAATGGCTCTTTTTCCAGCTCCCCGAATTCAATGTATTGTTTTAACGTCTGAAAACGACTTTGCCGTTTCATCTCAGCGGCAATTCTTTCAATCTTACTCTCTGGAAGAGGCGTATTTGCTTTAAAATCCACAGCCCACTCAAAGCAATCCAATATTATTCTATCCTTGATGAACTCATAATATCTTTCATCAATATCAAATCCCTTCAAAAAGCTGAATACCTTATTAAGCTTGGAAATGAAGAATTGAAACGTCCGTATATTTAGATGATTAACTTCGCTCATTTCTCGGACGAACTGTTTCGTATTTTGAATCAGGCTTTTCTTAATATCCTCTGAGAAAGAAGCCCTCTCAATAATGTTCTCAAAGATTATTTCGATATCCGGTTCAAATCGATATATCACTCCTATAAGCTTTTCTCTGACTCTTCGGAACTCATCACCAATGGCTCTTTGCGGGAACAACACTCCCCTTCGACGTTCCAGTTCATCAATTGAAATAAGCTTGTTATTAATCTTTCTTTCCCAGGCATCTTTCTCTTGAGGAAAATCTATCTGATTGTTCATTGTTATAAGGTATTGAAGCTCTTTTTGCTCAACCACCTCTTTCATTTGGATTTCATTCTCGTTTGCAATGAGAATAACCTTTATGCCATCATGTTCAACCAAACCGTTGATAAAACCAAAGACCTCGTTTAATGGGCAATCACATCTTTCCAAATCATCAAAAGCAAACACGAAAGAGCTCAAGTCTTGCCAATTCTCAAGCAAATCAAATAGGGATGTATTTGGTGTTGCGTTATCCTTATATGCTTTTGCTATCTGCCAAGCTGAAAACAAAGCTTTTCTCCCAACGCTTGGCTTAGAACTCTTATCTGGTTTCACTAAATCAGCGCCGAGCGAAAAAACGATAGCGTCCTTGATATCTGATATGGTCTTACAACCATATAAAGATACATATTTCAAAGACTGAAACTGGATCTCGTCGATGACGAAATCCTTTATTGCATCAGTCAATCCGTGTTTAACAAAGTATGTTTTTCCACATCCCCAATCGCCATCTATCATGACTGCATAATTATATGTTGTATCAGTCAAGTATCGCTTAATCTCTTCAATTATCTGCTGTTCTCTCATAATTGAACACCCCTTTCCATTTTTGCAGCAATCATTATATCATAAGCAACAGTTTGTTCCTACCTCTACTTTTTTATACGACATGAGATCGCGTAAAACAGACCAATTTCTTTTTCATTGATCTAATAAGGAGCACCTTGGCCTCTAATATTTGGAAAAAGAAGCCTATCATTCGTTATAATAAGATGGGGTTCCAGTAGAACAAAACCCAGATGAAATTGTTATCACTACACAGTTAAGAGTTCCTGAACAATGAACGATCAGCAAGTTACCATCTTCATCCTCTCCAGCTACGATGCCAACATGAGTATCATCTGGATAAAACACCAAATCGCCTGGTAGTGCTTCATCCCATGGAATACTGCAACAGTTACTGTGTTGAGCTGACGCCCCTCCACCATGGCTGATTTCGCAAAAACCGTCGCTGGCATTATAGAAGACCCAGTCAACGAACCCGCTGCAATCGAGTCCATAAGGACGATAAGTCCCGGAAGAAAGACTGCCCGCTGCCCATACTTTTTGTACCGAGCCCCAAAGTGGATCCCACCCGATCACTAAAGATTTGCCTCCCCAAAAATAGTTGACTTTCCCAACAAGCGAACAGGCGGTTTTCACGACCTTTCGGCGTTCATCCGAGAGGTCATCAGGAAGGTGGCGCAAGACGCTTTCGGCATCAGCGCTGATATATTTCAAATCTCTGATGAGTTCCTCAAGCGCATCACGGTTTTCAAGCAGCTCAACCAACACAGCTTTCTGTTTTTCGGAAAAACAGTACTGTGTCTTCATTTCCTCTGCGGTCTTAGCGAAGATCGTGATTTGGAGGGTTCTTTCTGTCCAGCTGTCATCCACCTCGTCATCCGGGTCACTGTCGGGATGGTCTATCGTCTCTACCTCAGAGGAAATATTGTTCATGTCCCAAAACACTGCCGTCAGCTTTGCTATCCTTGCAGGGTCCAGTGTTGCCACATCTGTAGCGTCCACATCTTCACTCGCGGTAACTTTTACCGCAAAGACGGCGAGCACCTCCGGCCAGTCGGCCATAGAACCTTCAATCACAATATCGTCGTAATCCCCGTCCTGCAGAGCTTCCAACCGTGAAGCGAACTCGTAGTTAACCTGTGCCACCGCAGCTGAAGCCAAAACCGCGCCGTCGTCTCGGTTACTGCCGGAAAAGAAGATGCCAAAGGGTGTGATAAGGATCAGCCCGATCAAACACATGAAGACAATAGGAACAACAGCCATCCATCCGCCAGCTGCTATTGCGGTGACCGATTCTTGTACCCCAGCGAGAATTGATTTGGATGCTGCAGCAACCGCTTTAACTACCGCCTTTTCAGCGACAACCGCTGCGCGGGCGGTAGTTCGTGCAGCATATGCAGTTTTTTGAGCTGTCTTTGCCGCCGCCTGCGCTGACTTTTGCACCGCCTCCACTGTTGCCTGCGTGGCCTTAATGGCGGTTTTCGAAGTCTGTTCCGCAGTCTTCACGGCTTTCCGTGAGGATTTCGCAGTTTTCTGTGCGGTCTTGATTCCAGCTTTCTGCATGGATCTCGCGGATTGATTGATCGTCTTTTCGACTCTGTCAGCTACCTTGATTGTCCCCTTGATCTGCTGCAGTTGCGCCGCTTTAGCCACCTTCTGGATTTCTCTATCACTTCCCAAGCGTAATTGCTCTGCCCGGACCACTTCTGCCTTTTTCTCTGCCTTTTTGATTGCAAGCTGACGTTCACGTCCGATCGGCGTTGGTTGTTCTATTTCTGGAGCATCAGGAACGTTACGAACCATGATTCCCTTGGAATCCCGAACAACACCGGGGTCATGGGAACTATTTGTTTTAGGACGCACCACGCTTGGGTTGGGTATTTCAGTTACACTCTGCTTGTCTGATTGCAGTGGCCTGACCTTAGGCTCAAAAGCGATGGTAGTCTCCGGCGCTTCCGGTACAGGCTGCATCATCGGCAACTCTCCTTTGCTTTGTGTGGTTGCCTGTGTCCACTGCCATTTTTGAATTGCCGGAGAAGGAACCCCCTGCACATAGGTTGATTGCATATAATAGGTGTTCGGTGTAATGCGCTGAGCTGACCTGACTGACCCAAGCGTAACAGGATCGCGCTGAGGGCTGTGAGACGGATAAGCAGGAGAATCGATACGTCCCGCGGAAAAAGAAACGGTATCCTGTGTTGGCACACGACCTTCAGGCACGGGCTGAACAACAGGCTCAGCTACAACTGGCGTATCATGTGGAGCATCTATTGGCTCTGCTTCAGCCACCAGACCATGTTGCTGATGTTTTGCTGCTTGCACCTCCGTCTGCCGGATCGTATTCTGCCGCGCTGCCTCCTGTGATGGTACCTGAGCGTCTGTACTCTCATAATTTCCGTATCGTTGCTCGGACTCTTTCGGATGCTCACGGTGCTCGAGGATCGCGTCTCGGCCTTTCTTCGCCAGCTTCTTCCCTTCTTTGGTTGCGGTATGGCCTACATCATGAGCAATATCCTCTGCAACATGTTGCACACGGTCCTCAGCATACTCCTCTGGCGCGATCTGACCGTCATCCATCAGATTCGCTGCTGTGTCCTTGGAGCGAATAAATGCATTCTTCATCCGCTCTCCGGCAACCGATGCTTTGTCCAGAACCTTGATGTCCCGGTGGGTTTCGCGGGTTTTGATCTTTGGCATCTTCGCACCTCCTATCCAAAAGGGGCAGGCATTACGCCTGCCCCAAGGCGAAGGTTCCCTCGCCGGGTTTGGTGGTCATCAACTTATAAAGTTGCGTATTTTTCGGGAACCGATTGATGCACGGCACGCGGCCGCTGCCGCACTTGCTGAGGCCGCAGCCGGCGTCGGCATTCGTGATAGAGCTCATCTGCTCATTGGAGATATTCAGGAGCTTTGCCAGCTTTTCCCGGTCATACGCCGCCTGAGTCAGCATCACAATAAACTCAGAGTTGGAGAGCATAGTGCTGGCCTGTACAGAGTCCAGAAGATACTCTACATTCTGCGTAATGGCTGTTGGATAGGCGTTGCGCTTGCGGAATTGACGCCACGCGCTGTTGAAGAACGC
>JAEEGL010866687.1_pt1 | contig 14063 bp, 7 predicted proteins | sample 9134231 | NCBI WGS metagenome assembly JAEEGL01 (sample SAMN16246548, study PRJNA631951) | gut metagenome | biome: gut microbiome; feature: rumen; material: fiber-attached | host: Bos | place: Iran: Karaj | collected 2018-10
ACATCATTCCATATTTTAGAAAAAGTATTCATATTAAAAGGCATATTATATACTTCATTACCAATTCTCGCTATCGGACTATTAGTATATCTATTAAATTCAACAAAAGAATTAACATAATCCCATACATCTTTATAATCAGTATGAAATATATGAGCACCATATTTATGAACATTTATACCTTCAATCTTTTCAGTATAAACATTTCCTCCTATGTGATTTCTTTTATCAATTACAAGTACACTCTTGCCACTATTTTTAGCAAGATTAGCAAAAGTTGCTCCAAATAATCCAGATCCAACTACTAAATAATCATATTTTTTCATAAACTTTCCTTTTCCTCTTAATAATTATTAATAATATTATAATAGAAATAATAGATATTGTTAAGCCTTCTATAAGCATTGGTGTTCTATATTTAAGAACTAATTTATGTTTACCTTTAGGTATTTTAATAGCCATAAAAGCAGTATCAGCTTTAACTATTTCTACTTTTTCATTATCTAAATATGCTCTCCATCCACCATATGCATATGGAATAGTTATAAGAGCATACTCATTCTTATTAGAATTAATCTCAAAATCAAATCTATTATTCTCATATTTACTACTAGTAACAATATTATTTAATCTATTTATTGATTCATCTATATCAGATAATTTTCTTTTATAAATTTTAATTTCATTTATAATAAACTTTCCTCTATTAAAATCAATATCTATTCTATCAATTCTATCATTTCTTAAATTAATTAAATAGTTCTTTTTATTACCAAACATATGAGTTCTATAATTATTTATTGTTAAGCCTCTACTTAAATATGCACTATTTTTATAATAAGCTACTGCTCTTATAGATGTATCCTCATCATCTTCAAATGAATAATCTATTCCACTTAATAATATATATGTTTCACTATCAACAATTTCATCAAATACTAATTTAATACTATCTAATCTATCTACTATAAAAGTATTGTCATCACATTTAATATTATTACCACATATTAGTTTATAGTTTACTTCTTCAGCATGTTTTTTAATATCAAAATTAGTTTTTTCATCTTCAAGAACAATACCATCTAATAATACTTTTTCTTTTTCATATGTAGTTAATTTATCATAATCATTTTTATTAATTACTTTATTAAATCCATATATTAAACTAACTTCTTTTTTAGGATTATATATTTCATCTTTTTGACTTTCTTGATACCCATAAGGAATAGTATGAGTATTTGAAATAAAATATTTGACTCCAAATAAATGATCTAATTCACTCTTGTTATTTAATCTGTTATAACTCATTGGATTAGGTAATGTTACTAAACCAATATCATCATTAAATACATTTATATCATTATTATAAATACTTATATAATGATTAAATCCACTTCTTCCATATAACCAACTAATATTAGGAAGTCCTCCATATGATGTATCATATCTAAGACCATCATTTTCTAAATCTTTTAATAAATCATATTCATAACTATATATTTTTTTATATGCACTATCTCTTACTACTTCTTCATGAGTAGAATTAAAATATTTTTCATCAAAATAATAATGAGCAGGAACTATTACTGATAATATTGCAAATAAGATATATAAATAACTAAATATTTTTTTATCTTTAACATAATAAGTTATAAATAAAATAATAAATGATAATACCAAACTTGTTATAAATTCAACAGAAGTATAATTATAAACTACTTCTATTATGAAAGAGAATACTGTTAATATGATACCAAATAATACTAAATGACCTGATTTCATATTTTTAAATTGTTCTTTTGTTAAACAAACTATATCACATACTAAGAATGCTAATGCCCATACCCATCTATTAGCATAATAACTAAAACCATTTAATATTGTAGATAAATATGGTATTAAAAGAATAATAAATAACAATATGAATTCTATTTTATATTTTAAAGTATTTTTTCCTTTAACAAAGAATAATACAAGAATACTAGCTAGTGATAAAGAACCAAATCCTACATAAGCATCTCTCATAGACATATAATAGAAATTTGTAAATCCTTTAAATAAACCAAGATAATAATCTGAAGTATAAAACTTAGGCAAATAATAACTAATATCTAATCTGTCAATTGATAATAATACTTTCATAATTGGAAGTAATACTACACAAGAAATACCAAAAGCAAGAATTGAATATAATAAGAATCTAAGAATTATATTAAAGAAATTCTTAGTACTCTTTTTAATCTCTTTATCAAACAAATAATTAATTAAACAAAAGAAGAATATGAATATACACATCATATAACCAAAATAGAAATAATTAATAATTGCATATGAAAGAGATAAAACATATAAAACAGGTTTATTTTCTCTTAATAGTTTATTAGCCCCAATTAAAAGAATTGGAAATATATACATAGGATTTATAAAGAAAGATTCACTAAATGCTACATATGTAGTAGCACAAAAAGTATATAATATTGAACCTGCTAATATTGTTTTATAATCATACTTTTTATATAAGCCATATAGTATAAATGATAAACCAACTGCATAGAATTTAAAAAATATCATTAAATTAAATCCAAGTTCTGATTTTTCATGAGAAAAAAATACACTAATATAATTAAACGGATCATGTAAGTATGCTGCAAGCGTTGTTAAAACATCTGCTCCATATCCTATACCATTATTCCATAATACTAATTTACCATGTAATAAACTTCTAATAAGATCTCCAATATATACAAATATAATATAATGTTGATCTAAACCATCATAAGTTCTAAAATATGATTTTCCATATTTACTAAAATAATATTCAATACAAAAATAAAATAATATACAAAATAATATAGTAAACCAAATTACTAATTTAAATGTTTTATTCTCTTTATTCTTATTAAAATCCCATTCACTAATATCATTCTTTTTAACTATAAAAGCATGTTTAGCTATTTTAGCCATATCTTCATCACTATAACTATCACTATAGAAATTATCTATTTCTTTATTGCATTCTTTTTTAAATCTTTCTACTTTTTCAGAATTATGACAATTCTTAGATAAGAATTCTCCAGTATTTTTATTTACATCACTTGCTATTAGTTTAACTCCTAATTTCTTGCATATAGGTTTTAATAAAAACTCTGGTGATGCAGAAATAATAACATCACTTTTTTTCTTTTTATCCAAATACCATTTCTTAATATTCTTTTCTTTAACTTTCCAAAACTCATCTACTAGTTTATCTATATTTTTAAAATATTTTAAAAAACAAAAAAACTTTCCTTTAAAGAATTCTTTATCTTTTAAACCAATTTTATACATAATAAAACCATATATTTGAATAAAAAATAAAAGTAATATTCTTTTATTTTTTTTCAAACAAAATAAATAAAAATCAATAGAAGAATCTCCATCATAAATAGTTTTATCAAAATCATAAACATTTATCATAATACATACACCAAAACAAATAATACTATTAAATATAATAGAATTGTTAATAATAATTTCTTATCACTAAATATAACTTCAACAGGATCTCCAGTTGAATTGCCTTCAATATTAAGACTATATTCTTGAAATATTATCATTACTAAAGGAATAGTCCAAAACATATATTCATTTCCTACTCTCATAATAGTAGTTGGATCTACTGTCCATAAAGAATATGACATAATAGTAAGAGCTAAACAAACATACATATTCTTATCTAAAAATTTTTCATTATAATAACTTAATACTTTTCTTCCTTTATCTCCAACATTTTCAAGTTCTTTTTTTCTCTTTCCATATCCAAGATAAAAAGATCCAAATATTATAATTAAATATAACCAATTAGATACAGTAATACCACTTACTATACCACCATACATAACTCTAAGTAAAAATCCTAAAGCAATTATTGAAACATCTACAATTGGTATTCTTTTTAATCCACAACTATATAAAATATTTATTAAAATATATACAAAAGGTATAACAATAATAAATATATTTTTAGAATATAAATAACACATTAGTAAAACATCTAAAACAAGTAAAATGCATATTAAAAATTTAGCATTCTTAACAGATATTTTATTACTAGCAAGAACCCTATTCTTTTTAAAAGGATTCTTCTTATCCATATCTAAATCTTTAATATCATTTATTATATATACAATAGATGAGGTAAAAGAAAATATAAAAAAGCCAATTATACATTTAATAAATAAATTAGTATTAAAAAAATTAATACTAAAAAACAATGGTACAAAAACCAATATATTTTTTAACCAATGTTTAATTCTTATTAAAGATAAATAGTTTTTTATTTTCATCTTGACCTCTTTATAGAAAATATTATATCAAACTTTTGACAAATAATCTTAGTTTTTTTATAATTAATACGAGGAGGATTTATGAAAAAATACATTTGTGAATTTGTTGGAACTTTTGCATTAACTTTCTTTGCCTGTGGAGTTGCTGTTGTTGTTGGATGCTCTACTCCAGCTGGAGTTATTGCTACTGCTTTAGCTTTTGGTTTAGTAATTGTAGCAATGGCTTATTCAATTGGAAATGTTTCTGGTTGCCATATTAACCCAGCAGTATCACTTGCAATGTTAATTAACAAGAAAATTGATTTTGAAGATTTTGTTGGTTATCTAATTGCACAAGTATTAGGAGCATTTGCTGGTTCTCTATTACTTGGATATGTACTAGGAAGCTTTAGTGCTTTAGGTGCTAATGGATATGGTACTACTCTTGCTAGTGGTTCTGAAGTAACTGCTTTAGTTGCATTTGTTGTTGAACTAATCTTAACATTCTTCTTTGTACTTACAATTTTAGGTGTAACAAGCAAAAAAGAAAATGCTTCAGTAGCAGGTATTGTTATTGGTTTAGCATTAGTATTAGTTCATTTACTTGGAATTGGTATTACTGGAACATCAGTAAACCCAGCTAGAAGTTTTGCACCAGCTGTTCTTCAAGGTGGAGAAGCTACTAGACAAGTATGGGTATTTATGATAGCACCACTTTGTGGAGGAGCACTAGCTGCTTGGTTCCATAAAAATGTTCTAGGAAAATAATTAAAATAAAAAGCTACACAATTTGTGTAGTTTTTTTATTGTCTTTTTTTATTTCTTTTAAACTCTTACTAGGAGTTGGTAGATTTTCTGGCATAGTGCCCCCTTGTTTCTTAATAAATTTTCTTATCTCTTTTCCCATATAAAAATGAATATTATTTGCTTTCTTTTCACTTTTTATTTCTTCTTTTTTAAGTTTAGATTCTGTTTGAACTATTCTAAATAGATTATCTGCTAGTTCTTCACTGCACATATTATCTAATATTTCTTCCTTATATCTTAGTCCTTTTCTTTTTGCTATATCATCTGCTGTTTCACCATTATATAAACCTTTGTATCCATAATTATGAAATCTATCAAAATTTTTCACACCTGATTTTAATGCTATTTGGTTCAAAGAATGATTTCCTATTTTAGTCAAATTTCTTTGATATAATCTTTTTTCATCTTCAGATAATTCACTATATTCTTTTTCATTTAATTCTTGCTTTCTTGTTTGAATTGCAAAATATGTTTGGGCCATGGCAATTATAGGCTTTTTATTGTCTCCATTTTGCGCAATAAGATAACAGGCATAACGAGATAATTTATAATCCCTTATACTTCTATTTGAATCTCCAGTTTTAACCATTTTGCCAACTTCGGCAAAATGGTTCTCAATAGATATTCCACTATTTAAGCAAGAGATTTTTGATTTATTTATAACACTTTCAAATCTTCTCCATTGAGTATAATTCATTACCAATTGTAATTCTCTAGCTTCCCAGTATTCTCTTCCACTTTCATCAATATGTCTAATACTATCAAAAGTGTTACTTATTTTTTTATCAATCATATGTCCTCCTAATATATAATTAGACAAAAAAATAAAAAACACTTTTTTTAATAAAAAGAGATACTTTTTAAAGTATCTCTTTAAATACTAATAACTAACTGTATAATTTGTTATTGTAGAACCACTTGGTACTTTAATTGGAGTATTTATTTTATCTGGAGTACCAAACACAGGTACATTTCCATTCCAAGTAAATTTCTTAATTCTAATTGTTCTATTATCTAATTTACTTGATTCATATGCATGATATACAAGCCAATCTTCTGTACCATCTTTTGATTTTGTAAAACTTGCATGTCCAGTTGCATAAACCCCGTTTCCTTTTTTAAATACTTGTTTAGAGTTTCTAGTCCAACTACTTTGACTTAATAAATTTCCACCTTTATATGTTAGCATTGCTAATGAATAATTAGGATTTCTATATCCATTAGCGGAATAAATAATATATAAAGAATTATTTTTTACTAATGCTTCAGGCCCTTCATTAACATTAGAATTATCCCAAGATAATTGATTAGGTTGTGTTAATAAATGTCTTTCTCCTTCAGTAGTATATGGATTTGTCATGCTCATTATATATAAATTTTGTATTCTTTTTGATTTATTATTTTTATGTCCTGAATAAACGTAATAATATTTACCATTCCATTCAAATACTGTACCATCTATAGCATAATAATCATTTTTCTTATCATATAGTTTACCCATATATTCATATTCACCTAAAGGATCATCTGTTTTAGATTTTAAAACATACATTCTTCTAGAAAATACATCTTTTTCATTACTTGTCCATGTGTAATATATATACCAATTATTGCCAAAATGATGTAATTCAGGTGCCCATATATAACTATCATATGGATTTTTATAAGCTGTTACTGCTTTAAATGGATTACCAATATCTTGTAAATTTTCACTTACATAAATTGTTACATCTCTACTACTAGTTGATAAATAATAATAATATCCTCTTTTACTATCATATGTTACGAATGGATCACCACCATATAAGTAACCTCCATCTTTTGTTCTAAGTGGATTTTTAATAGTATTATTTTTAATAGTAATACTAGTGTAAGCTGTTGCTCCATTAGATGCTTCAGCAATTATATCAGCAGTACCTACTCCTTTAGTTAAAACTACTCCATTTTCATCTACTGATGCTACAGAAGGATTAGTTGAAGTCCATTTTAAATCTGTTTCAGTTGTATTTTTAGGAGTAAAAGTTGGTGTTAATTGATATGCATCTCCTAAATATAAATTAGTATTTGCTTTTGCAAATGCTATACTCTTTACTTCAACTTTCTTAATAGAAACAACTATACTTTTACTTCCAGATACTTTAGGATTACTTTTAGATGTAGCTGTAATTTTAACACTTCCCGATTTCTTTCCAACTACTTTTCCATTTTGATCTACAGTAGCTATACTATTATCACTACTACTCCATATTATAGTTTTATTTGATGCTGTAATTGGAGATATAGTTGCTGATAAAGTTATACTTTCATCTACAAAAACAGTAGAAACATTATTTTTAATTTCTATTTTTTTAACTGAAATTAATGGTGTTACAACTTTTATTTCACTAGTTGCTTTTACATTATTACTTGTTTTAGCAGTAATTGTAACTTTACCTGCTTTTTTAGCAGTTACTTTTCCATTTTGATCAACACTAGCTATACTACTATCACTACTACTCCATATAACTGTTTTATCAGCAGTAGTAATAGGAAGAATTGTTGCTTTTAAATTTATTGTAGAATCTACATATAAAGTAGAACTATTATTATTTAAAATAATACTACTTGCTTGATGATCCGCTGATGTAACTTTTACTATAGCTTCTGATTTAATAGCTTTATCACTATCTAAATAAACTGTTATTTTTGCAGTTCCTTCTTTTTTAGCAGTTATTTTTCCTTTAGAATCTACACCAACTATACTATTATCACTACTAGTCCATGTAACACTTTTATTAGTAGAATTAATTGGTACATATGATAAACCTAATTGTTTTGAATTACCTATTAATAAATTTATATTTGATTCTGATATTTTTATACTTGTAGGATTAATATTTAATACTTTAATTGCAACTTTAGATATTTTATTATTTGAAGATTTAGCAGTAATAATAACTTCTCCTGCTTTTTTACCAACTATTATTCCATTCTCATCTATTGTTGCTATACTACTATCACTAGTAGTCCATGTAATATTTTTATCAGTTGCATTATTTGGAGTAATAGATGCACTTAAACTTAATGTATCATAAACATACATATTTTTAGCATTAGTTATTTCTATTTTAGATACTTCTATTGGACTAACTATTATTTCACATTTAGCAGTTAAATTATTATTTGTTTTAGCAGTTATTATAGTTTTACCTGCTCCAAGAGCAATAACTTCTCCATTAGAATTAACTGTTGCTACAGAATCATCACTACTATCCCAATTAATTGTTTTAATATCTGTATTACTTGGTAATATAGTTGCATTCAAATGTATATTATCTCCAACTTTAAGTTTTACTGAAGTTTTATCTAATTTAATACTTGTTGCTTTAATGCTTGCTTTTTTAACATTAACAATAGCTTTAGATTCTTTACCATTTGAACTAGTTACTTTAACAGTAGCAATTCCTTCTTTTAATGCTTTAATATTTCCTTCCTGATCAATGCTTACTATTTTAGTATTATCTGATGACCAAGTTACTTCATTATATAAAATATTATTTGGTATTACTGTATATGTTAGATTTAAAGAATCTCCAACACCCATATCAATATTAGTTTTATCTAATTCAATTTTTTCAATGTCAGATTCTCTACTTTTAATATCCATACTTAATATTTGAGTATCTCCATTATTTGTTTTTGGAGACTTCTTAACATAAATAATAGCACTATTACTTTTATTATTTCTTGTTGCTGTAATTATAGCTGTACCTTCTGTTTTAGCTAAAATATTTCCATTACTATCTACACTTGCTACATTTTCATTACTACTCTTGTATTTAACATCTATATTTGCTTTTAATTGAATACTTTGCCCTACTTCTAATTCTTCTTTATAAGTACTTAATATAATTTCAGATGCTTCTTCAACACTAACAACTGTACTAGTTTCATAACCTAAATTAGTTTTAGCACTAATAATTACTGTTCCAATAGATAAACCTTTAATATTTCCATTATTATCAACACTAACTATTTTATTATTAGAACTTCTCCATTTAACACCCTTACTACTAACTCTTTTAGGTATTATATCTAATGTTAATTTCTTAGTTTCATTTTTATATAATTTTACATCTTGTTCAACAATACTAATTTGTTGAATATTATCATCTATAGCTTTTACATTAACTACTGCTTCAGTTTGAATTCCATTTAATGAACTAATCTTTAATATTGCAGTTCCAGTTTCAACACCAGTAATATTTCCTAAACTATCTACTTTGAATACATTTTCATCAGAACTTTCATATAATAATCTAGCATTTATATTTTCTTGATCATTTACTATTACTTTAACTCTTTCAGTATCATCTTTATATATTTCTATCTTATCTTTAACTTCCAAACTTTTAACATCTATATTATCTACTATTAAAGATAATTTTTCTTTTTCTATTCCATTTTTAAATTTAACTGTTAAAGTTGTTTCACCCTTTGCTAAAGTTTTAACTTCTCCATAATCATTAACTTTTGCTATTGATTCATCTACTACTTCATATTTATAATTTGAATAATCAAAATTATCTATATATTTTGGAGATAATTCTACTTGATAATATTCTCCTTGTTCTACATATACTGTAGTTGTTTCTAAATAAACTTTATATTTATCTAAATATAATGAATAAAAGAAGAAAAATACAAAAGCTGTCACAACAAAATAAAAAAGAAAAAAGCCAATATTCTTCTTTTTATTGCCATGTAATTCAGACTCATTAATATATTCATAATGACCTGTCTCAGTATTTTTAACAAGAACCCTATTATCCATCCATATTCTCCCAATAATAACATTTTACTATTTTATTTAATAATTTACAATTAAAAAACTCCATTAAATGGAGTTTATTTTTTATCTTTTTTTATTCCTATAAAATATAATTCAAATAATTGTTTATGTTTCTTAACAACAACTTCTAATATAAGTCCACATATTAACATAAACATAGAAATCATTAACATAAATCCTGCAAATATTAATGTTGGAAATTTAGGAACTAAACCAGTTTCAAAATATTCAATAAATACAGGAGTTCCAAAACATATAGATATTATAAAGAATATTATGCTTATTATTCCAAAGAAAGACATAGGTTTATATTCCTTAAATAATCTTGCTATTGTTTTTAATACTTTAACACCATCACTATAAGTATTTAATTTAGATACACTACCTTTTGGTCTATCTTTGTATCCAACAGGAATTTCCTTTATTTTAAAATTTTTATCAAGAGCATGAATAGTCATTTCTGTTTCTATTTCAAATCCTTTTGATAAAACAGGAAATGTTTTTACAAATTCATAACTAAATGCCCTGTATCCTGTCATTATATCTTTAACATTTGATTTAAATAATTTATTAATTAAAAATCTAACTAATTTATTTCCAAAATTATGAAATAATCTTTTATTCTCAGTAAAATATGTACTAGATAATCTATCTCCTATAGCCATATCAGCTTTACCACTTAGAACTAATTCACACATCTCTTTAGCATTTTTAGCAGGGTATGTATCATCGCCATCTATCATTAGATAACAATCAGCATCTATATCTTTAAACATGCTTCTAATAACATTACCTTTTCCTTGTCTATATTCATATTTAACAATAGCTCCTGCTTTTTTAGCAATTTTATCTGTTCCATCAACACTATTATTATCATAAACATATATATCAGCATCAGGTAATGCTTTTTTATAATCTTTAACTACTTTTTCAATAGTTTTAGATTCATTATAGCAAGGTATTAAAACTGCTATTTTTTTACCCTTCATATTTATATTACCTCCCTTTATTACATGTTCATCTTTACTATAATCAATAGTAGTATTCTTTTTAAATAAATAATATACAAACCAAACTATCATTAAATATCCAACTAATATTGTTGAATAAACATATCTAACAGCAGCTATAGGCATAGCAACTGATAAGAATAATGTGTTACATATTATAAATAAATTCAATAACAATATCTTTTTATTTTTATATCTTTTAGAAAGAATATAACTAATTATAATAGTTAGATACATATATATAGCAGGTCTCATAGTAAGATTTCTTATAAAACCAGTTTGAAATCTATTTATAGATTTTTTAAGTGTTGGTAATAACCATGGTATTTTAGAATCTACAACTAAATGAGGATATTCTTCAGCAAATATATATAAATCTGTATCAGTAAACATTTCTTCATACCATGTATTTTTCCAAGGTATTGGAAAATATAAATATGAATTTAAATGTAAATAATTTTTTAAAACACTTATTGGATTTCTTAAAAGAATTTTAGAAGATATTTTCAAATATCCAAAACCATCACTTCTTAACATATCATTATTTTGACATCCAATAGATGGATCCATATTATTATGATTATATGTTTCTTTTAAACTTTCTAAATTAACATATTTAGATAATTTTTCATATTCTTCTTTAGTAATAGACTTCTCATTTTCATTTAATATTCTTCCAAGTATATGAGATATTGGAGCATATTTATTTGCTGGATTACCTTTTTCAATATTAAGTATTTTATAACCTACACTAGTCATCAAAAAGAATAATAAAACACTTAAGAATAACGATATATATAATCTATAATTCTTTTTATAAACCAAACTAATTATTATTCCAAATAATATAACTGCATAAGAACCATTATGTCTTGTTAGCATTATTAGTAATAATACTAAACCAAATTTAAAACAATTAGAAGTTCTATTAAAATATTCTTTATTATTAATTATATCTAATAAAACTGATGTTAATAATACAATAAATGCTGCATATAATGTATCTTTCAATAATATAACCGCAGAATTATAATTTAAAGGTATTAATGCTAATATTATTGAACATGCAAATAAATACCATTTATTAACATCATAATATTTATTTAATTTATAAAAGAATAACCCAATACTAAAAGATAATATTAAACATTGAATAACTAATACAAAAAATGGATTATTCCATATTTTAGATAACAATAAAATATATATTGTATTATATGCAGGATGCCAATCATTAATAATTCCTGTTTGTGCTTGATGCCATTGAACAATACTATCAGTTACTAAAATACCAGGATAGTATGCAAGCAAAACAATAAAAAATATAATAGAAATTGGCAAACTAAATAATAATAAATTCTTATTATTTATTTTTTTCATATATCCCCCTCCTATTTACTTTTAAATTCTATATGATTATCCTCTAAAAACTTAACTATTTCACTTGATGCTACACATATACCAAGATTAATAAAAGGAGTAAAAGTAATTCTTTTTTCTTCATATCCTCTTTTAACAACTTGATCTACATCAAAATTTAAATCTAAATGACTAGTCATAGATTGTATTCCATATATTAGACCTTCTGGAGAAAAAACAGGTCCTCCACTTTGTCCTCTTAAACCAGGAGTACTAGTTTCAAACATAGATAAATGTTTTTGATCATCCATTACTAATCTAGTAACAATACCATCCATTGGAAATAATGGATAATGTTCTACTCTATCATTTTTTAATACAATAGAATCTTTTTCTTTAGAATATTCATATATATCATATTCAGGAAAAGCAAAACCAAGTTTACAAACACTTTGTCCTTGTTCAGGTAATTCTTTACTAAACACAGGATAATTATCTAATTTAATATTAAGACCTTCAAATCTAATAACAGCCAAATCTAAAAAATTATGTAAAATAATATTAATACTAAAATTATTTTTAATATCAAATGGTAAATGAATATTACTTAGTACTATAGTATCATCTTTTAAATTATATTCTTTTTCCAATTGTTTTCTTTCTCTTTTACTAGCTTCTTTTAATTCTTGAGACATTATTCTATATTTACTACTTAATTTTTCATTAAGAATAAATCTTTCAGCAACATGTTTACATGTTAAAACATCACCATGTTCATTTAATATAATCATAGTTCCAATACCATGTTCTATTTCATCACTACCATAATATTTAAGCCCTTCTACAAAAGGAACTAAATATTTAGAATTATCTTTAATACTTTTCTTATACATACGAATACCTCTAGTTATATTATATCAAATAATATAAAAGAGATTCAAACAATTGAATCCCTTATTTATATTTTTTAATAATAGCGTCTGCTATTCTTTCACTAGCATGTCCATCACCATATGGGTTAGATGCTTTACTCATTTTATTATAAGCTTCTTTATTTGTAAGAAGTTTTTTAGCTTCTTTATATATTTTTTCTTCACTAGTACCTGTTAATTTAAGAGTTCCTGCCTTAATACCTTCTGGTCTTTCAGTAGTATCTCTTAATACTAATACTGGTTTTCCTAAAGAAGGAGCTTCTTCTTGAACACCACCAGAATCACTCATAATAAAATATGATTTATTTTGAAAATTATGAAAATCAAATACTTCTAATGGTTCAATTAAATGAATTCTATCACAACCATCAAATTCTTCGTTAGCTATTTCTCTTACTACTGGATTTAAATGAATTGGATAAATAACTTTAACATCCTCAAATTCATCAATTATTCTTCTAACTGCTCTAAAAATATTATGCATAGGTTCTCCTATATTTTCTCTTCTATGAGAAGTTAAAAGAATCATTCTTTCATTATCTTTTATCCAATCTAATTCTTTATTCTTGTAATTTTTAGATACTGTTGTTTTCATAGCATCAATAGCAGTATTACCAGTAATATATATTTTAGATTTATCTTTTCCTTCTTTAATTAAGTTTTTAGCACTTAATTCAGTAGGAGCAAAATACATATCACACATACAATCTACCCATTGTCTATTCATTTCTTCTGGATATGGACTATACTTATCATAAGTTCTAAGTCCAGCTTCTACATGACCAATGTCTACTTGATTATAAAAAGCACTTAAAGCAGC
>JAEEGL011290691.1_pt1 | contig 14063 bp, 12 predicted proteins | sample 9134231 | NCBI WGS metagenome assembly JAEEGL01 (sample SAMN16246548, study PRJNA631951) | gut metagenome | biome: gut microbiome; feature: rumen; material: fiber-attached | host: Bos | place: Iran: Karaj | collected 2018-10
AGTACATCAGGTGGTCGAGCGGAGAATCCTGGCAGACGATCATGACCGCGATATTGAACGCGGCGACCTTCAGAGCGTGGCTGGTCCGGTACGAATGGTGCAGGGTCTCGCGCGGTTCCCACGCGACGAGGAAGTTCCACTCGTTCAGGATCAGCTCGACGTCGCCGTAGCCCGCCTCGACCATATAGTTCTTCGCGATCTCGATGTCCCGCGTGAACTGCTCGGTCGTGCTGGCGTAGCGGTGGAACGAGAAGAAGTCCAGCGGCGGCTTCTTTTCTTTCAGGTACGGGATGAACTCTTTCCACCACTCGACCCGTTTGATGTGGGTCAGCGCCGGTCCCCCGACCTTAATGTTCGGGAAGCACTTTTTCAGATGGCGGATCGCGATATCGAACAGCTCGATGTACTCGCCGATGGTCCCGGTCCAGCACATGTGACCGAGCAGGTCGGGCTCGTTCCAGATCTCCCAGTACTCGATCCCGCGGTAAAAACCGTCCGCCCATCCCTCGTTTTCGTGCCGGATGATGTGCTCGCAGATCCGCGCCCACTTATGGAAGTCCTTCGGCGGGATGGAGCCGTAGCGCTTGATCTCGTGCTCGATCGTGGTCCCGAGCCGGTAGAAGATCTTGGTCCCGACTTTCTCGATCGAGTCAAGATACACGTCGGTCAGGGTGAAATCGTAGGACGCGGGATCGTTCTCGTCGGCGTCGAAATTCGGAAAGATCTCGTGCACGTCGACCGTGTGCCGCCATTCAAAGGTCGAGTCGTGCAGTCTGGCGTACGGGATCCTCGCCGCTGCGTAGAACTCGTGGTTTTTTAAGTCGTGATCCCCGAGAGGTCCGTTGTTGACGCTGTTCATATCCTTGATCTTGCCCTGCGCCTCGGCAAAGTTGATCTTGACGTTTCCCATTCTGCGTTTCTCCTTTGGTTTATTCCGCGTCGTAATGGACCAGAACCGTGCCGAACAGCGGCAGGGTCAGCGTATGGAAGCCCGCACCGCTCCCGAAGGTCTCGCCCGAGATCTCGGAAAGGTCGCGGTCGGCGTCCAGCATCCGCACCGTCACGCGCACGGGTTTGTCACAAAGACCGTCCCACTCGATCCTGACGTCCTGCGGGGGATACTCCTTGCCGTCGAGCGACGTTTCGTTTCGGTAGTTGGTGAGCAGCAGCGCGCCGTGGCCCCCGTCCCTGCTCTTCGCCGCCAAAGCGTACAGCCCTTCCCCGTCCGCGACGGTTTTCACCTCGGTCCCGAGATCGGCAAGATCGGCGAAGGCGTAGAATGCGTAGTAGGGTTTGAGGTTCTCCCACGAATACCTTTCAAACAGCCCGTTGAAGTAAGAGCTGTGCCGCGCGTCGTAGTACATCAGGTGATCCAGCGCCGTATCCTGGCAGACCGTCATGACCGCCGCGCAGAACGACGCGCCGATCAGTTCGTGCAGCCCGCGGTAGGAGTGGATCAGCTTCTCCTTCGGCGACCACCCGAGCAGGTAGTTCCACTCGTTCAGAATCAGCTCGCAGTCGGGGTACCCCGCCTCGACCATGTAGTTCTTCGCGATCCCGATATCCTCCGCGAATTTTTCGGGAACGCTTCCGTATTTATGGAAGGAGAAGAAGTCCATCGGCGGCTTCTTTTCTTTCAGATACGGGATGAACTCGTCGAAGAACTCTGCGCGCTTGACGTGGGTGAGCGCGGGGCCGCCGAACTTCAGGTCGGGGAAGCACTTTTTCAGGTGGTTGATCGCGATATCGAAGAGTTCGATGAACTGCGCCGTCGTACCCGTCCAGCAGCTTTTGCTGACCAGATCGGGTTCGTTCCAGATCTCCCAGTACTCGATCCCGCGGCGGTAGCCGTCCGCCCATCCCTCGTTCTCGTGCCGGACGATGTGCTCGCAGATCCGCGCCCATTTGGTAAAGTCCTTCGGGGGGACCGCGCCGTACTTTTTCGACTCGGCTTCGATCGAGTTGCCGAGGCGGTAGAAGATCTTGGTCCCGGTCTTTTCAATCGTGTCGAGGTACTCGTCGGTCAGGGTGAAATCGTAGGACGCCGGATCGTTCTCGTCGGCGTCGAAATCGGGAAATACGCAGAGGATATCCACCGTGTGACGCCAGTTGAAACTCGAATCGTGCAGCCGCGCGAAGGGGATCCGCGCGTCGGCGTACGCCTGATAGCTCCCGACGTCGAACTCCCCGTCGGGGCCGTTGTTGACGCTGTTCATGTCCTTGATCCTGCCGAGCGTTTCGGCAAACGAGATCTTGACGTTGCCCATACCGTTTTGCTCCTTTATTCTGCCCTCGGGACTATCGTCCCGTATTGATTCTATTATACCAATCCGCGCCTTTTCTGTCAAGCGATTTTCTCCCGAACGGCGGGGAAAATCGGGCGTTCTCCGAGAGATCCCGCACCGCCCGTCTCCCCCCCTCTCCTTTTGCTTCGGATTAACTTTTACCTCTCTCTTTTCGCACGGAACGCGGTTTGTTTTGCCGTCGCTTGACATTTCGGCGCTCTTCTGCTACAATAGTGGCAGAAACCGAAAAGGAGAAACGTGATGAAAGGTTCCGACACGCGTCCGCCCGAGACCTTTACCTTCGATTTTGCGAAACGGCGCTTCCCCGTCTGGTTCCGTCCGGAGGAATCGACGAGGCAGGCGGCGGTCGTCTCCTATATGCACGCGCACCAGCTGAGTCTGACGCGGGTCTACGCGAAGGCGGGCTGCTCCCGTCATTTCTGCGTCTACCGCTTCGTGACCTACGACGATCCGGAGGCGATCCCGGGACCTGTCGAGAGCTGCGGCTGGATCGACGCGAGGGGGCCCGAGCCGGGCTGCCGTCTGCCGCAGGGGTTCGTGTACCGTCCCGGACGGGCGATCCCGATCCTGCAGGCGGCGTTCGACCGCACCCCGGAGCCGGCGACCCCGATCGGGCGCGACCCGATCCACGCGCCCCGCTTTTCGGGGGGAAGCGGAACGGCGGAGGATCCCTACCGCATCTCGTCGGCGGAGGAACTGCTCCTGCTCTCCTATCTCTCCAACCACCGCGCCTATACCGGGGTCGACCCGACGCTCGCGGAGGAGATCGGGGACAACTTCGCCGAATGGAGCCGCGGAAAGCATTTCAAGCTGACCCGCGACATCGTCTGGAACGATCCCGCGCGCGATCCCGCCGAGGGGGTCTCCTTCCCCATCATCTGCAACCGCAACGCCGCCTGGGGACGTTCCGCGCACTTCGCGGGGACCTTTGACGGCGCGGGGCACTTCATCCGCGGGCTCTACGTCTCGGAGGACGAGGAAAAGAAGCGCTACCCCGGCGACGACTACGCCTACAACAACGGCGTATCGCTGTTCGGCGCCCTGCACGGGACCGTGAAGAACCTGGCGATCACCGATTCGTATTTCACCGGCTCCGCCCGCGTCGCCGCGGTCGCGGGGGTGCTCTATCTCGGCGGCACGATCGAGAACTGCCTTGCCGACAACCGCCTCTGCCTGAGGGGGACGGCGGGCGACCGCAACGCGGGCGGGCTTGTCGGCTTCTCGGTCAACGGCAATATTTCGCGCTCGGTCGTCGGGGGCGAGATCTGCGGCTCGATCTACTCGAACGTCTGTTTCCTCGGCGGGATCTTCGGCGCCGTCGCGACCGGAGCCAACCTGACGACCTCGGTCTCCGACTGCTTCGTGTTCGCCTCCGTGCGCGAGCTGATCGACCCGAACGTCCGGCGCGACCATCCGGCGCTGCTCTCCCCCCACGACGAGAAACACGTCGAGATCATCCGGGTCACCGAGGGCGTGCTCAACGTCCAGATCCGCAAGGATCGCTACGTCGGGACGCCGGGCACGGTCTTCGTCGTCAACCCCTACGAGTTTTTCCAGGCGTTCGTGTCTCCCTCCGACGCGAAGCGCACCTCGGTCGACTTCTTCTCGTTCTCGCTGCCCGAATTCGTCCGGCAGGAGGATTCGCCCTTCGATCTGCTCTTCTCGGACAATCCGGGGCGCATCCGCTTTGCGAACGTGATCCCGCTCTCCGACCCCGGGCTTCCGGGCGTGACGGCGGCGATCGACTATCTCTTCGAAAACAAAGGGAAAACTATCGACCGCCCCCCCTCCTTCGTGCCCGCCGCCGTCAACGAGAAACTGCGGCTCCGCGCGGGGGTCTGGCGCTTCGTTTCGGAGATGGCGGAGCACGGGCTGATGTCGCTCTCGGTCGATCAGAAGGAGCAGAAGAGCGCGAAGTTCCGTACCGAAATGATCCGCTATATCGAGGAGAACTACCGCGGCGATCTCTCGACCGAAACGGCGGCGCGATTCTTCTTTTTCAGCAAAAGTTATTTCTGCCGCCGCTTCCGGCAGGAGTTCGGGCTTCCCTTCGCGGTCTATCTCCAGAACTTCCGCATCCGCAAGAGCAAACAGCTCGACCCCGCACAGTTCCCGTCGCTCGCCGCGCTCGCGGCGTCGGTCGGGTTCCCCTCCTACTACCACTTCGAGCGGGTCTTCCGCAAGTGGATGGGGATGACCCCCAGCGCCTACTTCGAGACGGTGCGCCGCGCGGGAGAGCCGCCGGTCTTCGCGGACGACGACGTGATCGAAAAATAATTCCCCGCAATCAAAAGGGATGGGTGCAAACCCATCCCGTTTTTTTCGTTTGTCGACGGTCAGATCGTCGGCAGAACCCGTCTCACAATCTCCGCGTTTAACGCCGCGGCGTGTTCCGCAAAACTCGGAAAATCCACGTCGGCTTTGCCGTCCGCGCGGTCGGAGATGGTACGGATCACCCCGCACCGCACCCCGTAGAGGAAACAGACGTGCGCGATCGCCGCCCCCTCCATCTCGCAGGCAAAGGCGCCGAAGGTCTTTCGGATCCACTCCTTCTTTTTCCCGTCCGAAATGAACTGATCCCCCGAAGCGACGGTTCCTTCCAGCACCCGCATCCCGAGCTCCCTTGCCGCGTTCGCGGCGGCTTTTGAGATTTTGGGATCCGCGGGGATCTTGATCCGTCCGACGCCCGACACGAATCCGGGCGGGTCGAAGGGGGTCGTATCGTAGTCGTGCTGCACGAGATCGGTCGCGATCACGGCGTCCTCGGGATCGAGCGTCTCCTCGAGCGCCCCCGCCACGCCGGTATTGACGATCGCCTTCGCCCCGAAGGTGCGGATCATCTCGGCGGCGGTCATCGCGGCGTTCACCTTGCCGACGCCGCTCCGCGCGATAACGACGTTTCTCCCGTCGAGTTTCCCCACGTGATAGACCACGATCCCGATCGTCTGCTCCTTATGATCCTCCAGCGCGGGGATCAGGGTCGCCACCTCGCTCTCCATCGCGCCGATAATGCCGATCCGTTCGGTCATACCGATCCTCCTTCAATCGGGCTTCGCCCGTTTCTTTTTTTATTGTACCACGTTTCAAGAAGAAACGCAAGCCCCGCGCACGGTCGAAGATGGCTTCGCTCCCCGTTTTTTCCGGTTCCCTTTTCGCCCTGCCGCGAGTATAATGATAACAGAACGGACGGGAGGGACGGGATATGGATTTCATACGCATCAGCGACGTGAAGATCAAGGTGACGCTGTCGCAGGAGGACCTTGACCGCTGCGTGACCGAGGGCGAACGCGAGCGCGGCTCCGACGGCTCGGGCGGCTCTCACGGCACGCTCCGCGCGATCCTGAAGGAGATCCGGAGAAAGACAGGATTCGACGCGACGGGCGAGCGCGTACTGATGCAGATGTTCCCGGGATCCGACGGCGGCTGCGAGCTGTTCGTCACCCGGCTCGGCAAACTCCCCGACAAGCTGCCGGACGCCAAGCCGAGCGAAAAGCCAAGCGACAAGCCAAGCGCCCGCAGATCCGCGCCTCTGCCCGCAGCCCCGCCTCCGCTCCGCTCGGCGGTCTTCGTCTTCGAGCGCCTCTTTCCCCTGCTCTCGGTCTGTCGGCACCTTTCCCGCGTAGGATACCCGCACCTCTCCGCCGCCTACTACGGGGACGACGGTCTCTGGTATCTCGTCCTGCAGGAAAAGATCCAAAGCGACCGCCCCTCGCCCCTCTCGTTTGCCGAGGAATTCGGTACTCGCCGCCGCGCCGGCGCGACCCTCGCCTACATCAAGGAACACGGCGCCTGCGTCTCACCTTCGAACGCCGTCGCCGACCTCGCCCCCCTCGCCTGACCTCGTCCCTCGATCTTCATTCCTTCATTTCTTCTTTTCTCCCTCTCGCGCCGCCTCCGTCTCGCTCCCCCTCTCCCGCCGCGCCTCCCGTCTTCATTTCGTCATTTCGTCATTTCGTCATATCGTCATTTCTTCATTTCTTCATTCTTCCTTGTTTCCCCTCACTCGCCCCTGTATTCTCCCCCGGCAAGTTTTTTTGAGAAACCCCTTGCAAAACCGTCCCCGATATGCTATACTATTCCTCGCCCGGGGCATTAGCGCAGCTGGGAGCGCACAACACTGGCAGTGTTGGGGTCACGAGTTCGAGTCTCGTATGCTCCACCAAACGAAAACAACACGAACCCATTTTGAGGGTTCGTGTTGTTTTCGTTTGACGAACTTCGTGGAGCTCGAACTCGTCTTATTTGCGGTGCGGAGCGACGCAAATAAACAAATCTCGCCATCCTATACAGTCATCTATCTCTCTCCGTCAGGCGAGATTTGAAGAGTAGCGCCCGCTTGCGGGCATCCTGTCCCCGTCGCATAGTTGTCCGTGGCGTGCGGCACAGCCACCCGCCCCGTACTCCTTGCTTTGGGTGACACCGATTGTGAAAACAGTCCACCGGAATGTTTTCACGTCACTAACGTCGAGTCTCGTATGCTCCACGCCTTTGGTCTCTTTATAATTGTTTTTTATAGAATCTTTCCCGACAAAGTTTTGAAAAAACGCAAACCCTTGAAAAGGTCCGTTTTATTTCCTTTTGTTCCGCGTATAATGAGACCGTCGAATGAAGCGGGAGCCGACCGGGCGACCGCAAAACGACCGAAAAAAGAAAGGAAAAAAGCTATGTTTGACGACGATCTTGACCTGATCCTTGACGCGGACGGCGACGGAGACCGCGATTTCTTCGACCGCGAGGAGGCGGAGGAGGAGTTCCTCGATCTGGAGCGCGACGAGAACGACTCCGACGATTTCTCCGACGGGTTCTCCGACGACTCCGACGACCTTTGACTTGTCAAAGGTCATTTTTTTATGAAAAGTCTTGCAAAAAATTCCTTGACACGCGAAAAAAAGCGTGCTATAATAGGCACAACCGTTTGAAAAATCCGAAAAAGGAGGCGCCCCGACATGAAAAAAACGAATATGGCGATCAGCGCGTCCTTTTATTATGATACGTTCTTCCGCTTTTACCGCGGGTTCTCTTTTGATGCCCGGAGGCAGACGGCAACGAGAGCGTAAACGGACTTTAAGTTTGTGATTGCGAGCCGCCCTGTTCGATCCGGACAGAGGCGGATTTTTTCGTAAACAGGGCGCCGCGAGGCGAAAAAGAGGTGCAAAATGGAACTGACCGAAGCAAGAGAGAAAATCAAACAGGTCGACGAGGAGATGGCGAAGCTGTTCGTCTCCCGGATGGAGGCGGTGCGAAAGGTCGCGGAGTACAAACGCGCCCACGGGCTTCCCATCGAGGACAAGGAACAGGAGGCGCGGGTGATCGAGGGGCGTTCCAAACTGATCGACGACCCCGAGCTCCGCTCGTTCTACGTCCGTTTCCTCTCGGAGACCATCGAGGTCAGCAAGAGCTGGCAGCACCGTCTGACCGAGGGGATGCGGGTCGCGTACAGCGGGGTGGAGGGCGCCTTCGCCCACGTCGCGGCGAAGCGGATCTTCCCCGACGGAACGCCGGTCTCCTATCCCTCCTTTGAGGCTGCGTACGGGGCGGTCGGGGCGGGCGAGTGCGACGTCGCGGTGCTCCCGATCGAGAACAGCTTCGCGGGAGAGGTCGGACAAGTGCTCGATCTGATGTTCTCGGGCGGGCTCTTCGTCAACGGCGTCTACGATCTCTCGATCACGCAGAACCTGCTCGGCGTTCCCGGCGCCAAGCCCTCCGACGTCAGAACCGTCGTGAGCCATCCGCAGGCGCTCTCCCAGTGCGGGGCGTATATCCGCGAACACGGTTTCAAGACCGTGACCGCCGAGAACACCGCCCTCGCCGCCAAGTCGGTCGCGGAACAGAACGACGTTTCCGTGGCAGCGATCGCGAGCAGTGAGACTGCGGAGCTCTACGGCCTCTCCGTTCTCGACCACGATATCAACGAGAGCAAGACCAACACCACCCGCTTCGCCGTCTTTTCACGGGCGGAGAACCCCTCCTCCGGGCGGGACGGCGGCGCGTTCCTCCTGCTCTTCACCGTCAAGGACGAGGTCGGGGGGCTTGCGACCGCGATCAACCTCGTCAGCGCCTATAACTTCAACCTGCGCGTCCTGCGCTCCCGCCCGATGAAGGATCTTCCCTGGCACTACTACTTCTACGCCGAAGCCGAGGGCGACGCCGCCTCCGAGAACGGGCGCCGGATGATCGCCGCGCTGCGCGGGGTCTGCCCGATGGTCAAGATCGCGGGGCAGTACAAGACCGAGAACGCCGAACAGGGGGGACGATCGATATGACGCTCCGTATGGAACTCGGCGAGAACAGTTACGATATCGTGATCGAGCGGGGCTTGCTCCAAAAAGCCGGAGAACTGCTTGACCTCGACCGCAAAGTGCTGATCGTGACCGACGACGGCGTGCCCGAAATCTACGCGAAGACCGTCGCCGAAGCGTGCAAAGATCCGACCGTCGTGACGATCCCGCAGGGGGAATCCAGCAAGTCCTTCCCCGTCCTTGAACAGCTCCTTTCCCGGATGCTCGCCGCGGGCTTTACCCGTTCCGACTGCGTGTGCGCGGTCGGCGGGGGGGTCGTGGGCGACCTCTCGGCGCTCGCAGCCGCGCTCTATATGCGCGGGATCGACTTTTACAATATCCCGACCACCCTGCTCTCGCAAGCCGACAGTTCGATCGGCGGCAAGACCGGGATCGACCTCGACGGGGTCAAAAACGTCGTCGGCGTGTTCCGTCAGCCGAAGAAGGTCTTGATCGACCCCGATACGCTCTCCACCCTTCCCCCGCGCCAGATCGCGGCGGGGCACGCGGAGATCGTGAAGGCGGGGCTGATCGCCGACGCCGAGCTTTTCTCGCTCTACGAATCGGGCGAAGCCGAGCGCGACCTCGTAACGGCGCTCTCGCGGGCGCTGGCGGTGAAAAAAGCCGTGGTCGAGCAGGACGAAAAGGAATCCGGGCTTCGCCGCGTCCTCAACTTCGGACACACGGTAGGACACGGGATCGAGAGCGTGACCGGGCTGCTCCACGGCGAGTGCGTCGCGGTCGGGATGATCCCGATGTGCGCCCCCGCGGTAAGAGAACGGCTGATCCCGGTGCTGACCCGGCTCGGGCTGCCGACCGCGGTCAAAGCCGACCCCGAAAAGGTCTTTGCCGCCCTGCTCCACGACAAGAAGGCGGCGGGCGGTAAGATCACGGCGGTATTGGTCAACGAGATCGGCTCCTGTGAACAGCTCTCCCTCTCTCCCGAAGCCCTTCGGGAGAAGATCGAAACGGTGGTGAAACAATGAAAAACACGTTCGGGACCAACGTACTGACGACCATTTTCGGCGAAAGCCACGGACCCGCCGTCGGCGGCGTGCTCGACGGGCTGGCGCCGGGGATCCCGGTCGATCCGGAACAGATCAAAAAGAAACTCGCGCTCCGCCGCCCGCAGGGGCAGATCTCGACCTCCCGCGTCGAAGCGGACGAATTCGAGATCGTTTCCGGCGTCTTTGAAAACAAGACCACCGGCACCCCGCTCTGCGTCTTAATCCCCAATCAAAACGTGCGCTCGGGCGACTACGACGCCGTCCGGGACCTTCCGCGTCCCGGTCACGCCGACTATACCGGCTTCGTCAAGTACCACGGCTTTGCCGACTACCGCGGCGGCGGGCACTTTTCGGGGCGCGTGACGGCGGCTCTGGTCGCCCTCGGCGCTGTCGCGGAGAGGGCGCTTGAAGGGCGCGGGATCGGGATCGGAACGCATATCTCCCGGCTCGCCGGGATCCCCGACCGCGGTTTTGCCGACCTCGACGCCGATATCGCCGCCCTCTCCGACCGTCCCTTCCCCGTTCTCGACGAGGGGGCGGCGGAAAAAATGCAGGCTGCGATCCTGAAAGCAAAAGAGGACCTTGACAGCGTCGGCGGGGTGCTTGAGACCGTCGTGACCGGGCTGCCCGCGGGGGTCGGCGATCCGTGGTTCGACACGCTCGAGGGGCTGCTCTCCCACGGTCTGTTCTCGATCCCCGGCGTCAAGGGCGTCGAGTTCGGGGACGGATTCGCCCTGTCGGATATGCGCGGAAGCGAGGCAAACGACGCCTTCGTTCCGAAAGACGGCGGGGTCGCCACGAAAACCAACCGCAGCGGCGGGATCAACGGCGGGATCTCGAACGGGATGCCGCTCCTGTTCCGCTGCGCCGTCAAACCCACCCCCTCGATCGCCCGCCCGCAGGAAACGGTCGACCTCCGCACGGGCGAAGCGGCAAAGATCGAGATCCCGGGCCGCCACGATCCGACGATCGTCCACCGCGCCCGCGCCGTCGTCGACGCGGTGACGGCTCTGGTGCTCTGCGACGTCCTTGCCGGCAGGTTCGGCGCCGATTGGCTCGGGGGAACGAAATGAACTACGGACTGATCGGGGAGAAACTGGGGCACAGTTTTTCCCGCGAGATCCACGAAAAACTCGGCAAATACCCCTACGAACTCCGCGAGATCCGAAAGGGGGAGCTCGACGCGTTCATGACGGCGCGCGACTTTGCCGGGATCAACGTGACCATCCCCTACAAGACCGACGTGATCCCCTATCTCGACGAACTCTCCGACCTTGCCCGCGAGGTGGGGGCGGTGAACACCGTCGTCAACCGGAACGGCAGACTCTTCGGCGACAACACCGACGTTTGGGGGCTGATCTCCCTCGTCCGCAGGATGCGTCCCGACCTCGTCGGCTTGACCGTATTGATCCTCGGGACGGGAGGCACCAGCCGGGCGGCGCTCGCCGCGGCGAAGTTCCTCGGCGCGAAAAAGGCGGTGCGGGTCAGCCGGACGGGCAAAGACGGCGCCCTGACCTACGAAGAAGCCTACCGCGACTACGCCGACGCGGAATTCCTCATCAACACGACGCCGGTCGGGATGTTCCCGCACGCCGGATCGTCGCCGATCGATCTCACGAAGTTTCCCCGGCTGCTCGGGGTGGTCGACGCGATCTACAACCCCTTGAATACCCGGCTTCTGCTTGACGCGAAACAGCGCGGCGTTCCCGCGGAAAACGGGCTCTATATGCTGGTCGCACAGGCGATGAAATCGGCGGAACTCTTCACGGATTCCCCGATCGACCCCGCCGTGACCGAAACGATCTATACCGAACTCCTCTTTGAAAAACGGAATATCGTCCTGATCGGGATGCCCGGCTCGGGCAAGACCACGCTCGGACGGCTGCTCGCCGACAAACTCGGGCGAACCTTCGTCGATACCGACGGGGAGATCGTCAAGAGAGCCGGCGCTCCCGTCACCGAGATCTTCGCGACAAAAGGCGAAGCCGCGTTCCGCGACCTGGAATCCGCCGTGATCCGCGACCTCTCCGAGACCGGCGGACGGATCCTTGCGACCGGCGGCGGCGCGATCCTGCGGGAGGAAAATCTCGCCGCGCTGAAATCCAACGGCGTTCTGGTCTGGCTCGACCGCCCGCTCGGCGATCTGCTCCCGACCTCCGACCGCCCGCTCGCAAACCGCGTCGATCAGATCAAAGCCCTCTACGTCGTGCGCCGTCCGCTCTACGAAAGGGCGGCTGACCTGACGGTATCGGTCCACGGCTCCCCCGAAAACACAGCTCTTGCAATATGGGAGAAACTGAAATGAAACTGCTCGTTCTGAACGGCCCCAACCTGAATATGCTCGGCATCCGCGAGCCCGAGATCTACGGCAAGGAGACCTACGACGATCTCTGCCGGATGGTCAAGGAGCACGCCGAAAAACGCGGCGTCGAGGTCTCGCTCTACCAGTCCAACCACGAGGGCGACCTGATCGACCGGATCCAGATGGCGTACAAAGAGATCGACGGCATCGTGTTCAATCCGGGCGGCTACACCCATACCAGCGTCGCGCTCCCGGACGCGGTCAAGGCGGTCGGGATCCCGACGGTCGAGGTGCATATCTCGGACGTGGCGAATCGCGAGGACTTCCGGCAGGTCAGCTACATCCGCTCCGCCTGTATCGCGACGGTCGCGGGGCACGGGCTGAAGGGGTACCTTGAAGCGATGGACCTTCTGATCGGTGACGGCAAATGAGAGCGGTCTTCACCCCCTCGACCCCTTCGGGCGCGGTCAAAGCGCCCCCGAGCAAGAGTATGGCGCACCGTCTTTTGATCTCTGCGGGGCTTGCAAACGGCGTCAGCCGCGTGTCGGGGGTCGCCAAATCGGAGGACGTGTCTGCGACGATCGACTGCCTGACCGCCCTCGGCGCAAAGATCGAGCTTGACGGCGGCGCCGCGACCGTATACGGCGCCGACCCGCGCAGAATAACGGACGTCCGTCTTCCCTGCCGCGAAAGCGGGAGCACCCTGCGCTTCTTTCTGCCGCTCTGTCTGCTCTCCGGAAACACCGCGACCCTCACGGGCAGCGCAAAGCTCCTCTCCCGTCCGCTCTCGGTCTACGAGGCGCTGGCGAAGGAAAAGGGCTTCTCGCTTGCCAAGACCGAAACGGCGGTCCGCGTATCGGGCAAACTCACGCCCGGCGAATACGCGATCCCCGGCGACGTCAGCTCCCAGTTCGTTTCCGGGCTGCTCTTCGCTCTGCCCCTGCTTGACCGCGACAGCGTGATCCGTCTGCTCCCCCCCGTCGAGAGCGGGAGCTATATCGATATGACCCTCGCCGCGCTTTCCGCCTTCGGCGTGAAAGCGGAGAAAATCGACGCAACGACCGTCCGGATCAAGGGCTGGCAGACCTACTCCCCCCGCGACGTCACCGTCGAGGGCGACTGGTCGAACGCCGCTCCCTTCCTCTCGCTCGGGGTTCCGGTCACGGGGCTCGAGCCCGAGAGTTTGCAGGGCGACCGCCGCATCGCGGGATACCTTGCGGAACTCGACCGCGGCTTTGCGGAGATCGACCTTTCCGACTGCCCAGACCTCGCCCCCGTCCTCTTCGCCCACGCCGCCCTCCGTCACGGGGGACGATTCACCGGCACGCGCCGCCTCGCGATCAAGGAAAGCGACCGCGGACGGGCGATGAAGACCGAACTTGCCAAATGCGGCGTCGCGGTCGAGATCGCGGAGAACGAGATCACGGTCGGCGCAGGAGCGAGAAAACCGACGGAGCCGCTTTTCGGGCACAACGATCATCGGATCGTGATGGCGGCGGCGGTCCTGCTCTCGCGTCTCGGCGGGACCGTCGAGGGGATCGAAGCCGTCGCCAAGAGCTACCCCGATTTCTTTCTGCAACTGCAATCCGTAAATATCAAGGTGGAGATCGAACATGGAATGGATATCGAAAAGTAACGTACTGATCGTCGGGCTCGGACTGATGGGCGGGAGCTACGCCAAGGGGCTGAAACGCCTCGGCTTCCGCGTGACGGCTCTGGCGAGAAGAAAAGAGACCGTCGACTACGCCCTGGAACACGGGATCATCGACGCGGGCTCGCACGAGGTCGATCCGAAACTCGTAGGCGAAGCCGACGCCGTGGTGTTCGCGCTCTATCCCGGCGTGTTCAAAGAATGGATCCGCGACTATCAGCAGTATCTGAAACCCGGCGCGCGGCTGACCGACGTGACCGGCGTGAAGCGCTGCATCGTCTACGATATTCAGGCGATGCTCCGCCCCGACGTCGAGTTCATCGCCTCCCACCCGATGGCGGGGCGCGAGGTCTACGGCGTCGAGAACAGCGACGAGCGGATCTTCTACAACGCCAACTACATCGTCACCCCGACCGAGAAAAACACCCCCGAGGCGATCGAGTGGTGCAAGGATCTCGGGCGCATCCTCGGCTTCCGCAAGGTCAGCGTGCTGTCGCCCGAGGAACACGACGAGATGAT
>JAEEGL012018757.1_pt1 | contig 14063 bp, 23 predicted proteins | sample 9134231 | NCBI WGS metagenome assembly JAEEGL01 (sample SAMN16246548, study PRJNA631951) | gut metagenome | biome: gut microbiome; feature: rumen; material: fiber-attached | host: Bos | place: Iran: Karaj | collected 2018-10
CGGAGGATTCCGGTCATCTTATCTATCTCTGCCGTAAATTTCAATTGCTGATCCAAGCGGATCTTCCCGCTCGGTAAAAACTCTTCGATTCCCATATCAGGCACCTTCCAACATCGAAACAGCTTCCGAAACAGTTACGCATTCTGCAAATCTTACCGGCCACATCATCTTGTTGTAATAATTGTATGTGGTTTCACCGGTCATATAATCATTATCGAAAGTGGAGTTTGTTCCTTCCGGAACAATTACTTTATATCCTCTTTCAAAAGCAGACTTGATACTTGCATCGATACAAAAGTTCGTCTGTAAACCGACGATCATCAAAGTATCTTCATTCTCAAGATAACTTACAAGCTCCTTATTCCCGAAACAGCTGTTGATGGTTTTGAAATATACTTTCTCACCGGCCTTGGGAGCAACCTGATCTGCAATCTCAAAATCCTTGTCTCCTACAGAAAAACCGCTTCCCGGTCCGTCATCATGCTGAACATAGATTACTTCCACGCCATTCTTCCTTGCAGCTTCTATGATACTCGTAAGATTTTTCAGGAAGGATTCATAATTATATAATCTCTCGTCGGTTATTCCCTTTTGAACATCGATTACGATCAGTTTCATTTACCTTCTCCTCCGGGCTTATACACGATTCTTATTTGTCACATATATATGACCGATTCCGAATATTACGGAAAGTATGACCAATAAATAATGTCTCATCGTGATACCGCTCAGCAAAAACAAAACCGTAGGTATCACGGCCAGAGCAATCTGTACGGGATATGTCCTCTTTCTGAAATACAGCACCCAACATGTCCAGTATGAGATCATGAGCACAATATTTCCGATGAGGTAAACAAGAAAGGCGACAACCGATCCGAAACCGAATTCGGCGATACCTATATTGAAAACCATCAGAAACATGCAACCGTATCGTCCTATATGTTCAAGGATATTCATGAATCTGTTTTTGCAAAGATTCTCGGCATCCTTATTCTTCACAGCATAGATGATATTCGGAATCAGGAGCAGAACAACCAGTATCAATCCGAATATGTTAAGCCATCCTATACCTAAACTTCCTGCAAGAAAAACTGTAGTGGGGCCGTCAGAGCCACCGATCATGTTCAATCCCATATAGCCTTTTCTCCTGTAACAAGCTCACCCCATTTGCTTGCCCACGCTTCAACAAAAAACGATGTATAGCGAATATTCTTTTCTTTACGCATATTCACAAAATATGGATGCGATCCCCAGATACAGGACATAATACCGACGATCAGCATAAGAGGTCCCAGCAGAATGGATTGCATGCAATGACCATATTCATGAACCCTTACTTTATTGTGATAATCAGGATCGGAATTTGGAGTAAATATAAACAGTCCCATACTCAATCCGCCCCACTTGTTATCCCATGTAGTCTCGATCGAACCGCGATATAATCTGTGAGGGTGTTTTATGTGTCTTAAGAAGATAAACAGACCTATCAGAGTAGCACCTATCCCCCAGGTGCATTGAAGGATCATTACCAAAATATACTTTATTGTTTTAAACATACGACTCAACCACGTTTGGTTACTAACTTCCAGCCAAACAATCCTTTTTTAACTTTAAATTCCATGGCATTATAATCAAGTAATAATTCGATTATGGAATCATGAGGATAATCATCACCCCAGGGGCATCTGTGTTCCTTTCCGGCGTGATCATTAAAGAATACGATAAGTACATCGTGAAGCCCTGCATCCGAACCGTGAAGCAGGATTTCAATCTTAACATCATCCTGAATCTGCCATTCGATCTGCTCTTCCGATACAACTTTATAAGATCCTCTTAACCCATGATCACTCATCTCGGATAGTAGCTTATTTGTTTCGTTAAGTGCTCTGCTGTACTCTTTATCCATATTGATCGCATATTTAACATCGGGAAGAAGTTTTTCATCCATGCTGTCGATATTCTTTTCCAATATGGGAAATGGAGGCCATGCATAAGAAGTAAGCAGATCCAAAGCATCTTCCTTAACGGAAAAAGACTCATCGGAAACCACCACTTCCTGTAAAGCGGTTATCAGTTCGTCCTCTATACCGGATATATCCTGCCCGTAATAAGGATCCATGAACCAATCCAAGCAAAGAAGCAGACTCCGTTTGGAAGATTCATCACCTCCGAACAAAACACTGCGGATCGAATCAATTCCTTGTCTGACTATTTCTTTTTCATGTTTCGAATAGGTAACCATTTTGAAGCTTTTCATAGTGTTAAACGCATTTCTTCCATTCCAAGTTCGATCAATCCGGTGTCCTTAAATCCGACAGATTCATATAATCCCTTAGCTACCGTATTACCGGGGACTACACCGGTATATACTTCGGAAACATCAAATCTATCCTTCAGATATCGGATTCCAAGTTCAAGAGCTTTACGTCCATATCCTCTGTTCTGATACCTCGCATCTATCATGAATTTCCATAAAGTATAATATGCCTTAGCTTCGTAATACCCCATCATGATAAAACCAACGATTGTAGAATCCTCATATACCGCAAAAGGATATGCAGTTTCCGGATACACATATGCCTGTGCAAGGGAATCTCCGTTGGAAGATACATATGCTGTTTGGTTCTCGGAAACTTTCAATTCAAGAACTACGTCTATATTATCTCTTGTGATTTCCTTTAATGTAATCAATCCTTATATCCTCTTGAATGCCCTGACAGAATTCACACTTTATCGGAAAAATGCTCATCCAACAGTTTATTAATATAAGCGCCGGTTACAGGAATTTCCGTATCAAACACCGGCTTTTCAATAACTGTTTTTTTATCATCGGAAATGATATGAATACGCATACTTCCTTCGTCGTTTTTCCTGACAAACCAATAATACGTTTCATCATTATATATATGTTTTCGTTTACCCTTAGGTGAAACAGCCATTTTATTCTCCTGCGTCTGCCGGTTTTACATATATTTCAAACACTTTGTTTTCGGTGCATGAAGAAGCATCAATGATCTTTTGATAATCAAGCGGCAATACCTTTCCGATCTGATCAAACAAAAATTCCTGATAGCACCTGTGACTTGACATAATAAAGATCACATCATTATTCCCGACATCTATCGCAAGTCCCATATCATCAAAGAACGGCCCCATATCAGTTGTCAGGACAACGATCTTCTCAACACGCTCAATATCGTAAATGTACGTATCAGGACCTGCAACTGCCCATATTCTGTTATCTATCAATGATAAGGAATCTTCATCCGTATCAACACATATCCTATTAGCCATAAAGCCCCTTTCACAAGTGAAATTCTTATCCCTTCTGATCACTTATAACATTACCATCATAATCAATTTCGTAGTAATAGTCCGAAAAATCATATAATTTTATCCGATCAGGGCACATTTCGAAAGCCGGTTCTTCTCCATGATATCTGACAAAGATTTCGTGGGCAGAAAAATCCCATATCACATCCAAATTTCGGTTCATTCTTATGATATCCGCTTCATAATATAAAATGAAATCTTCCTGATAACTGTACGCAGCAAAAAGAGTGCCCCATATATTCAATTTTACTTTTTTATCCACCTGAAATGATTTCAGGTTGAATATAACCACATCAGTGTTCAGGAACAGGAATAGCCGATTACCATCCATGAATGCAAAATCACTGTACGGAGTATAATAGGATACTCTAAATACAATGTTTTTTTCAAAAGAATGCATCACATCCGAGATTGTCAGCAACAATGTCGTCGAGAAGTCATCACATATCTCAACATATGAATCGGGGCTGACAATATTGTCCGCAGATTTCGGATCATACTGTACCTTTGATATATATATTTCCCACTTATCATTAAATAGTTGCATCCGTGTATATACCAAATCACTCCAATACTTTATCCTCTAATTCCAATAAACAAAATCGAATCCGTCTTCTGCATCACCGACAGGATATCCGAGAGCATCGGATAATTCTTTCGTTAATTCACGGTACCAATCTGCCCATATGTCATCAGGCATAGTGCCATATATCTGCAACCCGCCCGGTTCAACCGAAGCTACCAGATCAATATCATCTCCGGATTTCCACCTTGGGCCTTGATCATATCCTATCCAGTAAGGCATGCTTTCATATACTCTACCAATCTTATCCCAAATCTCCTGTGGAGCAGAATAATGAATGTTTAATGATACGTCTTGATCCATAACATTCTCCTAAACATTAAAGTACATTTTCTATTATCCGATCGTCATACAGAAAATGTCTGATTCAAAAGTAGCACTGCCATCACTCTTAGTATATGAAGAACTGTGATCATATGTCATGCCGAGTTTCTCCATTACTTTTCGGCTTCCGACGTTTTCTTTGGCACATTCACCCTCAAACGTACGTGCCTCATAGACATCTGCGGCGTGATTCATCAGTGCTTTCATCCCCTCAACGGTATATCCCTTTCCCCAATCATCATATCTGTTAACATAGGATAAGGTCCATACATCTCTTTCGACATCATGATTAAGTGCATATATACCCACAGCATGTCCGTCCTCTTTGGCAGAAACCAGCATCAGTATATTGATCTTCGATGTGGGATCTTTTTTAGGAAGCCATACAAGAGGATCTTCAGGCGACTTGCATGCCGTTCCAAGCAAGTACTTATAGACTCTCTCATCCATATCCCATGCTGCCATCGCCTTATAATCGCTCGGCATTAATCTTCTCATCGTGAGTCTTTCGGTCTCAATCAACTCGTAATACTCGGGAACAGGAGGCTTCCAAGGTTTGGGAGTTAACAATGTGGTTTTCCCTATATCGGGCAAAACATCATATATGGAACATCCCATACGAGCCTCAAACTCTTCCTTAATATCAAATGCGATTTCCCAGCCTTTGATATAATCCTCCATAATCCCGTAACGGCGGGTTACATCCACAAAACGTTTCTCCAGAATTACAAAGCCATAATCCACAGCAAGCGAATCACAAAGCTGGATCAGTCTGTCATAATCATCCGCCTCGCAATTAAGAATAAATTTCTTAATCTCCTTTTCGGTATCAGAATCAGGTTCATAATTAAACTCATCCTTCATCTGCAGATATGAATGAGTCATACAGATCTTTGCAGCTTCATCCCATCCCTTTTTCATGCAATATTTATATCCTTCATAAACATGTGTAGGGATATCGACTATACCGACTCTGCGACCGATATCATGCATCAAGCCGAGAATATAGGCCTTATCTTCATCAAGTCCATCGATCATGTGAGCGATATTTCTTGCTGCTATTCCGACATTCTCAGAGTGTTTTGTCCAAGGGCCCGGATTCATCAATCCTGCTAACTTCAATTCCTGTAAGGCTTCTTCTTTTGTGGGCAACATATCTTATTAATTCCTTCTATCGTCTTTTACAAAATGCTTAAATATACATTCACTTATGAAAATCATAGATACACTTCTATCGTCTTCATCTTCTCTGAGAATCCGGCTCTTTCGTAGAATTTCATTCCTCTTACATTCTGGGGAAAGACCTGTGTTCTCATAAAATCAGCGCCTTTTTTCTTGCCATAATCCTTACACGCTTCAATCAGTTTTGCACCGATGCCCTGACTACGCAGTTCCTCTGATACATCCAGATCCTGTAAATATATAACTCTTTCCGGTATCAGGCAGGGAACCTTCTTCTGTTCCAAAATCACGACGTGAGCAAAACCAACTATCTTATTATCCTGTTCTGCAACAAGGATATCCTGGTTTTCACTGTTGAATATTATGCTAAAGAATTCTTCGTTACGTTCGCCGTGAACAAAATGTTCAGGCTGAAATGTTACGGCATCGTTCTCTAATTCATAGTAAAGACTTTGTAAATCTTTAATATCCTCTTTCGTTGCTATACGAATAATCATTTCGTTCCTCACACCAAGTTATTATTCAATGATATTAAGATGATCTATGCATGCAGGAAGATGCATCATATGATGATATGTCATCGGAGTCAGGATCATTCCTCCGCGGGTCAGTCTGCCCCAGAACACAAGCAGCCATACAGATCTGAAATCAGTGGTAACACCGCCGACCTCCAAAATCCTCATAACCCACTCTTCGGGAACCATGGATTTAATCTCTTCCAATGTCAGCCTCTCGATGATCTTACGGGTATTCTTGCCCACCACAATCATATAATCACGAAGAGCTTTAACATTCATCTTCTCGCCAAATTCCTTAACCTCATCAGGCTCAAGCGCATTTCCGGTATCCGTTATCGTCGCACCGATTTTCTTTTGCCACTCATCGTCAAAGATCTGATCCTGATCCGCCATCAATATATTGCTTACAAGATCTTCTATACGATAGGTGTGCCAAAACTGCCAGCAAAGGGGAACCATATCCGTTCCTGCATAGTGAAGGTCGGTATCCCAAATCTGTCTCGGAACAAGGACATTCTGGTTGCCGGACAACATATATTCAAGCACATAATCGGCTACTGTTTTCTCCGATGCACCGGATACTTCCGCAGGATGAACCATTGCGTGAACTTCCAATGTAAGTTTCTTTATCTCATCAGCATCATCGCCGTTTAAAGCAGCTTTCAGTTCTTCATACTTCTTCTCGAACGCCTTATAAAGTGTATCCTTGCTCATAAAACCTCCAATACTAAAACCAAAACTTCCTTTATTTCCATAAATTACCTTTCACAGAAAAATTCTATCTGTTCTCCGAGCGGTCCGAAACAAAATGCCATTCTGATAGGATATTCAGGCTCGGATAAGATCACTTTATCATTGGGTTCTACGAACACTTCATAGCCTGCAGCCTTCACTTTATCAATAATCTCATCGACATCATCGGTAAGAAGCGCAAAATGCCTTATGGCTCCCAAACAATGTTCACCGTTTGCATTGGTAAAAATCTCGATCATTCCGTTACCCGTATCGATCATGATTCCGTCGGGCCATTGACGTATGATCTCAAGTCCCAAAACAGAGATATAGAAATCCTTCACTTTGGGTAGTTCGTCGGGTAAACATTTCATTGAAATATGGTGAATTCCTTTGATCATTTTCGCTCCGTTTTAGACTTTTGTATAATCACAAACCTGTCGCCTTTTCTGTTGTTCCACTCTTTTACAATGTTATACTCCCACAGCAATGATTTGATCCGTTCATCGTCATACGGTCTGAAAAGCATTCCGTTTCTGGAAGAATCATCCTTATATATCATACTTCCGTCGGGCAGTTCATCATGATATACGGTGAAATCTTCCTCATCCGGCATATCAAATGAAAGCAGCACCAGCCCGTTAGGCTTAACAATTCTCATCAATTCGTTTAAAGCCGCTCGGGAATCCTCTTCCGTAAGGTGATCGATAACCGCATATGCCGTTACCGCATCAAATGTATCATCTTCATAACCGGTTGCAGCTAGACCTGCCACCTTCGAATCAACATTATTATATCCGTATTTCTTAAGGGCACCTGTCGTCAGTTCAACCGCTCCCTTTGAAATGTCAAAGGCGGATACTTCAAAACCGTTTGATGCCAAAGCAAGCGTGTGTGCACCGAATCCGCATGCGGCATCACACACCTTTTTCACATCATATTCTTTGAATATCTCTATTTCCGTACCTGAATATCCGTTCCAACCATCCAAATAGCCATAGAGTTCATCGGCATCTTCTTCAGCCCAGCACTTTTCCCAATATACGGAGTAGTCGATTTTTTCTGACTTACCGGCCATCTCAACTCCTCAAATCAAAATTACAAAGCCTTAGGGTGATGCTCCATACAGTATTCGGCTTCCGATCTTCCGAACCAACCTTCACCTTCGCCCACCATAGGATATAACCTGCTCAATTCCTCTTTTTCGTCGAGAGATAATTCAGAGTAATCATTTATATCTCGATCATTTTCTACAACGATGTATTTATGATCCAGATCTTTTCTCTTAAAAAGTCCGATAACTTTAATGGGAACCTCATCGCCGAGTTCATATTCATTCTCTGTCATCAGAATACAATCCCAATGTTCCTGCGGTGGAGTTCCCGATTCCTTGATCCAGCCGTACGGTTTGGTGAAGTTTCTTACATGCATCAGAGATTGTCTGTTATCTGCAGTAAAACTTTTAGTCGCCGGATCATAAATCATCCGCATCGGATATTTACTTGTTTGTTCTATAACCATATTAAACATGGGGTACCACGTTATAACCTTGTTCAGTGCTTGTCATTGTAATCATAAAACATCACATAAATGTGAGTTCGTATATTATAATTCCTTCTTAAGGACTATTTTCTCTTCGGTTCTGTAATCTTCGTAGAATCCCTGTTTCAGGAAAAGAGTAATTGCATGATTATCAATGGCTATATCATCGTAAAGGACTGTGATTCCGTTTTCTTTTGCCGCGGAGCAGAGAAGTTTGAGCCCCTCTGCGCCGTACCCTTTTCCCCTATACTTGGAGAATATGATGACGTCCGCTACATATCCGTCATACTCTCTATCATAATGATATGCTATTTCTCCGACAAATCCGTTCTCATCTTTCAAATACCTATAGAATCTTCTGTTGTCGTGATTTACTATCCAATAGTCATACCAATCCTGCCATTCCTCTTTGGGAAACGGTATTGTACCACCCCAGGCGTGATTGTATGACATTGTCTCTTCATCAGCCATGAGACTTTCTCTGAACCATAAGTCTTCAAGTGATGGTGTGATAAGTTCTAACATTTCTTATATTAACCTCTCATGATCAGTTTAAATGAGTGATCCACTCATCTCCCTCGATCGTATACTGAAATTCCGTAAGTTCGGGATCATTGATAACTTTCAACAGGTCATGGAAATCCTCAACTACGTTGACTCGGGACAACTCATCAATATCGATCCATTCCATTTCACCTTCTTCGGATGAAACTACTTCTCCGCTAAACTCGGTGGCTTTGAATAAGAGAACGATATACCGTCCGCCTGTGATAGGAAACTGCTTTATCCCAACCATACGAGGATTGAGGATGTCCAGTCCCGTTTCTTCTTTCATCTCTCTGACAACAGCAGCCACAAACGATTCGCCGGGTTCTACATGTCCTCCGGGGAAAGTATAACCTTTCCAGTCTTCTTTTACTCTGTTTTGTAATAACAGTCTGTTCCCGTCCTGTATAAGACACAAAACAGTCAATTCAACATTTTCGGTACTATGTCCCATCTTAGGTCTGTACTCCTATGTCATGAGTTTGTGTTAATGGCCTCATATCCCTCAGCAGACAACACACTTAAGGCTTTTTCAAAGTTCTCGGCTTTTACGAGGATATAATCAGTATTGAAGGTCGAAACAGCAAATATCCCGATATCATTGGCAGCAAGTATCCCTGAAATCTTCGATAAAATCCCTATTAAAGAAAAATCAAGGACACCCCGAATGCGAAAACCCTTCCATCCATCATCGCGTTCGGTTGTCCTTGCAGGTGTATCTTCTGTTTTACAAACCAACGATATTTCTTCATCGGTTTTCCCGATGAAGAAAAAATCTGTGCACGTATCAATATCCTCGATTGCGGGCACTTTGCAAACAGTCAGATCATATTCCAATTTATCCAGCAACATATATCCTCCGGTATATCCGAGCTTACTGTTTAGCAAACGTCCTCGGCAAACCGCCATTCATCTGCAATGTCAGGTTATCTCCGGATAATTCATAAGCGTATGTAAAAACCAATCCATATTCGCTTTCGTTAACGGTAAGTGTTCCTTCTGAAGCATTAATAGTGTAAGTTCCGATAATGGAAACATCTCCCGCAACATCTTTATAAGAACCATTAGCTCCCAATGTCAAAGTGGAAATTTCATTTCCTGTTCCTTTCCACGTACCTACAAAATCCGCACTCGACACCTGACTCTCTTCCGTAACCAGCTCGGAATTATCTTTACCGCAAGCTGTGATACAAAATACCATGGCCAACATAAGAACTACAGAAAGGACCTTACCAAATTTACTCATTTAAAAATCTCTCTTTCTATAATTAATTTTTCTATAACAATTTTAAGACCATCTCTTCAAAAATGCATCAATATATTCGAAAGAACATCCGGCATTGATCGCCGTATTTTCATCTTTCTTTTCATCACCGACAAATAAAATCTCGGAGACTTCTATTCCAAAGATGTCTGCGATATATTCAAGCCCCTTCTTGCTTGGTTTTCTGAATCCGCAAATCTGTGATGAAACATAGAGATCAAACAAAGGCTCAATTTCCGAGATTGCATTTCTAAAAATACGATCAGGCATTCCGTTAGGAAGGTCTGTAAGGCACGCTACCGAAAATCCGCTTTTCTTACATTTATCTATTAGACCGGTCGTATGATCAAAGATCCGCGCTTCAAGTGACATTCCAGAGAAAAAGTCATCAATGATCTTACCCGGCTCCGGCTTGGATCTCCAATTTGCCGTGGCATCGCCAAAGATAATCTCCGGATCAACTTCGTATTCCCTTCCGTTGTTTCTGGGATTATATTCCTTTAGCACCTTTACCGCTTCAAGAATCTCTTCTTCAGAAAGATTCAGAGCATTAACCAGATTAACGTTCAGAAATCCACGGTAATAGAACTCTTCCCAGTTAAGGGGCATACCGATGTATTCCATCAAGGTACCGCCAAGATCAAATACCACAGCCTTTATCATACAGATAAAACCTCATCAATTATTTCTTTTTTGCACGGAACTTCCTTACGGCAAATACTATTATTGCACCTATTACAACTCCGGTTGTATTCAGTATCAGATCGTCTATATCCGTGTGTCTGCCGACGCAAAACAATTGAGTTACTTCAATAATAAATGTATACCCCGCACCGGCCAGTATTGTCTTAGCTACACTATCCAGCTTTTTGAAACAGATCGGCCACACTATTCCCACAGGTATAAACATGACTATGTTGCCGATAATGTTCATTAGCCAGCCGTCATATCTGTCCACCAGGAAAAAGAAAGGTTTCAAGCTTACGGTAAAATCAGACAAGCCGATCGTTAACGTGGGTGTTTTTCCGGCTTCGGAATGAAACGGAAAATATACAAATCTGGAGATCACCACAATACATATATATACGAGAATCAGCACAAGCTCCCGCTTCACCGAAAAGCTTTTATCTTTTAATGCAATGATCACCCTCAAAACAACCCATAAAGCGGTTATAAAAACAAACAACTGTAAAATAGATATTTCCAACTTAATAATTCTCTTTCTTTCATCCGATTGCCATTCTCATACTGACAATTCCGTTTTCTTCACCAACTTCCTCAAATCCCATCCTCTTATAGAGGCCATATCCGATCTGCATTACGGAAGGCTTGGTAGTAAATGTAACTTCATTAAATCCAAGTTCTCCGGCCTTGGAAAGCATGGAGTTTAACATGACTCTTGCATATCCTTTGCCGCGATGCTCAGGTTTAATGAAAAGTCGTTTTGCCTCGCAGGTATTATCATCTTTCTTTTTAATCGCGATACAGGCTATCGGATTTTCTTCCTCATATCCGACAAGTAATGCTCCGCCTTTGTAAAATCCGGCAAGATCAGCCAGTTCTTTATCAAATGATACGAAGCAACTTTCTGCATCCTTTATTTCTGAATACTCCTTGAACAGAGTCTTTACAATCTCAGTGTCCTGACATTCTCTTACATCAAAAACAGCCATTTCATTCTCCTTAAATCAAACTTAATTCCGCAATGGATACGTAATGCTTTACCATGAAGCTTTCGGGTGCATTCTTTTCAAGCATATCCATGTGCTCTTTGTCCCATATTGCAACTGTTTCAGGTGACATGGAGGCTCCAACGCCTCTGCAGGCACGCATACGGCCATGCCAGCCTTCCCTTGTAAACGGCAGATCAACCCTGAATTCATTTATCGAACTGAGTTCAAAAAACTTAAGATACTGATCAGGAACCAGAACATGATGAACAGTATCCCCGCATCCGTTCCAACCGGGATTATATTTTAGAATGATCTCCTCGCTCTTTCCGGCGACATCGTCCTCATAGGGAAGCCATCCCATATACAGGATCAGAAACTTTCCACCGGGTTTAAGCATTGCAGCAAACTTCGGTGCGGTTATATCATGATCAAAATACCAAATGCACTGGCATGCAGTGATAACATCGAAAGAATTATCGGGGAAAGAAACCTCTTCAGATCTTGAAGCAAAGAACTCGATATCCATTCCTGCTTCCTTGGCAAGTCTTTTTGCCTGCTCGATCTGATTTTCGGCTATATCCGTTCCGGTCCAGCTTGCCCCATACTTGTACATGTTACGTGGAAGTACTCCCGTTCCGGTACCGAGATCAAGAACCTTCTGTCCATCCTTGCATAATCCAAGGTTCAGAATGTAATCATAGAACTCCTGAGGATAAATATCCCTATATTTGGCATAATCCCGAGAAGTTTTACCCCAGTCAAATGCTCTTCCTTCATCGATTCCTTTTACGATCATTTTTCATACCTGCCTTTCGGATATTTCCTCTGTTTTATCACCTAGCAAATCATCCATAAATATACTGATAGTATAATTCAAAAACCCGAGAGCCAATTACTGCCCCCGGGTTTTAAGTTTCCATTATTATATATTATTCAGCGCCCTTCATCAAGAATGTAGCAAAAACAGTTCTCTAAACTCCTTCTTGCCCGGCACCCAAGCTTTTTTCTCACATCTCGTTAATTACATGAAAATCTTATGCAGGCATGTCCATATCATACCAATCCGGCTCATCTGAAACTATCCACTCGAGACCACGACGACGTTCAATGACGACAGAAGGATTCAAGTCTCCTATCGGAGTATCGGGGTTTACTCTTGATTCATTAATTGCCCAATTATATCTGTAATAAAGGTCTAACAGATCAAGGATATCGCCCTTATCACGAAGGGTGCATTTATCAGCAAATTCATCAATTGACTTACAGCCTTTTACAAATCCGATGGCCGCATCACAATCACAGACATCACTCGCATCTTTGATATCATCCACAAGTCCGAGACACCAACATAATGACCAGAATGCTTCATATGCCCAGTCCATATCAATAGCATCCTGCATATCGTATGAGCCATCAAATATCCTATTCTCTTTTGAATTAAGATGCTGAACCAAACCCATCTCTTCAATTATGGGCTTGAAAAATTCTATGCTGTCATCATAGTTCCCCTGACCTATGTCACAGGCAATCTGGATTACAAAAAACGCTGCGAGTGCTCTGCTGCATATTTCTGTTTTATCTTTCAGCTCAACAGCCTCATCATCCCACCTGCTCATAAGCTTATCAGGGAATGCCACGGATAAGCTTTTGATATAGTCATTGTTCTTGATGCGTCTGTTCTTCTGAGATTCGGTTTCCGGAAGTTCATCACTTAATATGCAAGGATGATATGATTTCATATCCTCTACGGTTTTATCAAAAAGTTGATCATCTATATCGATGATCATAAGTTTTCCTTCCTGAAGTGCAAAAAAGAAAGTCTTAGTCGTAAACATCAATTTAAAAAGAGATTCAAACTGCCCGTTCTCTTTGGTAAACAGATATCCGATGTTCACGTTCAACCCCGGAAAGTCATCCTGAGTCACAAGATTATTCTGAACAAGAATGTTGATAGCTGTGTTTACAATATTTTCCTTAAGCTCACTGTTTCGAATCTGATTAACTTCCATAAGAGACCTCCTCAGAGATATTTCTAAACCGTCAGTTTTATATCTATAGTTCAATTATTTTGGAACATAATTCCCAATCACCACCATACATTATATTCCGGTTGAACCGGCTATTAAGGTTTTATTATCCAATCTATGATTCTTATCATGCTTTCCGCTCTCGAATTAATATCCTTATCAAACAGAGACTCAAACCATTCATCAAAGGGGACAACAGCTAAGGAATGGTAAAATGCAAATGCAATACTTGAGGGTGGCATGGGCTTGTCGTTTACAGCCCAAACTCCTTTGAGTACTTCCCATGAAACTGTTGAAAGCAAATACGAGGTTTTCAGACTATCATTATTGGAAATGGCA
>JAEEGL012634588.1_pt1 | contig 14063 bp, 12 predicted proteins | sample 9134231 | NCBI WGS metagenome assembly JAEEGL01 (sample SAMN16246548, study PRJNA631951) | gut metagenome | biome: gut microbiome; feature: rumen; material: fiber-attached | host: Bos | place: Iran: Karaj | collected 2018-10
CGAGTGTGTAATGATAGAGCTTGTCCGGCGCGATGCCCCACAGGACATTGTAGCCGTCCGCGCCTTCGGACGCGGCCCAGTCGATCTTGATCGAGCAGGGATCTTCCTTGTCACGGTCGATGACGACGCCTTCCGCCTTGGCCGGAGCCGCGACGTCGCGCTTGCCGAACACGCGCAGGCCGGTCATGGCGAAGTTGCCGAAGAACGGCATCTCGGTGCTGGTCAGGCGCAGGTAGCGGACCTTTTTGCCCTCCTCAAAGACGAGCAGGTCGTGCACCATGTTGGTATCGGCCTCGCGCTTGTCGCACAGGATCTCCCAGTTCTCGCCGTCGACGGAGCCTTCGAGCAGCCAGCGATGACGGATGAAGCGCTCGTTCTCGGGCAGCATGGAGAAGTGCTGGTACGGGATGCCGAGCAGCTCGTTGCGCTCCCAGTCGCAGAAGTTGAGCTGGACGGCGTAGACGGTGTCGACGCTCTCCAGATCGAGCTTGACCCATTCGCCTTCGCGGCGGCGGGACGCGACGTAGCAGGTGCGGCTGTCCTCGTCGGTGAGGAACTCGACGCCGTGGCCGGCCATCTCGGTGGAGGCGACGGCGGGTTTCTTATAGGACAGGAGCATCCAGCCGAGGAAGGTGGAGTTCGGATCGACCTTGCCTTCGGGGATCAGATGCGGATAATCGGCGAATTTCTGGTCGCAGTACATGATGCCGTCCTTGTCGAAGCCGACCGGGAACAGGCCCATCTTGCGGGTGGAGAAGGGCGCGCAGCCGATCAGGGAGGAGGCGTGCCAGTAGTTGCCGTATTCGTCCTGGAAGGTGGAGCCGTGACCGGCGCCCTGATAGAAGCCGCCGCGCACGGAGGAGAAGGGGCTGTTTTCGCAGAACTTGTACGGGCCGAGCGGCTTGTCGGAAGTGTAGCAGCCGTCGCAGTAGATCTGCAGCTCGGTCGCCGGGGCGGCGTACTGCAGGTAATAGGTGCCGTCATGCTTGGTCATGTACGGACCCTCGATCCACGGGGCCGGATAGTCGAGGCCCGGCGCGTCGGTCTCGCCCACGCGCAGGAAGCCGACCTTCATGTCGTTGTTCCAGCCGTTGCGCTCGAAGCCGTGGTGCATGTAATCCATGGAGATCAGGACGGTGCGCTGGCCGATCGGCATCAGCGTCTCGGGATCCATCTCCACGCCCCAGATCGGCGTGACGTTGTGGCAGCCCCAGTAGAGATAGACGCGGCCGTCGTCGTCTTTGAACAGCGCGGGATCCCAGAAGTCAAAGCCGGGATCGGCGAATTTTTCGAATTTCTCGTTGAGCGGATCCTTGGAGCGGGTGAACCAGGATTTTTCGCGGGAGGACGCGCTCTGGACGAGGTAATCGCCGAGCACGCAGCCGTCGCCCGCGGCGCCGGGCATCAGGCCGATGTCGCCTTCCGGACCCGGATACCAGGTGCACAGGTCTTCCGACCACCAGAAGCCGCGCATGGAGCCGAACACGTAGTATTTACCCTTGAAGCGAACGACCGCGGGATCGCCGAAACCGGCGTGCGGAACGTTCATGCGCTGACCGAAACCGAAGCCCGCGGTGCGTCCCGAAGTGTCGACGGTGTTCGCCGCGTTCATATTGACGGGATTGCAGATGATCTTACGCATGGATAGCCCTCCTCAGAAGTCTGATTTGATTCTATTATACTCAATCCGGAAAGAAAAAACAAGGCGCATTTTTACGTCCGCGCCGCGCTTTGCACAGTGTGCGGCGCTTGCATTTGAAACGCCGGTATGCTATGATGAAACCGGAAAACGACCCGATTATCCGTATTTCTGTCAAGGAGGGGATCCCCCATGAAAAAACGGTTCCTGACGCTTCTGCTGACGGCGGCGTTCCTTGCCGCCCTTTTTGCGGCCGTTCCGGCGCAGGCGGCGGACGTGAACGATTTTCCCGTCTATTTCTCCAACTTCAATACCTTCGCCGTGGAGAGCGGTCCCGAATACTACCCGGATTTCCGGGTCGAGGACAACGATCTGCTCGTCCAGTCCGTAACGACCTACCACTGGAACAACGGGCACGGCTTGAAAGCCGGGACCATCAGCATCTATGACTGGGACGACAACCTCATCGGCACCTGGTCGGCGACCGGCCGCGCCGGATCCGGTGTCAGCAGCGTCTACTGGGATATTTTCCCGAACATCATCCTGAAGGCCGGCATGCGCTACTATATCGTCGATTCCGGCACGAAGACCTGGAGCTACAACGCCCGTTCGGACAACAGGGGATTTGCCGAGGTGCGCGGACGCGACGCCGGCATCAGCGTCACCGTCAACGGCGTACTCGTGCAGTGGACGGACGCCGCGCCCTTCCTCGACGCCAACAACCGCACGATGGTCCCGCTGCGCGCGGTGGCCGAAGCGCTGGACCTGAACGTCACCTGGGACGCCAAAGCGCGCGAAGCCGGCTTCACCCGGGGCTCCAAGGGGATCTATTTCCCGGTCAATAAGTCTGTCTACTACACCGAAGGCGGCGGCGTCGGCAGCATGGACACCGCGGCGGTCATCGTGGACGACCGCACGTATGCGCCGATCCGTTATCTTGCCGAGTATTTCGGCTACAGCGTCGGCTGGGACGGCGATACCAAGACCGTGCTAATCACGGGCTGACGCGAAGAACAAAAGCAGAAAACCTCCCGATTTTTTCGGGAGGTTTTTTGACTTTGAACGGCTATTTCGCGGCGGGGCGGTCTTTGGCCTTGTCCGCTTCGGCGGCGTTGGCGCGCGCGGCAGCCCGGTCCTGCGCCATCTCCTCGACCGTCTTGGTGTGCAGGCGCGCGGCGCCGCGCGTGACGATCGGCGGGATCAGCGTCCCCTCGCGCTCGGCCTTCGCCCAGCGCGCTTTCGCGCGCTCGATCTCCTTTGCGTACTGCGGCAGCCATTTCTCCTCGGCGATCAGCATCTCGTCCACCATCTGCCATACGGCGTCCGGCTCGCAGACCGCGCCGACCAGCGGATCCATCAGCATCGCCTGACGAAGCAGCCGGATATCGCCGTGCACGCCGGCCTCGACCGCGAGGCGCTGGACGGTGATGTTGGATAGACAGCAGGCCGCGGGGCCGAGCGGCAGCTCGCCGATGCGCGGGATGTTGATGCCGTGGGTGTCGACATAGCCCGGCACCTCGACGATGGCGTCGGCCGGGAGATTCGAGATGCAGCCGTTGTTGACGACGTTGAAGTGGCCGCGGTAGACGCGCCCGGTCTCGAGCGACTCGATGATATAGCTTCCGTGCTCCGTGGAGCGGGTCTCGGGCGAAAACTGCATCGGCGGCTCCTTGAGCCAGTTGGGGAAATCGGTCTCGAACCAGCTGCGGCCCTCGGTGCATACGCGCAGGTAGCCGCCGGTCTCGCCGTTGATCCAGGTGCCCAGGTCGATCCAGTTCATGATGTTTTCCGTATGCTTGCGGTACCACGGCACATACTCGGAAAGATGGCCGTTGGACTCGGTGGAGAAATAGCCGAAGCGCTTCATCATGTCGATGCGCACCTTCTCGGTTTTGGCGGTCTCCGGATCCGCTTCGAGCGCGGCGAGCAGCCGGTCGCCGATCTCCTCGCCGTTATGCTTGATCGAGATATACCAAGTCATGTGGTTGATGCCCGCGGCGGTGATGTCGACGTCCTTGACGTCATAGCCGAGCACGCGCGCGATCAGCCTGTGGCCGCCCTGCACGCCGTGGCACAGGCCGACGGTCGGCACGCCGCCGTATTTGTTGCAGTACCAGGTCACCATGGCGCAGGGGTTGGAATAGGAGAGCATCATGCAGCCCGGCGCGGCGACCTCGCGGATGTCGCGGCAGAAGCCCTCGAGCGCGGCGATGTCGCGCTGGCCGTACATGATGCCGCCCGCGCACAGCGTGTCGCCCACGCACTGGTCTACGCCGTATTTCAGCGGGATCTCCACATCGTGCGTGAAGGCCTCGAGCATGCCGATGCGCACGCAGTTGATGACGTACTTCGCGCCGCGGAAGGCTTCGCGGCGGTCGAGCGTGGCCCGGATCCGGATGTCCAGGCCGTTTGCCTCGATGTCGCGCTGACAAAGCTCGGTGACCATGGACAGGTTGCGTTCGTTGATGTCCGTAAAGGCGATCTCGCAGCCGCGCAGCTCGGGGACGGTGAGGATGTCCGCAAGCAGGCGGCGGGTAAAGCCGATGGAGCCTGCGCCGATAAATGCGATCTTCATGGGGATTCTCCTTTTTCGGTATGATTTATGCCTCCATTGTACATGGGATTTCCCCGCCGTGTCAACCGCCTGCACAGTTGACATATCGCAAAAAACGAGATACAATCATACTGAAGGCAAAGCGCCATTCGATCTATCCGTAGACGATGGAAATCCGCGCTTTGCGAAGGTGTTTTGTTATGATCAAGCTTTCCCCGTCGATCCTCTCGGCGGATTTTGCGAATCTCGCGCGCGACATCGCCGCGGCCGAGGCCGCGGGCGCGGATTATATCCACGTCGACGTCATGGACGGGCATTTCGTGCCGAATATCACGATCGGCGCGCCGGTCGTCAAGTCCCTGCGGAAAGCGACGGCCCTTCCGCTGGACGTACACCTGATGATCTCCGATCCGGACAGATACATCGACGATTTCATTTCGGCGGGCGCGGACATCCTGACCGTGCATTACGAGGCAAACGGCGATACGCTCGCGCAGGTGCGCCGCATCCGCGAAAAGGGCGTGCGGCCCTCCGTCTCCATCAAGCCGAAGACGCCGATCGAGGCGGTGCTGCCGCTTCTGCCCGAGCTTTCCATGCTGCTTGTGATGACCGTGGAGCCCGGCTTCGGCGGTCAGGGCTTCATCGAGGATACGATCCCGAAGATCAGGGCGCTTCGCCGCATCATTGACGAAAACGGCTACGACTGCGAGCTGGAATGCGACGGCGGCGTGAGCGAGAAGAACATCCGCGACATATGCTCTTACGGCATCAACGTCGTCGTGGCCGGAAGCGCCGTCTTCGGCAGGCCGGACATCGGCGCGGCCATCGCGGCGCTGCGCGCCGAAACGGAGGATTTTTGATATGCAAATGGGTATCGTGGGTCTGCCGAACGTCGGCAAGAGCACCCTGTTCAACGCCATCACCAATTCCGCGGCCGAAGCCGCCAACTATCCCTTCTGCACGATAGACCCGAACGTGGGCGTCGTCGCGGTGCCGGACGAGCGGCTCGACGTTCTGGCCGAAATGTACCATCCCGAGAAATACACGCCCGCCGTCATCGAATTCGTCGATATCGCGGGCCTTGTCAAGGGCGCCTCGCGCGGCGAGGGCCTGGGCAACAAATTCCTGGCCAACATCCGCGAGGTGGACGCCATCGTCCACGTCGTACGCTGCTTCCGCGATGAAAACGTCGTGCATGTATCAGGCGGCGCGCTCGATCCCGCGGACGATATCACCACCATCAATCTCGAGCTGATCCTCGCCGATATGGAGACGCTTTCGCGCCGCCTCGAGCGCACGGAGAAGCTCGCCAAGGGCGGCGACAAGAAGGTCGCCGCCGAAGCCGCCTTTTATAAGCGCCTGCTTGCGCATCTGGAGGGCGAAAACCGCGCCAGCACCTTCGTCTGCGAAAACGAAGAGGAGGATCAGTGGCTCCGGCTGGCGGGGCTCATCACCGCAAAGCCCGTCATCTATGCCGCCAATCTCGACGAGAACGGCTTCAAGGAAGGCGAAGCAAACGAGCTGTACAAGGCCGTGTGCGCCGTCGCCGAAAAGGAGGGCTCGAGCGTGCTGCCGATCTGCGCGAAGCTCGAGCAGGACATCTCCGAGCTCGACGAGGAGGACAAGGCGCTGTTCATGGAGGAGCTCGGCATCGCCGAAAGCGGTCTTTCGCGCCTGATCAAGCTCAGCTACGCCCAGCTCGGCCTGATCTCCTACCTGACCGCGGGGCCGAAGGAGGTGCGCGCGTGGACGATCATGAAGGGCACCAAGGCCCCGCAGGCCGCCGGAAAGATCCATTCGGATTTCGAACGCGGCTTCATCCGCGCCGAGTGCGTCTCATTTGACGATCTCGTCGCCTGCGGCACCATGGCCGCCGTCAAGGAAAAGGGCCTGCTGCGCTCCGAAGGGCGCGACTACGTCATGCGCGACGGCGACGTCGTCGTCTTCCGCTTCAACGTCTGATGGCAGGGATCCTTCCGCAGACCGGCTCGTCCGGCCGCGAGCGCATCCATGCGCTGGATCTGATACGCGGCGTGCTGATCCTCGGCATGATCGTCGATCATATCCTCTATGACCTGACGACCTACCTCGGCATCCTGCCCGGCGTGATGTCCCATCCGGTGCGCCTCGCGTTCCACTTTTTCGGGGCTTACCTGTTCGTCATGCTCTCCGGCGCAAGCTCGTCCATCGCCCGGAACAATTTAAAGCGCGGGCTCGTGCTCATGGCCTTCGCGTTGGCGATCACGCTGGTGACGTGGATCTCGGACCATGACGCCTTCATCGTCTTCGGCATCCTGCACTGCCTCGCCGCATGCACGATCCTGTACGCGCTTTTTAGGCGCCCGATCGACCGCATCCCGACGCCGCTGGCGCCGATCTTATGGATCGCGCTGACCGCCGTGACGAAATACCTGACCGAGACCGTCGTGCCGGAAAGCGGGTATTTCTGGCTGTTCGGCTTTCAGAACGCGCAGTTCGTATCGCTCGATTACTATCCGCTCCTGCCGTGGATCTTCGTGTATCTGCTCGGCACCTGGGCGGGGCCCTATATCTTCGGCCATAAGCTGCCCGTGTGGTTTTACCGCCTGCGCTGCGACTTCCTCGAAAAGGTCGGACGCTGCAGCCTGTGGATCTATGTGCTTCATCAGCCTGTCGTGCTGTTTATCATTCTGGTCATCAAGGAAATGTATTTTTAAACCGTATGCTGTCGGCGGATGGACGCGTCCGCCGGATAAAATAAGGAGGATTATTATGAAAAAGAAGATCTGCCGCAGCGCGGCGGCGCTTGCGCTGTGCCTTGTGATGCTGTGCGCCATGGCCGCGGCATTTACCGACGACGCCGACATCGGCGCGCCGTACCGCGAAGCGGTGCAGGAGATGGCGAACCGCCATGTCCTGGCCGGATTTGAAGACAATTCCTATCGCCCGAACGAAACGCTGACGCGCGAGCAGGGCGCGAAGATCGTCGCCTTCATCGTGCTGGGCGAAGAGGAAGCGCTGAAGCTGAAAAACACCGACGCGCCGTTTTTCGATGTGGAAAAGGACCGCTGGAGCGCGCCTTACATCAGCTGGTGCGTGAAAAACGATATCCTGCACGGCTTTGAAGACAAATCCTTCCGCCCGACGGATACGCTGACCGGCTACCAGTTCACCAAGATGCTGCTGTGCGCCCTCGGCTACGGCAAGGGTACGGATTACGGCGGAGACCGCTGGCCGACGGCCGTCGATGAGGACGGCCGCGCGAACGGCTTCTTCGAGGGCGACGCGGGCATGGCGACCGACAAGGCCATCTCGCGCCAGCAGGCTGCGCTGCTTGCCTGCAACGCGATGAACAATATGCCCGCGGAAACGGAGCCCGCGCCTTCGACGACGGAGCCCGCGCAGTCCGATCCGAAGCCGGACCCCAAGCCCGACCCCGAACCGGATCCCAAACCCGATCCCGAACCCGATCCCAAGCCGGATCCCGAGCCCGATCCCAAGCCGGATCCCGAGCCCGATCCCGAACCGGATCCCAAACCCGATCCCGAACCTGACCCTCAGCCGGATCCCCAGCCCGATCCCCAGCCGGGTCCCGAGCCCGATCCCGGCAGCGGCGATATCATCCTGCCGGTGGTGCCGTAATTTGCGCGGACTTTACCGCATTGCGGACAAAACGATAGAGATCCTCACCCTGCATCCGGATACGCACGCGCTGTGCGCGGCGTACCGAACGCAGGGCGAGATTGATTTTTCCGTGCGCACCGCGCAGGCGGACGTCGATTTCGAGCGCGCCCGCAGCGCGCGAGAGGCCGAATATGAGAATCTGGCGGCACGGGCGTTTTCGGACGGATATCTCGAAACGCTGGCGGTCTGCCGCGCCGTTGCGGAAAAAATGCCGCGGTACGATACGCTTTTGATGCACGGCTCGTGCATCTGCGCGGACGGCGCGGCGTATCTGTTCACCGCGAAGAGCGGCGTCGGAAAGTCCACGCATACGCGTCTTTGGCGCGAATATCTGGGAGACCGCGCCGTGATGGTCAACGACGACAAGCCGTTTCTGCGCATAACGCCGGACGGCGTCATGGCCTGCGGTTCGCCCTGGGACGGCAAACATCATTTAAGCAGCAATATCATCGTGCCGCTTCGCGGCCTGTGCATCCTGGAGCGCGCGCAGACGAACGTCATCCGTCCGGTGACGGCGCGCGAGGCGTATCCCGTGCTCCTGCAGCAGGCATACCGCCCCATGCAGGCCGCGGCGCTGGAAAAGACCGCGGCGCTGCTCGACCGGCTCTGCGCGGGCACCGCGCTGTGGAGGCTCGGCTGCAATATGGATATCGAGGCGGCGAAGATCGCCTGTGCGGCGATGCTGGGATAAAGCCCGACCGCCGCAGAGCGCCTCCCCAACAGGGGGAGGCAAAAAAGGAAAGCAAACCATGAAGCTGAACAAGGATTTTATCGTTCATACCCGGAACGGGGAAAGCATGCTCGTGCCGCTTGGCGGCGCGGCGTTCTCCGGCATCGTGCGCGGCAACCAAACGCTCGGCGCGGTGCTGGAGCTTTTGAAGACCGAGACAAGCGAGGCTGCGATCGTCGATGCGATGCGCGCGCGCTTCGACGCGCCGGAGGGCGCGGTCGAGCGGGACGTGGCGAAGGCGCTGGCCGAGCTGCGAAAGATCGGCGCGATCGATGAATAGATCATCCTTCGAAGAGGTGCTCGCGCGCGACGGAAGGCTCGTCTATTCGAATGTCGGCGACAGCATGGCGCCGCTTATCCGGCAGGGGCGGGATCTTCTCGTCATCATCCGGCCGCAGGGGCGGCTGAAGAAATCTGATATCCCGCTGTACAGGCGTCAAAGCGGCCAATATGTCCTGCACCGGATCCTGAAGGTGCGGGAAAACGACTATGTGATCTGCGGGGACAACCGCTTCCGCCGGGAATACGGCGTCACGGACGCGCAGATCCTCGGCGTGCTTGAAAGCCTTGTCCGCGGCGGCCGGGAGATCCCGCTGCGCGGATGGAAATACCGGCTCTACGAGTTTTTCTGGTGCGATCTTTTCCCCCTGCGCGCGCTTGTTCTGAAAGCGGTTTATGTGCTGAAACGGAAAGGTAAAAAATGAAACATTCTGCCCTTCGCTGGCTGTATGCCGTACCCGGCGGGAAAAAAGTCTATATCGTTTTTCTCGCTCTGGTACAGGCGGCCTACGGCGCGTCGGGCGTTTTTTATGCCCTTATGCTGCGCGGCGTCGTGGACTGTGCCGCCTCCGGCGACGAGGCCGGGTTCTGGCGCTGGATCCTCTATACCGCCGCGCTCGTCGCGGCGGAGCTTGCGCTGCACGCGGTGATCCGGTGGCTGAGCGAGTTCACCCGCGCGGATTTTGAAAACATCTTCAAGCTGCGCCTGACCGAAACGCTGCTTGAAAAGGACTATCTGCGCGTCAGCGCCGTCCATTCCGGGCAGTGGCTCAACCGCCTGACCAACGATACCGTGGTCACGGCGAACGCCTATGTCGAGATCCTGCCCGGTCTTGCGGGCATGATCGTGAAAATGATCGGCGCGCTGGTCATGCTCATCCTTCTGGAGCCGCACTTCGCAGCAATCCTGATCCCGGCAGGCGCGGTCCTTCTGCTGCTTACGTGGCTGTTCCGGCGCGTGATGAAACGCCTGCACAAGCAGGTGCAGGAGGCGGACGGCCGGGTGCGCATCTTCCTGCAGGAACGTCTGGGCAGCATGCTCATGATCCGCTCCTTCGCCGCGCAGGCGCAGACGAAGGCGCAGACGCGTGAGCGTCTGCAGGCGCATCTGCGCGCGCGCATGAAGCGCATCCGCTTTTCCAATCTCTGCAACATCGGCTTCGGCGCGGCCATGAGCGGCATGTATCTGCTCGGCATCGGCTGGTGCGCCCACGGGATCCTCGTCGGCACGATCACATTCGGCACGCTGACCGCCGTGACCCAGCTGATCTCCCAGATCCAGTCGCCCTTTGCCAACATCACGGGCTATCTGCCGCGGTATTACGCGATGCTCGCAAGCGCCGAGCGCCTCATGGAGGCCGAGCGCTTCCCGCAGACGGACGAGCATGCGCGCCCCGTGGAGGAAATGCAGGCGTTGTATGCGGATACACTCGTGTCCTTCGGCCTTCGGGACGTCACGTTCGCCTACTATCCGGTGAGCGAGGAAGTGGAGAACTTCCCCGCGCAGAAGCTCGACCCCTGCATCCGCGGGCTTTCCCTTGCGATCAGCAAAGGGGAGTTCGTCGCCTTTACCGGGCACAGCGGCTGCGGGAAATCCACGGCGCTGAAGCTTCTGATGGGCGTGTATGCGCCAGACGCCGGACATGGATATTATCTCGACGCACAGGGGAAGGAAACGGCGCTGGACGCGTCGTACAGGCGGCTGTTTGCCTATGTGCCGCAGGGGAACCTCCTCATGTCCGGCACGATCCGCGAGGTCGTCAGTTTTGCGCGGCCGGAGCTTGCGCAGGACGATGGACGCATCCGCGAGGCCCTGCGCGCCGCCTGCGCCGAGGAGTTCGTCCCGGATCTCGATATGCCGCTCGGCGAACGCGGGATGAGTCTGTCCGAGGGACAGATGCAGCGCGTCGCCGTCGCGCGGGCGATCTTCTCCGGAAGCCCCGTCCTGCTTCTGGACGAGGCGACCAGCGCGCTCGACGCGGATACGGAGCGGCGGCTCCTGGAGAATCTGCGCGCGCTGCGCGGAAAAACCGTCGTGATCGTCACGCACCGCGCCTCCGCGCTGGAGGTCTGCGACAGACAGATCGCGTTCACTGAGGAAAAATAAAACAGGGCGAGCTGCAAAATGCCAAAATACACTCGTCATTCCGAGCCAGTGCGCACACTGGCGCGGGAATCCGTAATCCCCATGCGCAAGGGTACGGATTGCCGCGGCCCCTCCGGGGCCTCGCAATGACAGGTTGGGCATTTTGCAGCTCGCCCTGTCTTTTTCTTTATATTTTTACTTGTCGTCTTCGACCGGCCAACGGATCGAGGGCATCGAATGGAGCTTCGACCAGTCGTAGGGGCTTTCGGCGGTATCGAGCGGATCGCCGTCCTCGTTCTCGTCGCCGAAGGCGGAGCACAGATAGTACTCGCCCGCGCAGAAGCTCAGGCCCACGTCGATGAGGCGCTCGGTGTCCTGCAGAAGCAGGATGCCGCCGCCGCCCTGGTCGTGATTGCCGATGCGCAGGGTCATGTTCTCCTCGAGGAAGCAGAAGAGGTTTAAGTGGTCGTTGATCCAGATGTGGAAGCATTCCTCCTCATAGAAGGGGTAATCCCTTGCGCGCTCGCGCAGGCGCTTGAGGGCCGCTTCGGCCTGTGCGCGCTCCTCGGGCGTGCCGGTCTCGATCTGCTTCTCGTACTGCCGCATCATCTCGTCGCGCAGGGCCATGCTTCCGGCGCTCGCGCGGATGCAGTTCGGCGAATGGTAGATGTGCTGGATGGAGAAGCCGGGGTTATAATGCCAGTAGATGTGATGTCCGACCATGCGGGAACTCAAGTGATGGCGGATCGTGGGCAGCTCGCGGCCCGGGACGCGGATCGCCCCGAAGAACGGCGTGGTGCGGATGAGCCTCGGGTATTCGGGATCAAAGCCTTCCTCCATCAGGACGAAGGTGACCAGGCGCTGCGCGGTGTCGAGCACCCAGGTGTGGTTGATCAGGCCCTTGCCGGAGGTCGGCATGATGTGGACGAAGAAGGTGGCGTCGTCGCCCTTGAGGGCCTCGTAGCTTTCCCAGATGAAGGGCTGACCCTTCTCGGCGATCTGCACGTTCTCGCCGTCGAGGAAGTGCATGGTGTATTCCTTGCTTTCATCCATGACGATCCGGAAGGTTTTGCCCGTCAGCTCGAAGGTGTTCGGCATCTTGAACTGGCTGAAGCCGATGAATTTCGGATTGACCTTGCCCATCGCTTATTCCTCCTCCGGGATCTCCCAGTGGATCGAAGGCATGGCATGGAGCTTCGACCAGTCGTAGGGGCTCTCGGCGGTATCGAGCGGATCGCCGTCCTCGTTCTCGTCGCCGTAGGCGGTGCACAGATAGTACTCGCCCGCGCAGAAGCTCAGACCGTAGTCTACAAGACGCTCGGTGTCCTGCAGAAGCAGGATGCCGCCGCCGCCGTAATCGTGGTTCGGCGCGCGCAGGGTCATGTTCTCCTCGACGAAGCAGAAGAGATTGAGATGGTCGTTGATCCAGATGTGGAAGCACTCCTCCTCATAGAAGGGATAGAACTTCGCGCGCTCCTTATAGCGGCGCAGGGTCGCCTCGGCCTGCTCGCGGACGGCGGGATCCTGGGAAGAGAGCATGTCGGAAAGGCGGCTGCGCATGGCCTCGTTGCTGTCCATGTTGCCGGCGCTTGCACGGCAGGTGATCGGATCGTGGTAGATGTGCTGGATGGCGAAGCCGGGGTTGTAATGCCAGAAGATGTGGTGGCCGACCATCTTCTTGCTCAGATGATGGCGGATCGTCGGCAGTTCGCGGCCCGGCACCTTGATCGCGCCGAAGAACGGCGTGGTGCGGATGAGCCTCGGATACTCGGGATCGAAGCCTTCCTCCATCACGACGCAGGTGGCGAGGCGCTGCGCGGTGTCGAGCACCCAGGTGAGGTTGAGCTTGCCCTTGCCCTCGGTCGTCATGATGTGTACGAAATAGGTCGTGTCGTCGGCCTTGAGCGCTTCGTAGCTCTCCCAGATGTAGGGCTGGCCCTTTTCGGCGATCTGTACGTTTTCGCCGTCGAGGAAATAGAAGGAATACTCATTGCCCTGATCCAGGACGATGTGGAAATGCCTGCCCGCCAGCTCGTGGCACAGCGGCGCGCGGTACTGGCTCAGACCGATGAATTTACGATTGATGTTTCCCATTTTGTAAATCTTCCTTTCTCTTTGATGTCAAATTTATTATATCCCCGCACACGGGGAAAAGCAAGGGCTTCCTTATTGACGCATTGCCGGGATCCGCTTATAATACTGGTATAAAATGCCTTGGAGGATTCGTTTATGCATACAAAAGCCGCAGATCCGATCCGGATCGGCACCAAAACCGTGAAAAACCGCGTCACCTTTGCGCCGACGGTCAAATTCGACTGGACGGACGATTCCGGCATCGCCATAGACCGCTTCCGCCGCCATTACGAGCTGCGCGCGGCGGGCGGAACGGGCCTGATCTGCGTCGAGGCGACCTGCGTGGAAAAGGGCGGACGTCTTGCGCCGACGCAGCTGGGTTTGTGGGAGGACGCGCAGATCGAGGGCCACCGCGCCATCGTGGACGCCTGCCATGCCTACGGCGCGACGATGCTCGTGCAGCTCCACCACGCCGGACTCGGCACGCACCCGGCGACGGGCGAGGGCTGGGGCCCTTCGGCGGTCGACTGGCGCGGAAGACAGGGAAAGGAGCTTTCCCGCGAGCGCATCCATGAGATCGTGCAGCATTTCGCGGACGCCGCCGTGCGCGCCAAGGCCGCGGGCTATGACGGCGTGCAGCTCCACGCCTGCCACGGCTATCTGATCAACCAGTTCATCTGCCCCTCGGTCAACCTGCGCACCGACGAATACGGCGGCAGCATCGAAAACCGCGCGCGCTTCGGCTGCGAGATCATCTCCGCCATCCGCGCCGCCTGCGGGCCCGACTTCATCATCTCCCCGCGCCATGCCGCGGCGGAGCCGACGATCGAGGACTCGGCCGCGATCGCGAAGCTCTATATCGCCGCGGGCGCGGACTATCTCCAGCTGTCCACCGGCATAAAGCCGGACGATATCGGCGACATCCCCGCCGACTCGCCCTTCAACAAGATCGTATGGACCTCGATCCGCATGCGCAGACTTCTCGACGGCGCGGTGCCGGTCTCGGTCATCAACAGCATCTTCACGCCCGAGCAGGCGC
>JAEEGL015247003.1_pt1 | contig 14063 bp, 12 predicted proteins | sample 9134231 | NCBI WGS metagenome assembly JAEEGL01 (sample SAMN16246548, study PRJNA631951) | gut metagenome | biome: gut microbiome; feature: rumen; material: fiber-attached | host: Bos | place: Iran: Karaj | collected 2018-10
ACCGAAGAGGAACGGGACGGCATTTATATAAGGCAGGATATTTCCATGTCTTTAATATATCTGCTTAGTTTTCTCCATATATATATTTATACCGGAGAACCTGAATTTGTGAGATTCTATGCAATGACACAGATCGTTCTGTGGCTTACTCTGCTCATATACAGAAAGTTATATCCCGAAGCAAATAAGCTTCTGATAAACAATATGTGCATGCTTATAAGTATTGGCCTTATCATACTGGTAAGACTTGATTATCAGAAGGCAAAGAAACAGTTCGTGGTCGTGGTCATATCCATGGTGATAGCTATTGTCATCCCTTTTATTCTTAAGACCTTTAAACGGCTGAGAAGGTTTTACTGGCTGCTTTCTGCGCTGGGAATAGCAGCACTTTCCGCAGTTCTGTTTTTTTCGAGAACGATCAACGGATCCAAGCTGAACATAAGGATCGGAGGTATATCGTTCCAGGCGTCTGAATTTGTTAAGATAATCTTTGTGTTTGCGATGGCGGGAATATTGACATGTGTTGAGCATGAAAAGAAGCATCGGATCGCAGCTGTGGTAGCGGGAATACACGTGCTCCTGCTGGTTGCCTCGAAGGATCTTGGAAGTGCCATAATCTTTTATATGGTATTTGTGATAATGCTGTTTGTGGGAATGGAAAGATATAAGTATCTGATCCTCGGACTGCTGGGAGCGGCTGTGAGTTCGGTGGCAGGCTATATGCTGTTTTCACACGTACGTGTAAGGGTGGAAGCATGGTCTGATCCTCTGGGTACGATAGAAACATCCGGGTATCAGATAGCACAGTCACTCTTTGCGATAGGTACCGGCGGATTTACGGGTATGGGACTGTATAACGGTGCTCCGCACAGAATTCCCGTGGTAGAAGCGGATTTCATATTTGCCGCCATTTCGGAGGAATTCGGTGTGATGTTCGGAATCTGTCTTATACTGATATGTTTAAGCTGCTTTATTATGTTTATGAATATTGCGATGCTTTTTAATGATAAGTTTTATAAGCTCGTTGCGGTGGGACTGGCTGTTACATACGGCTTTCAGGTGTTCCTTACCGTCGGTGGAGTGACCAAGTTCATCCCGCTTACCGGTGTTACCCTTCCGCTTGTAAGCTACGGCAGCAATTCGATCATGGTATCGCTGATCATGTTTTCGGTAATACAGGGATTATATGTTTCCGTAAGATCCTCCAACAGGGAAGGAGGGGCTTAGGCAGTTATGATATTCGGCATATTTAAAAAGAAAAATAATAAAAATAGCGAAAAACAGTCCGCACGTGAGAGAAACGAACGTACAAACAAAGAGATCAATTTTATCACCTGGATATTTGTGATTATCTTTGTGGCACTGATTGGACATATAATATACTTTACAGAGTTTCAAAGCGATAGCTTTATCAATAATTCTTATAACGGAAAGAGAGCCGAGCTGCTGGCGCGACGCATAGTAAGAGGAAAGATACTTTCCGCAGACGGACAGATACTTGCCGAAACGGTTAATAACGGCGCGGAGGAGAGCAGAAGTTATCCTTATGGCAGACTGTTCGCGCATGCTGTCGGATTCGCCGCGCAGGGCGGAACGGGTGTTGAATCTATAAGCGGATTTACTCTGCTTAAGAGTGATGATCCAATTAATATAAGGATCCGAAACGATATCAACGGGATAAAGAATAATGGGGATACTGTAATTACCACGCTTAATACCGGATTGCAGAAGGCGGCATATGATGCATTCGGCAACCATAAGGGCGCGGTAATCGCGATCAATGTCAAGACCGGAGAGATACTTGCGATGGTATCGAAGCCGGATTATGATCCCAATAATATTGAGGAGATGTGGAGCGGGCTTAATGAGGATACTGAGAACAGCCCGCTTGTAAACCGTGCTACTCTCGGTCTCTATCCTCCGGGATCCACCTTCAAGATAGTGACGGCACTGGAGTATATAAGGGAGCACCCGGAAATAAGCGGTTATGAGTTTGACTGTAACGGAAGCTTTACCTTCGAGGATATAACGATAAGCTGTTATCATGGTACACAGCACGGCCATCTTGATCTTAAGTCAAGCTTTGCAAGAAGCTGCAACTCATCTTTTGCCAATATTACTTCCCGGCTTGACAGGAAAGAGTTTGAAAAGACCTGTTCGCAGCTTATGTTCAATACCAGGCTTCCAAGCCCTTTCAGCTACAGGGAAAGCAGTGTCCTTATAAATGATACGACGAAAACACCGGAGGTTATCCAGGCCGGTATCGGTCAGGGACGGACTCAGGTGACTCCCATCCATATGGCGATGATAACTGCGGCTGTCGCAAATGACGGTGTACTTATGCGCCCCATGGTTATTTCGGCGGTTAAGAACAGCAGAGGGACGGGCGTAAAGAGTTATGCGCCTGTCGAATACGGAAGGCTGATGTCATCGGAGGAAAGCCGCGTGCTGAGAGAGCTGATGAGAGAGGTCATTATCAGCGGAACGGGATACAGACTTCAGGGTACCGATGACTATGAAGCTGCGGGTAAAACGGGTTCGGCCGAGTATTCCAAGGATAAGACCAGGAGTCATGCATGGTTTACGGGGTTCGCGCCTGTGGATGATCCGCAAATAGCCGTTACCGTTATTGCCGAGGGTGCGGGATCCGGCGGTGAAACGGCCGCGCCTGTGGCCCGTAAGGTTTTTGATGCGTGGTTTTCGAAATAGAGGTACTACAAATATTGCTGTCTCTGTGCTATAATCAAGCTGTTGGCACACCGGCAGAATTAAAACTGGGAGTCCGGAATGATCAGATATATAAACGATATTTTCCTGACAGAGAAAACGGGGAAGGATTTTTCGAAGATAAAACGCAGGCTAAGGCTTGGAACAGGAATGACCGGACTGTATTTTATAATGCTTTCCGAGAATCCCGGCGATGTGTTTGATATAGTTCCGGCACCTGTGTTTAAACAAAGAAGGTTCAGACACAGGGATCATACAATAGTGGGCATAACAGAGAATATGAAAGAAGCATATTCTTTCGTAGAGGGAATAGTAATGGATCATTATGACAGAACCGGTACGTATACGGATCTTAAAGCCGGTTTTATCGAAAGGTACATTAAGGAGCCGGCTGAGAGTGATTCCGTTAAAGGACAGGATCGGACAAGATGCTGAATACGCTTTTTCTTATACTAAAAATTATCGGAATTGTCCTGCTGTGCATTATCGGTATCCTGCTTCTCATTGTGATGCTCGTTATGTTTGTTCCTGTAAGATATAAAGGTAATGCTTCAAAGGAAAACGGAGAAGATAATCCTCTGTACGCACTTGCCGGAGTCAGCTGGCTATTGCACATTGTCAGTGCTGCGTTTGAATACAGGGATGGGAAGACTAAGCTTACCATTAAGGTCTTCGGCTTCAGGATAAGAAGCAAAGAAGAACGAAGAGAGAGAAAGAGGCGCAGGGAAGAGAAGCATAAGAAGAAAAAGATCACGAACAGGAACAAGGACGAGAAAAAGAATAAGAACAGGGATGATGGTTCTGAATATATAATTTATGAATATAACAAAGACGGTACAGAGGTAAGAACGGAACACGGAGGGAAGAACGGTAAGACCACGGTATATGTTGAGGAACATGAGGAAGGGCTTGATATAGACTATCCTGTGGAAAATAATGAACTGACAGATACCGATCCGCCCCATGACGATAAAACGGATGAAAACAGTTCAACAAAGGCTGCCGGAGAAAGTCCCATATCGGAAAAACTTAAAGGGCTGACAGAGAAGGCAGGACAGATCGCCAAGAAGATTGGGATATCATGCAAAAAGCTGACGAAGGGATTGGAAAGGACAGCAGAAAGAGCAGGAGACGCACTGGACAATATTGATTATTACCACACAGCGCTGTGTAATGACAGTAAGAACAGAGAGGTTATAAGGCTCCTTGTTTCCGGGCTTAAAAGGCTGCTGAAAGCGGTAAAGCCGCGAAAGGTCAAGGGACATCTTGAATATGGTTCGGATGATCCTTCATCAACGGGAAAGGTTCTTGCCGGTGCAGCGGTCCTCTATCCCTGGTACGGACGGAATATTGTGATAGAGCCGGATTTCTGTAATGAGGTTCTGGCATTTGATATTTTTATAAAGGGAAGGATATATCTGTGCGTTGTGGTCAAGATATTACTTCAGCTTTATTTCAACAGAAAAGTCAAGAGGTTTATACGCATAATGAAAAAGGAGAACAGTGTAAATGGCAAATAATTTCAATGAAGTTGTTGATTCGATGCTTAAAGGAATGGATGGCTTCCTGTCGAGTAAGACCGTTGTGGGAGAACCTAAGATAATAAACGATACGATCCTGGTTCCCTTTGTTGATGTATCATTCGGGGTAGGCGCCGGTGATTTCCGGGGTGAGAAGAAAGCAAACGGAGCCGGAGGACTTACAGGAAAGATGAGTCCGAGCGCAGTGCTTGTTATTCAGAACGGGACAACAAGGCTTGTTAACATAAAGAATCAGGACAGCATGACAAAGATACTTGATATGGTTCCGGATCTTGTGAATAAATTCACCGGAAACAGGGAATCTGAAAGAATGAGTGACGAAGAAGTTGTTAACGAGGCGTTAGACAGAAATTAACATAAAATTTTTTAAAAACCCTCTTGAAAAAAATAACAAGGTTATTTATAATACACTATATAGTGCATCTGAGGGGAAACTGTGCACTATAAGTTGTTTGAAGGGATTATGAATAATAAGGGGAATAATATGGATATTGCACAGAATATTTCTGTAGAAGACATGGCTTCTATTAAGCTGTGGCTTTTACAAGAGAGCCAACGGTTGGAATATGCCAGAAGATCCTTCGAAAAAGAGAAGGCTGAGTTCGAAGAGAAGAAGCAGCAGTTCGAAGAAGAGAAGCGCATAATGATCGCTTCGGTAAGCGAACAGGCAAGAAAGACCGAGCTCGAAGCCAAAACATTGGCTACGGAAAAAATATTGTTCAATCAGAAGCTCGAGATCCTTGAGGGGGGATTTCGTACATTATGTAAAGAACGGGAAGAATTCGAGACGGAGAAGGAGAAGTACCGGTATCGTTATGCTGCTGCAGGTTCCGGTTCAGCTAACGGATCGGTTAATGTTTCGACATATCAGTCCGGGGTATTCTTCAACGGAGTGGATAATGTCCTTGCATTGAAGAAAAGGTACAGAGATCTTCTTAAAATATTCCATCCCGATAACATGGATGGAGATAATGAGACAGTACAGGTTATCAATCAGGAATATGCGATGCTAAAGGAACAGTTCTGAAGCCGCGGATAAATTAGAGATGATTAAAAGACATGGACTTCATGATGGGATGAAGTCCATGTCTTTTTAAAAAAAGAGAGAATTATGCAAAAAAAGAAGACCCTCTATCCGAAAGTCTTCTCTGAAAATACAGTATAGATCTCAGGCTCTTTCAACCCTGCCTGACTTAAGACAGTTGGTACATACATGAAGCCTCTGGGGAGTTCCGTTTACCTTGCATTTAACTCTCTTAACATTTGCATTGAAAATTCTGTTTGATCTTCTATGTGAATGACTTACATTATTACCAAAATGTACTCCCTTTCCACAAACATCACATTTTGCCATCTTTTGCACCTCCTTATCTTATATATATTTAAATATGAATCTGTTCAGGTAAAGCGGACATAAATACCCGCAACAAAGTGTATTCTATCAGAAGTTCGGACCAAATGCAAGTATAATTACATAAAAGTATAAAAAAGAATATAAAGAATACAAAACTAAGTTTTCTTTTTGTAAGAAACAGTGTATAATATTTAGGTCTATGTAATGAAAAGGTTCCTGTTGATATATCAATCAGAGATAAATAAGGAGGGGCTTCGATGAAAGGTTACATTAAAACACAGGTGGGAAACGTAAGCATTGATACGGAGGTCATAGCGCAATATGCGGGATCGGTTGCTGTGGAATGTTTTGGAATAGTCGGCATGGCTGCAGTCAATGTGACAGACGGTATAGTAAAGCTTCTTAAGAAGGAAAAGATTACCCGGGGTATTAATGTGATATTTAAGAATGAACAGCTTACTCTTGATTTTCATGTTATAGTTGCATATGGAGTAAGTATAAAGACTGTTTGTGATAATCTTATAAGTAATGTTAAGTATAAGGTTGAAGAGTTCACCGGACTTAATATTGAAAAGATCAATATTTATGTTGAAGGTGTCAGAGTGATCGACTAAAGAGGGAGTAGGAGGAGCAGCTGAAGTGATTTCAAATACTATCGATGCAAAAATGCTGTCTAAGATGTTTCTGACAGGTGCCAAGTCGCTTGAGGCTAAAAAGGCATGGATAAATGAGCTGAATGTATTTCCCGTACCGGACGGAGATACAGGTACCAATATGACTCTTACCATAATGACTGCGGCGAATGATGTTGCATCAATGGGCAGAGTGGAAATGCAGCCTTTATGTAAGCTAATAGCTTCGGGCTCTCTTCGCGGCGCCAGGGGTAATTCGGGAGTTATTCTTTCCCAGCTGCTGCGTGGATTCACAAAGGTGGTAAGTGATAAGGATGTTATAGATATTCCGATACTTGCAAGCGCATGTAATAAGGCTGTGGAGACTGCGTACAAGGCAGTAATGAAACCCAAGGAAGGAACAATCCTGACGGTTGCAAGAGGTATTGCGGAGAAGGCAACTGAGCTTTGTAATACAACGGATGATATGAATATCTTTATAGCGGAACTTATAAAGCAGGGTGAAGCGGTCCTTGCGAAGACCCCTGATATGCTGCCTGTACTTAAGCAGGCAGGAGTGGTGGACTCGGGCGGCCAGGGACTGGTTGAGATCCTTAAGGGAGCATATCAGGCATATCTCGGAAATGAAATAGTATTCTCGATATCAGATGAACCAATGCCCGGAATCACCAGTGAGAAGGGTTATGAAGTTCAGGCCGGGTTTGAGATAAAGTACGGATATTGTACCGAATTCATCATCATGCTTGATAAGGTCTTCAATGCCAAAAATGAGCAGGATTTCAAGAATTATCTTGAGTCCATAGGTGATTCCATAGTATGCGTGGCCGACGAGGATTATGTAAAGGTTCATGTTCATACGAACGATCCCGGTCTTGCAATACAGAAGGCGCTGTCATACGGTGCTCTTACCAGAATGAAGATTGACAATATGAGGGAGGAGCATCAGGAGAAGCTGTTTAAGATGTCTAAAGGTGCAGGCGGCCAGACAAAATATGAAGAGATAAAAGAGGATGCCGGCCATGCCGGAACAGATGCGGGTGAACCGCAGGAGGGTACTGTTAAGCCTGAGGAAAAGAACGCCGGGCCTGAAGCAGATGTATCACAGCCTGCTGCCGTTATGGCTGAGGCTTCGGGAAGTGATTCCGAAAGGAAGGATATCGGTTTCATAGTTATTTCCATGGGAGATGGACTGGACGGAATTTTCAAGGGCCTGGGAGTGGATAAGATAATCTCCGGCGGTCAGACAATGAATCCGAGCACCGAAGATATGTTCAGGGCTGTAAATGAGATAAATGCCGACAATATCTTCATCCTGCCGAATAATAAAAATATTATAATGGCAGCGAATCAGGTTAAATACATGGTTGAAGACAAGAAGATATATGTTATCCCCACAAAAACAGTACCGCAGGGAATAACGGCTCTTATCAATTTCACCTTTGACATGAGCGCGGAAGAGAATAATGAGGTCATGAGCAAGTCCATACTGGATGTTAAGACCGGACAGGTTACTTATGCTGTAAGGGATACCGTTATCAATGATATCAGTATCAAACAGGGCAATATCATGGGAATCGGCGATAAGGATATTCTTGCTGTTGGTGAGTCCGTGGAAGAGACAGCTCTTAAGATGATAGAAAAAATGGTTGATGACGAGTCCGAGCTTATAAGCATTTATTACGGCAGGGATACAGAAGAACAGGATGCTGGTGATTTTCTGAAGAAGGTTGAGGAGAAATTCCCCGAATGCGAAACAGAGATGCATTACGGTGGACAGCCGATATATTATTATGTGATCTCCGTAGAATAGAACACAATGAGTATTAATTCAGATATAAGAAATCTTAAAGGAATAGGCGATAAAACAGCGGGTTTATACCACAGGGTCGGCATATTTACATATGGCGACCTTGTGTATTATTACCCAAGAGACTATATGCAGTATAATGAACCGGTTGCACCGGCTGAGTCTCTTACGGGTGATTTTATTTTTGTCCGCATAAGGTTAAACGAGCGGCCGTTAATGAGGAAGGCAGGCAGAATGGCTGTTGTGACTGCCAATGCTGTGACAGATAACGGACTTATGCGGGTGGTGTGGTTCCATATGCCATATCTTACCAGAAGTCTGTCGGCGGGACACGAATATATTTTCGCAGGAACCCTGAAACGGTCGGGAAATAACTGGTCCATGGAGCAGCCTCTGATATTCACTCCGGAGGAATACAGAAAGCTTGAGAATTCGCTGCAGCCGGTTTATCCGCTGACGAAAGGGCTTACAAACAATGCGGTAAAGAAGGCAGTAAAGCAGGCTCTTTCCGATATCAGATCAGACGAAAAGGTCGGGGGACTGACTCTTGAGAAGGCGCTCTTTGGAATCCATTTTCCGAAAGATATAAATGAACTTAAGGATGCAAGGGAAGCCCTTATATATGATGAGTTCCTTATGTTTATACTGAGGATCAGGCTTTTAAGGGAAGAGAATAACAGATCGGCCAATGATTTTGTTATAAAAGCATCGGATAAAGTAAGAGATATAATTCAATCGCTGCCATACAGACTGACAGATGCCCAGCTTAAGGCACTTTCCGATGTGGAGAAGGATATCGGCGGTCCTCACGCAATGAGCAGGCTGATCCAGGGTGATGTGGGATGCGGAAAAACAATAGTGGCAGTGCTGGCATGCATAGATGCGGTGCTCTGCGGATATCAGTGCGCTGTAATGGTTCCGACGGAGATCCTTGCGGCACAGCATTTTGATTCGTTCTCTGATATTTTTGAGCGTTTTAATATAGAAAGCGAAATCTGTCTGCTTACAGGCTCGATGACACAGGCAGCCAAACGCAGGATATATGAGAAGATTGAGAGCGGAAAGGCCGGAGTGATCATAGGAACCCACGCATTGTTTCAGGAGAAGGCGGTATACAGCAGGCTTGCGCTGGTGGTTACGGATGAGCAGCACAGGTTTGGCGTAAGACAGAGGGGTATGCTTGTCGAAAAGGGAGGAGACAGGAATCCTCATGTTCTTGTAATGAGCGCGACTCCCATTCCGAGAACTCTTGCGATAATGCTGTACGGAGATCTTGACATTTCTGTCATAGACGAGGTTCCGGCCAGACGCCTGCCGGTAAAGAACTGCGTTGTCGGTACGGATTACAGGAAGAGAGCTTATAATTTTATCGAAAAAGAAGTAAAATCGGGACATCAGGCATATGTTATATGTCCGCTGGTTGAGAACAGTGAGGGACTTGATTGTGAGGATGTCATATCATATAAGGACAGACTAAAGAATGAGCTGAGTCCGGAAATCAGCATAGAATATCTTCACGGTCAGATGAAGCCGGCAGCAAAAGACAGGATAATGAGGGATTTCCTGGAAGGAAGGATCAGTGTCCTGGTAAGTACGACTGTGGTGGAGGTGGGTGTGAATGTACCGAATGCTACGGTTATGCTGATCGAGAATTCAGAACGCTTCGGTCTTGCCCAGCTCCATCAGCTGAGGGGCAGGATCGGGAGAGGAGATGCTCAGTCCTACTGCATTTTCATAGACTGTAAGGAAAGTGAGAAAAGCAGGAAGAGACTGGATATCTTAAACCATTCAAACGATGGTTTTAAGATCGCTTCGGAAGATCTTAAGCTGAGGGGACCGGGAGATATGGTCGGTTTAAGACAGAGCGGGGATATGCAGTTTAAGCTTGGAGATGTATTCTCTGATGCCGTGATCCTCGAGCGTGCGGCTAAGGATGCTTCTCTTATACTTGAAGCGGATCCGACGCTTGAAAAAGAGGAGAATGAATATTTGAGAAAGAGAATAGAAGAGCTGAACGAAGCAGCCGATATTCATGGCCTGTAATATCCGGAAAAAACAGGTCCAAAGGTGAATCGCCTTTGGACCTGTTTTTTAACCAAGGATCCTTTTGAATGTTTCCATGGCTTCATCGTGGTCAAACGGTTTCTTTATGAAATCAACAGCTCCGAACTTAAGTGCCTCCATAATTTTGTCCTTCTGACCTGCAGCGCTTACCATGATAACCTTCTGGTCGGGATATTCGGCTCTTATTCGTTTGAGCGTCTCTATGCCGTCCATCTCCGGCATCGTAATGTCGAGTGTTATAAGATCGGGAAGATCGGGGGAGAGGTTCTTCAGAAGATCGAGCGCCTCCTGGCCGTTGCCGGCGTTTCCTATTATATAATGTCCTGCTTCCTTTAATGAAGCTGCAAGCACCTTTCGCATTGTCCTTGAGTCGTCTACAATAAGTATAGTGCCCATTTTATATTCTCCTCATCAATTATTATGTCTCATTCAACCGTATAGTTATCTGACAGCAGAACTGTCAGAGTTACAGGTTTGTCAAACAGATGCAGCGGGATATTTATTATATCCTCGGCATTTATAACTGCGGGACCTGCTTTGTAGTGCGGAGCAACCATGTCAATGTTTATGAATCTGTGACTGATATCGGTTGCGAATATTCCGTTTATGCAGTTGATAAGCTCACACACCGAATCAAGAGCATCATCAAGATCGTCAATATACTGCTCACCGGCAAAACCAATGGCTGACTGCATGAGCGTTTCTTCAGGTCCGGAAAGAGCAAGCAGAAGATCGAAATCACCTTCGGATGCCTGATAGCAGAGATTTTCAGTGACGAGCTTGTCGCTTGTATACGGACGTTCTATATACACGTGGTAATCAACAAGCCTTGAAAGTGTTCTTACCGCAACACCAATAAGTTCTTTGGCATATCCGGGAAGATCGTACAGATAAATGGGCACGATCCTGTCTATATCACAGCTCTTTAAATTATCCATATCGGTCAGGGTATACCCATTATCCTGCTGAAAATCATTAAGCGCCTCTACCACGTCATTCATATTCATATATTTAAGATCGACAGCAGACTGAACAAATGAAAGAAAACCGTTGCCCTGAAGAGTGAGAAGCCTGGAAACCTGACTGTCAGTCAGATATCCTTTCTCAACCGCAAGATCTCCGAATCGTTTATCGGTAAGAGACTGAAGCTTGTTTATTTCCTCTATCTGAGCGGTTGTCATAAGATTCTCAGACTGCGCGATCATTCCGAGCCTTACGCGTTTGCGTGCCTGCAGTTCAAATATTTTCTCAAGAGCCTCGGGTCCCAGCTTTCCTTTTGCGACAAGATAATCAGCCAGTATTCTATCAAACATGATATTCTCCTTTGAGATTTGATTAATCATATATTGGCACAGATGCCCATGCTTAATATATATAATACCAAAATTATTTAATAACTTCAATGAATAAGTTGTGGATTTCTTATAGAAAATCCAGAAAAAACGACCCCTATAATTTGTTGTGTGAAAATTTGTTCGTACAATAATTAGCGTTTTTCTTGAAAAATAACAAAATTATGTTATAATATTATTTGTTTTTGAGGTTCAGGGAGTATTTTTAGCATATCAAGGGGAATCAAAATGGCAAATAAAAACACATATGACGCAAGCAGTATAACTGTGCTTGAGGGGCTTGAGGCTGTCAGAAAGCGCCCGGGAATGTATATTGGGAGCGTTACCACAAAGGGTCTTAATCATCTTGTATATGAGATAGTTGATAATTCGGTTGATGAGCATCTTGCAGGCTATTGCAGTGAGATAAGGGTTACATTGGAAGCGGACGGGTCTGCCACTGTTGAAGATAACGGACGCGGAATACCCGTCGGAATGCACGAGAAAGGAATGAGTGCGGAACGTCTGGTGTTTACAACCCTTCATGCCGGTGGAAAGTTTGATGATTCAGTATATAAGACCAGCGGTGGCCTTCATGGTGTCGGCTCATCGGTTGTAAATGCGCTGTCGGAATATCTTGATATAGAAGTAAGACGCGAGGGTAAGGTTTTTCATGACCGTTACAGCAGAGGAATACCTGTTATAGAGCTCGAGGACGGACTGCTTCCGGTAACCGGAAGATCAAGGACCACCGGAACCAGGATCAATTTTCTTCCAGATGATACAATTTTTGAAAAAACGAGATTCAAAGAAGAGGATATAAAGAGCCGCCTGCATGAGACAGCGTATCTTAATCCCCAGCTTACCATAATTTTTACGGACAACAGACAGGAAACACCCGAAGTGGAGGTCTTTCATGAAGAAGACGGGATCATAGGATTCGTAAAGGATATGAACCAAAACGAAGAGGCGATCCAGGAGCCTGTATTTTTCAGCGGAGAAGCAGACGGGATAAAGGTAGAGGTTGCCTTTCAATATGTCAATGATTTCCATGAGAATGTTCTCGGCTTCTGTAATAATATCTACAATTCCGAAGGCGGAACGCATCTTACAGGCTTTAAGACAATGTTCACCACAGTCATGAATAATTACGCAAGAGAGCTGAATGTTCTTAAAGAAAAAGATGCGAACTTTACCGGAGCTGATATAAGAAACGGAATGACAGCTGTGGTTTCCATAAAGCATCCTTCACCGAGGTTTGAGGGACAGACAAAGACAAAGCTTGACAATCAGGATGCGACAAAAGCCGTTTCAAAGGTGACGGGAGATGAACTGGTAAGATACTTTGACCGTAATCTTGATGACCTGAAAGCCGTACTTGCCTGTGCGGAGAAGGCAGCCAAGATAAGAAAGAGCGAGGAAAAAGCCAAGACCAATATGCTTACGAAGCAGAAATACAGCTTTGACAGTAACGGCAAGCTGGCGAACTGTGAAAGCAGGGATGCTTCAAAGTGTGAGATTTTCATAGTCGAGGGAGATTCCGCCGGCGGAAGCGCAAAAACGGCAAGGAACAGGATGTATCAGGCTATCCTGCCGATAAGAGGCAAGATACTTAATGTGGAAAAGGCTACAATAGACAAGGTACTTGCCAATGCGGAAATAAAGACCATGATATATGCTTTCGGATGCGGGTTTTCGGAAGGATACGGTAATGATTTCGACATAAACAAGCTGCGTTACGACAAGATCATCATAATGGCTGATGCCGATGTTGACGGAGCTCATATTTCGACACTTCTGCTTACGCTCTTTTACCGTTTTATGCCTGAGCTTATATATGAGGGTCATGTTTATCTTGCCATGCCTCCGCTTTATAAGGCGATGCCCAAGAAGGGGGAAGAGGAATATCTGTATGATGATAAGGCTCTGGCCGCATATCGTAAATCACATACTGATTTCACCCTTCAGAGATACAAGGGACTGGGAGAGATGGATGCCGAGCAGCTGTGGGAAACAACACTCGACCCCGAAAGACGAAAGCTTAAGCTTGTTGAGATCGAGGACGCAAGGCTTGCGAGCAATACAACGGAAATGCTTATGGGTAATGAGGTGCCTCCGCGGAAGGCATTTATCTATAAGCACGCAAGAGATGCTGAATTAGACATATAGTACTGAGTAAGAAAGAGCATTAGTTACGATCGGGGGAGAAATAAAGATGGCAGTAGCTGAAGACGAACAGATCATAAAAACCGAATATTCCGAGGTTATGCGTAAGTCATATATTGATTATGCAATGAGCGTTATAATATCAAGAGCTCTTCCTGACGTCAGAGACGGTCTTAAGCCGGTGCAGAGACGAACGCTTTATGATATGTATGAGCTGGGGATCCGCTGGGACAGGCCTTACCGTAAGTCGGCGCGTATCGTAGGCGATACAATGGGTAAGTATCATCCTCACGGTGACAGTTCTATTTATGATGCTCTCGTCGTTATGTCCCAGGACTTCAAGAAGGGAATGACTCTTGTTGACGGCCATGGTAACTTCGGCTCGATCGAAGGCGATGGCGCGGCTGCTATGCGTTATACCGAGGCCAGGCTTGAAAAGGT
>JAEEGL015329583.1_pt1 | contig 14063 bp, 15 predicted proteins | sample 9134231 | NCBI WGS metagenome assembly JAEEGL01 (sample SAMN16246548, study PRJNA631951) | gut metagenome | biome: gut microbiome; feature: rumen; material: fiber-attached | host: Bos | place: Iran: Karaj | collected 2018-10
CATGGTATCATTTAAGAATGCACATGCACCTATAATTGATGATGAAACATTTAGTATTGCAAAGAAAATGACAATTGGTCATAAAGTGATAGAGTCAATGGGTGAGTCATCTGCCTTAAATAAAATGCTCTATTGTGCCGACTGCAACGAAATAATGTATCTAAATCGTGCAAGAAAACTATCAGATAACTGTCAACATTTTAGATGCAAAACTTATATTAAATATGGCAAATGCACATCGCATAAGATTAGAAGAAGTGTTATAGAGAAGATAGTCCTTGAGAAACTCAAATCAATTAGTAAATACTACATTGAGAACGAAGAAGAGTTTAAGAAAATGCTTATCAATAGAATTGATACTATGACTCGAGAGAGTGGAAAAGATGATGAAAAGAAACTTGCTACATCAAAGGACAGAATAAGCAAACTAAACTCAATAATATCTAATCTTTATGAAGATAAGATTAATGGTGTCATTACTGAAGAACGATTCGTAACATTGTCAGAAGGCTATGAGAGAGAACAGCAAGAATTAAAACAATTAGTTGATAATCTAACAAATAAAGTAAATGAGCGAAATAGTAAGAAAGAAAATATAAACAAATTTATAAAAGTGCTTGATAAATATAAAAATATTAAAACATTAGATGCTGAAATGGTAAGAGAGTTTGTTGACAAAATTTACATTTATAACGAAGAAGTGATTAATGGTCAAAGAACTCAAAAAGTAAAAATACTATTTAATTTTGTGGGTGAAATTCCCACATAAAAAAGTAATCACTACATAAGAGCACCTTTTGAGGCACTAAAAAATGATTTTGCAATTCAAATTGATAATTACAATTATTCAATAGATAATAAGATTGATGGAGCAATTGCATCTTACCTTGCAGGAATTAAAGTTGAAAAAAAGGAAACTGTCTTAACAGGAATTGATTTAGTTGGTGGTGTTAATAAGAGAATATGGATTGGTCATAATTCTACATATGGGTTTAATTTAGACAATCAATTATTTGCTCGAGATCAGATTTATCTTTTTGCAAATGGAGCTTATCAAGGTGGCGCTATTAAATATGATCATGATTCTTATGATAATTGGGTTTGGGAAGCATATAGACAGACAGGAAATTCTACTAACACATTATTTTTACTTGATAGTAATAATTGTGTTGTCGAAAAGCTAAGAAATGTTAATTTAAGAGTTAATCGTGTGTATGCATTTTATTCAACAACAAATGCTCGAGATGGTCTTACATGGTCAAATATACAAATTACATTAAATAAACCAACTTCTTTATTATCTCTTTCATCTGCTGATATAAATTCAAATGAAACATATACTTTTGCTAAAGGCTATGGGCATGGAAGAATAAGTTCGACAACTGGTGGAACTTATCCTGTGACTGTTAATTCACAAGTTTTTTATGAGAATGGAAATTATATAGGTGCAAAAGATTCATCTGGAAATCCAACTGGAACAGGAGGCGCACAGTGCCTTAGAAGTAATGAAGAAACAAAGTCAAGAACCACTTTAAAACAACAATTAAGTGTATCAATGACTAAAGCAGTCTTTGAGCCTGGTGTTCATTGGAAATACATGGGATCACAAAGAATACACACTACAAACCAAGATTGGGACACTGTGAATATGATTGCAAATGAGCAAAGTTCTTTGCAAAATTTTACTATTACTAATAGAATGCAATTTGAAAGTGGCTATTGGGCTGGTTGGGCTAATGGTGTAACAAGAACCAGAGTTGTAAAAGGATACGGAGTTAAATTCAATGAAAATTGGGATGCTACTAATAGTCGTCCAAGCAAAACTTTAAACGATATTTATTATAAGGAATTATATGAAACTTGGGGTGGAGATAAGACAAGTTATAAATATACTGGTGGTTTCCCTATGTATAAAGCAGAAAAAGATGGAACATTGCAATTACAATTTAAATCTGATAAAACTGCAACAGTTAGACTAACAAAAACTCAAAATGCATCTATGCCAAGTGCTACAGCAACAAATCTTGTAGCATTTGACCAAAAAAGAGACACAACAACTGCTTGGACAAAAAATATAAAAACTTTAACTATGGCTGCAAATGCAAATTATGATATTAGTGTGGAACTTAATAAAAATGATATAATATATTTAAACTTTGATGCTGGTGACAATTCTGCTAATATATATCAAATAGGAAGTGCATATTTTATTTCAGAATAAAATATTCATAAGTGTTTTGGAGTAAGAGTTATGAATGCTATTAGAAAGATTTTAATTATATTATTAATAAGTATTATTATTACTTTTGATTGCTTAGCGATTGCTATAGCAGATAACGACGGTTCTGCGTTTATATCAAAAGCAGAATTTGATTCACTAAAAAATTCATTTCAATCACAAATAGATTCATATAATTTAAATATTGATAATAAAATTGATGATGCAATTGCTTCATATCTTTCTGGAATAAAGGTAGATAAAACAATTAAAATAAATACAGGCTTTGAAATTGAAGGAAAAAATAAAAATGTTATCTTTGTTGGTAAGACAAACAATTTTAATAATATGACGAATGAATTAAGAGCAACTGACAGAATTTTTAATATTTTTTGTGGTGTTTATGGAACTAACTCATATTTTATTCAAGATGCATATGATACTTTTTCTTTTGAGTCTTATTATGAAAAAGGTAATGCAAATAATTTTTTAGTAGTACTAGATGCAGATTATTGTGTATTAAATTTTAAACGAAATGTACAAATGAATTCGTCAAGAATATATGTTGGTTATAGTACCACACATGCAAATAATGGATTCTTTTGGCGTTCAATAACTCAAAAGCTAAATACACCTACAGAACTTACTAGTTCTACCACAGCATTTATACAGTCAAATACTGCTACAGGAATTGGCACGAGAAGAGGTGGAAGTGCAGACTCAACATATACAACTAAAGTATCAGATTATAAAAACTGGTCTGATAATGGAAATCCTAATGGAGGCTTAAATCAAGATATTTTTATGACTCCTGTTGAAAATAAGAATTTAACTAATGTTGTAAATGTTTGTGATGTGTCAATTACTGGTACAGATTATGGAACAAATTTACATTGGCCGAATGGGTCGTCAAATAATATTAAATTCACTCAAAAAGAATGGGGCAGTAAAGATCTTATTACATCATATAATTCTAGTTTGCAAAATTATACTTATAGTTTAAAAATTAGAAACTGTGGAGGACCTACTGCATATAGACTATATTCTGATTTTACACCATCTGTTCAAGGCTATGGTGTCAAATGGAATGCTGGCAATGGTTATGTTAATGCAATTTGGTATAAAAACATTAAAAGTGTTTGGGGACAAGGCCAAAGATATGCAGGTGGCTTTCCAATTTGTTCTCAATTAAAAAATGGTGTTCTTGATATAACATTTCAATCAAATGCAAATGTAAATATTGCTTTTACAAATACCCAAAATATGGATTTCCCAAGTTCAAGTACTTCAAGATGTAAAAAGTTTAGATACAAAGTTAGTGGTTCTTCTGGAAGCTATACAGAAGCATCAAGCCTTAATATGACTAGTGGAACAAATTATAATTTTAATATTGACTTAAAAAATAATGAGCAAATATTTTTAACAGCAAATATGACTTCAAGTTCAGGCACAGTTCAATTTACTCAAGTTGGTGATGCGAAGTTCACCGAACAGGCCAATTAATATATGTTTAAATGTTAGTTTACTGGTCGTTAGTGCATTTCCTGCCAAGAAAAATACTTGACATCCACTGTATTTTATGATAATATTAATGTCAGTGTTAATCACGGACTTTTTATGTTAAGTTATGGAAGAAAATTTGGGGACGGGGTATATTATTTGAAATTTAGGGACACCCTTTAGCAAACACGATTTGCGCTCGCATAGCTCGCGCCTACGGTGTGGGCGAGTTGTGCACGGGCGAGGTGCGCAAGCCATCGTACGGGCGAGCTATGCGAGCCCTTATTTTTTTTGCAATTTTAAGAGGGCATTTACCCCCTATCATTTTCACATATAAATTAGGGGACGGGGTATATTATTTGAAATTTGGGGACACCCTTTATTTGGGCTCACAAAGCTTCCCATACAGTTTTAATTTGACAAATGTATTTTAGTCTGCTATAATATTACTTTAGCACATTATCGTAGGAAAGTGAAAAGGAGCGAGAATTTGAACACATTTAATTACAAAACCCCAATAGGATTTAAAGACTATATCTTGAAAGATATGGAGAAAAAGAATAAAATAGAGTCCTACTTAAAGGAACTCTTTTTAAGTAATGGTTACAATCTTATAGAAACACCAACTTTAGAATATATTGATGTTTTTACAGATAATGTTCAAGATACAAGTTTATATAAATTAATCAATAAAGAGGGTGAGACTCTTGTATTTAGAAACGACATAACAAAATCTATAGCGAGGGTGGTGCTCACTGAGACAAAGGATATGACATTTCCACAGAGATTTTGTTATATCTCAAATATTTTCCGTTATCGAAAGACTTTGTCTGCTATGCAACATGAATTCACCCAGGCAGGCATAGAACTCATAGGTTCAAATGATGTCTTCAGCGACTATGAAGTTGTGAGTCTTGCAGTTAGATCTTTAAATAATATTTTGGATAATTTTAATTTGTATATTAGCTCATCGGAGTTTTTTAATAATTATCTTGATGACCTTCATATTGAAAATGAAACTAAACTTGCAATTTTAAATGAGATTAAACATAAAAATGTCTCAAATATCAAAAAGATTTTAGACAAAAATTCTTATGAAGTTTTATCACTTATGATTGAAGCAATAGGCAAGAAAGATTTGTTATTAAATATCAAAAAGAATATAAAAAGTGAAAAGACTTTATCTACACTTTCTAGACTTGAGAAACTTTATGACTTGCTTGAGAAGAATGGATTAGAAAAAAATGTAAGTTTTGATTTTTCAATTTTATCATTTGGAGATTATTATACAGGTATCACTTTGCAAGGTTACACTAAGGGAGTTGGCACACCGATACTAGAGGGCGGAAGATATGATAGTCTAATAGATGGCTTGGGTGTAAAAAAACCTGCCTGCGGTTTTGCGATAAATGTCAATGATCTTATAAATAAAACCATGCTCACTTATGAAAGAAGTATTAAGATGATTTATTCAAATGATAAGGAAAAAGCAATAAGTGCTATAGATAAAGATTCATTTGTTAGTTTAGAAAATTCTTTAGAAGATGCATTTAAATACGGCATCGCAAATAGTATAAAAGAAATAATTGATATTGACAACAATAAAAAGTATGTGATTTCAGGTGGAGAATATATATGGGAAGAGTAACATTTGCTCTCGCAAAAGGAAGACTTGCGAACAAGACGCTAGAAATTTTGGAAGCACTTAATATAAAGCCTGCTTCATTTTCAGATGATTCAAGAAAATTGGTTTTGAATAGTGATGATGATAAGTATACATTTTTTCTTGCTAAGCCAAGTGATGTTCCAACTTACGTTGATTTTGGTTCTGCAGATATAGGCATAGTTGGACTTGATACAATCTTGGAAGAAGGCAGAGATTTATATGAGTGCCTTGATTTAAATATAGGTAAATGCAAAATGTGTGTTGCGGCTTATCCTGAAAAGAAAGACATTATCCAGGGAAATGATTGGATAAAGGTTGCCACAAAATATCCAAATATTGCGAGAAGATATTTTGAATCTAAAAATAAAAAAGCTGAGATAATAAAACTAAATGGTTCTGTAGAACTTGGTGCCATAATCAATCTTGCAGATTGCATAGTTGATATAGTGGAGAGTGGTAGGACGCTTAAAGAAAATGGACTTGAAGTCATAGAAGAAATTTTTGATATTTCAGCACGAGTAATAGTTAATAAAGTTTCTATTAAAACCAAGTATGAGGAAATCTCAAAAATCTTAAAAGGCATGGAATCATTGCTGTAGCAAACATAAAGGAGATATATGAAAATATACGACGATAAAAATGAATTATTAAAAAAACTTTCTGATCGTGGAAATGTTGATGACTCAAAAGTTTTATTAATAGTGAAAGATATAATTAAAGATATTAAAGAAAGAGGGGACGACGCTCTTATTGAGTATACAAATAAGTTTGACTCAAGTTTAGTCACGCTTGATAATTTTAAAGTTACTCAAGATGAAATTGAAAATGGATACAATTCTATAAGTGATGAATTGAAAGAAACATTTAAACTAGCAAAAGAAAGAATTTATAGTTTTCATTTGCACCAAAAGGAAGAAGGATTCACATATGAAAATGACGGAGAGATATTAGGGCAAAAGATAACTCCACTTGAAAATGTAGGCGTGTATGTGCCAGGCGGAAAGGCAGCATATCCTTCAACAGTTTTTATGGATGTGATACCGGCACAAGTTGCAGGAGTAAAAAATATAATTATGACAACTCCATGCAATAAAGAAGGAAAGATATGCAATGAGGTTTTGGCGGCTGCCTATATTTTAGGTATTAAAGATATTTTCAAATGTGGTGGTGCTCAGGCGATAGCAGCTATGGCTCTTGGCACTAAAAGTATAAAGAAGGTTGATAAAATAGTTGGTCCAGGAAATATTTTTGTAGCACTTGCTAAGAAGGAACTTTTTGGAACTATCTCAATTGATTCTGTTGCTGGACCAAGTGAAATAGTTGTGATAGCTGATGAAAATGCAAATGAAAAGTTTGTCGCTGCTGATTTACTTAGTCAGGCTGAACATGATGAACTTGCATCAAGCCTACTTTTAACTAATTCAAGAACACTAGCAGAAAAAGTTCAGAAGCAAATCGATATATTTACAGAGAAACTTGATAGAAAAGAAATTATAAATAAGTCACTTGAAAACTATGGTGGAATAATTGTTACTAAAAACTTAGATGAAGCAATAAGTATTTCAAATGATATAGTGCCAGAACACCTTGAACTTGCCGTAAAAGATCCATTTGACTATGTGGATAAGATTGTGAATGCTGGAGCAATATTTATCGGAAACTATTCTGCTGAGTCTCTTGGAGATTATATGGCAGGACCAAACCATGTGCTTCCAACTATTCATACAGCAAGATTTTTCTCGCCACTATCAGTGTATGATTTTGTAAAAAGAAGCAGTTTGATTTATTTTGATAAAAAAGCATTTGACAGGATAGCAAAAAATGTGAGCACATTTGCAAAGTGTGAAGGACTCACAGCTCATGCACTCGCTGCAGATATAAGGATGGAACAGTAACTTATGAAGTATCTAAAAAAATCATTAGTAGGAAGAACTCCATATTATAGTAAAGAAATTACGGATGGCATCATCCTTAATGCAAATGAATCTGCCTTTGAGACACCAAAGGAGATTATTGAACTTACAAAAAAAGAACTTGATAAACTTGATTTGAGAAAGTATCCAGACACTGACAATACTTTGATAAGAGAGAGCATTGCGAAAGTTTATGGTCTTGATATTTCAAATGTTACTATCGGTGTAGGTTCTGACCAATTGCTTGATCTTATATTTAAGAGCATGGTTAATGATGAGTATATAGTTTCTTGTAATCCAACATTCAGTATGTATAAAGAATATGCAAGTTTCACTAATGGTAGATTTATAGATGTGGATTTTAAAGATAATATCAGTTTTGAATTTGACACAGATAAGATTATTGAAAGTATTAAAAAATATAATCCAAGAATTGTGATTATTTGTTCTCCAAATAATCCTACAGGTTCAGCTATTAGTAGAAATGAGTTAGAAAAAATTTTAAATGTTGCAAGTGATAATAATGCAGTAGTTTTACTTGATGAGGCTTATTCAGAGTTCAATGAAACAAATTATGATTTTATAAAAAAATATGACAATCTTATTGTGTTAAAAACATTTTCAAAAGCATATGCACTTGCTGGTTTAAGACTTGGATATGCACTTGCATGTAAAGATATTATTGATACTTTAAATGTGGTGAAACCACCTTACAATATGTCAAGAGTGTCAAGCGTCATAGCAAGCATAGCAATAAGTAATAAACATCTATATGATAAGAATATTGCGGAGATTAAAAATCTAAGAGATGCTTTATTTGCTGAACTTGATAACTTAGGTCTAAAACCTGTTAAAAGTTATTCTAATTTTATTTTCATAAAGTTAAATGATAAAATCTTTAATCATTTATTAGAAAAGAAAATCTATATACGAAGACTCAAATACAAAGATGAGTTTTGGCATAGGATTACAGTTGGTACTAAAGATGAGAATGAGATGCTTATAAACGCAATTAAAGATGGTATATAGTAGGGGCGATGAAATATACGTAGTGGCGATGCAACATACGTAGTGGCGATGTAATATACGTAGTGGCGAGCTTGCGAGCCCGTAGGAGAAATATATGAGAACAGCAACAATTGAAAGAAACACTAAAGAAACAAAAATTAAATTAACAATTAATCTTGATGGCAAAGGTGTAAATAATATTAACACCGGCATTCCTTTTTTTGATCATATGCTTACTCAAATTTCAACACATGGTCTTGTTGATATAGATTTAGTTGCAAATGGTGATATAGAAGTGGATAGCCACCATACTGTAGAGGATGCAGGCATTTGTCTCGGTCTTGCAATAAAAGAAGCACTCGGCGACAAAAAAGGAATCACTCGCTATGGCCGTTCACTTATACCAATGGATGAAGTGTTGGTGCTTTGTGGTTTGGACATTTCTGGTAGACCATTCGCAGGTATTGATGCACCATTTACAGTTCCAAACATTGGCAACTTTGAAACTGAGATGGTAAAAGAGTTTTTTGTTGCACTTGCAAATAATGCGTGCATCACTATTCACACAATTATGCTTAAAGAAGGCAATAACCATCATATGGCAGAAGCAATTTTTAAAGCATTTGCAAGAGCTTTCATGGAAGCAGTAAGTATAAATGATAGATTTGGTTTGCCAACTAGTAAGGGTATGTTATAAACATTATGATAGCAATTATTGATTACAAAACAGGAAATTTATTTAGTGTAAAAAATGCTTTTGATAAACTTGGGATTGAAACAAGTATCACAAGTGATGTTTCTGTAATTAAAAAAGCTGATAAACTTTTACTACCTGGTGTAGGTGCATTTGAAAATGCGATGAAAAAATTAAAAGAGTATAAACTTGATACTCTTATATGCGATGAAGTAGAATCAGGAAAGCCAATTTTAGGAATTTGCCTCGGCATGCAACTTTTCTTTAATTCAAGTGAAGAGTTTGGTGAGCATGAGGGGCTAAACATTTTAGAAGGTAAAATAGTTAAGTTTAATTTTAACTGCGAGCCCACTTTAAAAATACCTCACATGGGTTGGAATTCTATAACAAATTGTAAAGGTTCAAAATTATTTAATGACTTAGAAAACCAATTCGTCTACTTCGTCCACTCATATCACTTGGTAACTGATAATAAAGACTATAAGCAAATCATGACAAACTATGGCTACGACTTTTGTTCTGCCATAGAATATAAAAATGTTTTCGCAACTCAGTTCCACCCAGAAAAATCTGGAGATGTAGGGCTGTTAATTTTAAAAAAATTCAGTGAATTGTAAGGGCGAACTTTGTAAGCCTAAAAGGAGAGTAACAAATAATGCAAATAGTTCCAGCAATAGATTTAATTGATGGTAAATGTGTCCGTCTAACGAAGGGTGATTACAATACTAAAACAGTTTTTAATGACGATCCACTTAAAGTTGCAAATGGTTTTATCGCAGATGGCGCCACGCTTGTTCATGTTGTAGACTTGGATGGTGCAAAGGCTGGAAAAATTGTTAACATTGATACTATAAAAGTTTTATGTGAGAATAATATTCCTATAGAAGTTGGTGGCGGAGTTAGAAGTTTTGAAAGTATAGATTTACTTTTAAATCTCGGTGTGAAAAGAGTAATACTAGGAAGTATTGCTGTCAAAGATCAAAGCTTTTTTAAAGAAGCGATAGAAAAATATGGAAGTGATAAAATTGTTCTTGGTCTTGACTGTAATGGAGATCTTGTTTCAATTCACGGTTGGCAAGAAAACTCAAGCATCACTTGTATGGAAATGTTAAACACTTTTAAAAACTTTGGCGGAAAGAATATTATTTATACAGATATTTCAAAAGATGGAACTATGCAAGGTCCAAACCTTGAAGAACTAAAAAAACTTACTGCTACAGGTTTAAATATTGTTGCGTCTGGTGGAGTCTCTTCTCTTAATGACATTAAAAAATGCAAAGATATTAGTTGCTGGGGAGCGATTGTTGGAAAGGCATATTACTTGGGAAAGATTAATATATCAGAAGCTGTAAAACTTGCAAATTAAAATTTTTGTATAAGGACTATCATAATGTTAACCAAAAGAATTATCCCATGCTTAGATGTAAAAGACGGTCGAGTTGTAAAAGGGATAAACTTTATAAACTTAATAGATGCGGGTGACCCAGTTGACTGTGCGAAAGCATATAGTGATTTGAATGCAGATGAACTCGTGTTTTTAGACATTACAGCAAGTAGTGATAATAGAGATACCATTGTTGATGTGATAAGAAATGTTGCAAAAAATGTTTTTATTCCATTAACTGTTGGTGGTGGTATAAGAACTACTGATGATATGCGAAAAATACTTATGGCTGGTGCAGACAAAATTTCTATTAACTCATCAGCAGTTAAAAATCCTGATTTAATTAATGAGGGTGCAGAGATTTTTGGAAATCAATGTATAGTTGTAGCGATTGATGCTAAAAGAGATGATGTCGATCACACAGTTCGCGACGACGGTGTAGGTGAGACGCACTGTGAGACCGATTGTATGGGCGAGCTATGTGAGCCCAAGTATAATGTTTATATAAATGGCGGCAGAGTTCGCACCAATTTAGATGTTATTGAATGGGCGAAAGAAGTAGAAAAGCGAGGTGCTGGCGAAATCCTACTCACAAGTATGGATAAGGATGGAACTAAATCTGGATTTGATATAGAACTTACAAAGAGAGTTCAAGAGGCAGTCAACATTCCCATAATTGCGTCAGGTGGTGCAGGAAAAATGTCAGACTTCAAAGACATTTTAGAATATTCAGATGCGGCACTTGCAGCAAGCCTTTTTCACTTTAATGAAATAAATATAAATGATTTGAAATCCTATTTAGAAAAAGAAGGGATACCGGTTAGACAACTTTAGCACTAAAAATGCTGGGGATAATATATTAAAATCTTTTTATTAGATGGCTATAAGCCATCTTTTTTTGCAAAATATTTATGTTATCTTTTTAATTTGTTTCTATTAAATATTTCAGCATCCCCTCACACCCACTTACAATATCAGCGAAAGCTTTATCAAAGTTTCTTGTGTACCAAGGGTCGTCTATGTCTTCGTCTTTTAGGTTCTTATCTTCTGAAAAGTCAAGAAGTTTGTGAATTTTATTTTCAGAATCATTTCCAAATATACGAAGGGCACCGCGCCTATTATATTCTTCAGAGATTATGAGATAATCAAAGTTTTCATAATCGCTTTTTGTTATTTGTCTTGCTGTCTTAGAGTTTATTTCTTTACTCTGTATTCCATTCCTATATAGACAGTCTTTAGCAAGAGGGTAAATGCCATTTCCAATTTCTTCTGATGATACTGCGGCTGACTCAATATAAAAATTATCTTCTTGATTTGCATTAGCCACTAATTTTTTCATAACGAACTCTGCCATAACTGACCTACAAATATTGCCGTGGCAGATAAATAATATTTTAATCATATTTAATATTCTCCCTTGCTAATTATATCATAATAAACCTTATTTTCAAATAACGATCTTTAGATACAATAATTGTTGAAAATCAATATTGCTTAATTAAAATGTTATAATATAATTGGCATTTATTTAAAAATAATGTTATAATTAAAAAGTATATTTTTAGAGTTATAAACACAGATGATGAGGTAACTAAAATGACTAAAGATGAATTAATGAAAATAGTAAAGTTTGATAAGGATGGCCTAGTTCCTGTAATTGCACAAGACTATCATTCAAAGCATATTCGCATGCTTGCCTATATGAATGAAGAGGCACTTCTTAAAACTCTTGAGACAGGAGAAGTATATTATTTTTCAAGAAGCAGACAAAAGCTTTGGAGAAAGGGTGAGGAGAGTGGACACTTTCAACATTTGAAAGGTATGAGTGTTGACTGTGATGGAGATACTCTTTTAATACAGATTGAGCAAGTTGGTGGAATTAGTTGTCATACTGGAAATGTAACTTGCTTCTATAGAAATATTGATACTCCTAAAAACATTAATAATGAAAATGCAAAGAGTAGTGATGGCAATGCTACTTCAAAATCAAGTGAAGATAAATCAAAAAGTATTTCTTTAAATGAATCATTCTTGTCAAGTTTAGAGAGCGTAATTAAAGATAGAAAAGAAAATCCAAAAGAAGGGTCTTACACTAATTATCTTTTCAGAGAGGGAATTGATAAGATTCTTAAAAAAGTTGGAGAAGAGGCAACTGAAACTATAATAGCTGCTAAAAATAAAAAAGAGGAGACGGTCTTTGAGGTTGCTGATCTTATGTATCATCTCACTGTATTGCTTGCGGAGCTTAATATTTCTTGGGATGAAGTTAAAACAGAATTAGAAAAAAGAGAACAATAAGATAAAGGGGTAATATGTTAAAGGCAAATTATCATACTCACACTATACTTTGTGGTCATGCGGATGGAAATGTGGAGGACTATGTAAATGAAGCAGTGAGACTTGGCTTTAAAGAACTTGGCATGTCAGATCATGCGCGTACACCTGAAAGTTTCATGTCAAAATATGATTATGAAAGAAATGGATTAGTGCAAATGATGTCTGACAATGAGTTTGAAAATATTTACAAGGTAGATGTTTTGAAGGCAAAAGAACGAAAGGACATAAAAGTTTACTTAGGTCTTGAAACAGAATACTTAGAGGAACACCATGACTATTTTGAAAACTTAAGAAAAAAAGTAGACTATCTTGTTTTGGGTATGCATTTTTTTAGTCATGGTGATAAAACATTGTCGACATATGATGACATAGATTGTGATACACTTGAGGTTTATACTGATACTGCTATAAAGGCAATGTCTACAGGGCTATACAAGATTTTTGCACACCCAGATTTATTTATGTATGCTTATAATTCAAAGAAGGGCTTTAGAGTATTTGATGAGGCATGTGAAAAGTGCTCTATGAAATTGATAGAAGCTGCAATCAAATATAATATGTATATGGAAATAAATGCGCAGGGAATACGTAATACCTATGATTATTATCCAGAATATACAAATTATCTTTATCCACGAGAGGAGTTTTGGAAACTTGCTAGTAAAACAGATGCAAAGATAGTGATAGGAGCAGATGCTCATAGTCCAAGTGCGCTTAATGATGATAAGATTGATGAGGCGATAGCATTTGCTGAAAAAATGAAATTAAAACTTTGTGATTTTTTAAAAATATGATAGAAGCATCATTTGCAAATAAATATAATAATGAATGTATTGTTCTTAGACATGGGCGAACAACTATATTTAAAAGTATACTCATTATAGTAAAAAGGGCGGGAAAACAACCGCCCTTTTAAAAAGGAATTAGATCCACCAGAACCTAATAAAGCAACTTGGTCAGACTGCATATGATAAATTTGGGGACGGGGTATATTATTTGAAATTTAGTGACACCCTTTGGGCGAGCCTTTTTGCGCTCGCTGAGCTCGCGCCTACGAATTGTATGGGCGAGCTATGTGAGCCTCAAGGGACTATGTACGGGCGAGCTACGCGAGCCCTTATTTTTTTTTTTTTTTTTCATAAGTTGAGATACATCTTGTTTTTCAACAATAAATTCATTGGTAAAGCAATTAGGATTTTTGTTGTAAGCTGCAATCCATTTTTCTAAAGTTTTAAGTGGAATATCAAATTCCATAGCTGTTAGACTAGTAGAATAATGTTGTTCTACAATACGTTTAACAATATAGTTTTTAAATTCATAAGAGTATTTCATGATTATAATCC